>ERZ1034855.568-NODE-568-length-13583-cov-5.543022_pt1 | contig 13583 bp, 11 predicted proteins | sample MGYA00520699_ERZ1034855 | MGnify/ENA primary metagenome ERZ1034855 (study PRJEB33766, sample SAMN09781730) | gut metagenome | biome: gut microbiome | host: Homo sapiens | place: Madagascar | study: EMG produced TPA metagenomics assembly of the PRJNA485056 data set...
TAAAAACAAATAGTTAAATATACAAAAACAGCAATTTGTCCATTTTGGCACAGCCTATGCTTTAAACTGGATAGCGGCACGGAGCGCGCCCGGCGCGTCCCTGCCCCGACATGCAAACAACATCGCCTTTCAGGAGATCGTCATGACCGTACATCAGTTCGAAGACAACGCCGCCAAGGGCGCCCAGAGTTACGCCATCAACTGGGACACCGCCGAAGCCCGCGTGAAAGACCTCAAGGCCTATCTCATGAACGCCCCTCAGGTTATGGACCCCGAGCGGCTGCAGTTCCTGAACGAGGTGTATGAGGAGTTCCAGGGCGAACCCATTTTCTACATCCGCGCCAAGCTGCTGGAACGCGTGCTGACCAAGAAAAAGATCTTCCTGGACGGCAACCCCATCGTGGGCACCCTGACCGGTACCCGCGCCGGCGTGTACGCCTACCCCGAATGGAACGTGGCCTGGATCAAGGAAGAAATGCAGATGGCCAAGATGGCTTCCCTGGGCGAGATGAAGATCCCCCAGGAGACCACCGAGCTGCTGGAAAAGACCTACAAGAAGTGGAAGGGCCGCACCTGCATCGACCTGAACAACAAGATGTTCAAGGACAAGTACGGCTTCAACCCCGCTCCGTACTCCAAGGCCGGCATTTATTATGACAACGTCAGCGTGGCCAGCGGCTCCGGCATCGCCGACTACCCCCTGGCCCTGAACAAGGGCCTGCGCTGGGTCATCGACGACATCAAGAAGCGCCTGCTGGAATGCCCCACCACCCTGGCCAACAAGGAAAAGCATGACCTGTACCGTGCCATGATCGTGGCCACGGAAGCCGTCATCGCCCATTCCCACCGCTACGCCGACCTGGCCGAGAAGACCGCCGAGACCGAGACCGATCCCAAGGCCAAGGCCGAACTGCTGGAGATCGCCGAGATCTGCCGCCGCGTGCCCGAATTCCCGGCCCGCAACTTCCGTGAAGCCATCCAGTCCTTCTGGTTCATCCACCTGGCCATCGAAGTGGAACAGATGGCCTGCGCCTGCTCCCCGGGCCGCTACGGTCAGTACATGTACCCCTTCTACAAAAAGGACATCGAAGAGGGCAATCTGACCCGCGAACAGGTGCTGACCCTGCTGAAGTTCCAGTGGATCAAGCATCTTGAGCTGGCCGAATACCAGGGCGGCTCCTACGCCATGACCCTGTCCGGCCACACCGGCCAGAGCATCACCATCGGCGGCGTGGACGCCAACGGCAACGACGCCAGCACCGAGCTGGAAGAACTGCTGCTGGAGACCCAGATCCAGATGAAGAACATCCAGCCCACGCTGACCCTGCTCTACCATCCCAAGCTGAAGGAATCCTACATGCAGAAGGTGGTGGAATGCATCCGCGGCGGTTCCGGCCAGCCCCAGATCCTGAACAACAACGTGGTCATCCAGCGCAACCTGGCCCGCTTCTCCCAGTACGAAGGCGGCATCACCCTGGAAGACGCTCGCAACTGCGGCAACTACGGCTGCGTGTCCACCGGCATCTGCGGCAAGGGCAGCTTCATCACCCAGGAAGACCAGCCCTGCTTGGCCAAGATCGTGGAACTGATGCTCTACAACGGCAAGGATCCGCTGACCAAGAAGCAGCTGGGCATCGAGACCGGTGACCCGACCGAGTTCCAGCGCTTCGACGAAGTGTACGACGCCTACAAGAAGCAGCTGCGCCACATCTTCGGCATCTCCCGCAAGCACTCCGACCTGAGCCAGATGGCCCGCCTGCAGGTGGTGCCCAGCATCTTCCGCTCGGTCATGTACGACGGCTGCATCGAAAAGGGCATGTGCGAAGAAGCCGGCGGCACCCGTTATCCCCAGGTCAACCCCATCATGACCGCCGGTATCGACGCCGCCAACTCCCTGCTGGCCATCAAGCACCTGGTGTTCGACACCCAGAAGATCACCATGGCCCAGCTGATGGAAGCCATCAAGGCCAACTTCGAAGGCTATGAGGACATCCGCAAGATGTGCTTCGAAGCTCCCAAGCACGGCAACGACTACCCCGAAGTGGAAGGCTTCGTGCAGCAGTACTACCGTGACGTGGACGAGATCCACCACTCCGTGGGTCCGGACTGCTTCGGCCACCGTACGCCTCTGGACGCCTACTCGCTGTCCTACCACAACTACTTCGGCTCCCTCATGGGCGCTCTGCCCACGGGCCGCAAGGCCGGTGTGGCCCTGACCGACGGCAGCGTGTCCGCCATGCCCGGCACCGACCATGAAGGCATCACCGCCCTCATCAAGTCCGGCGCCGAAGCCATCGACACCGTGCGCTACGGCGCCAACCACTTCAACGTCAAGTTCGTGCCCTCCGCTCTGGAAGGTCCCAACGGTGCCCGCACGCTGATTTCGCTCATCAAGACCTACTGCGACTTCGGCGGCTCTCACATCCAGTTCAACTGCGTGAGCTCCGACACCCTGCGTGACGCCCAGAAGAACCCGCAGGACTACACCGACCTGGTGGTCCGCGTGGCCGGCTTCAGCGCCTACTTCACCCGTCTGGACAAGGGCGTGCAGAACGAGATCGTCAAGCGTACCGAGTACGCTTCCTAACCAACAGCCAATCCTTATATAACCTCCGGCCTGGGGACCGCGTCCGCAAGGGCGCGGTCCCTCCGGTTGTAAGAACGGGGGAGGACGCCATGAGCCAGGGAATGATCTACAATATCCAGAGGATGTCCGTTCAGGACGGTCCCGGCCTGCGGACCACGGTCTTTCTGAAAGGCTGTCCTCTGCGCTGCCTGTGGTGCAGCAATCCCGAATCGCAGCAGTTCACGCCGCAGATGCTGCTGTTCGACAATCTGTGTGTGAGCTGCGGCGCCTGTGCGCAGGTCTGTCCCAACGGCGCCGTGGTGCCGCTGGAAAGCGGCAAGATGGGCCGCGATACGGAAAGATGCACCCATTGCGGCGCCTGTACCGAAGTCTGTCCCAACAAGGCGCGCGTCATGTCCGGCCGTATCATGACCGTGGAAGAAGTCATGGAAGTGGTCCGCAAGGACTGGCTCTTCTACGAGAACTCCGGCGGCGGCGTGACCTTTGGCGGCGGCGAGCCCACGGCGGGCGGGCAGTTCTTCCTCGATCTGGTGCAGACCGCCCATGACGAGGGCCTGCACGTCACGGTGGATACCTGTGGCTTCTGCCCCGAAGACAGGTTTGACAAAACCATCGGCCTGGCCGATCTTTTCCTGTTCGACTGCAAGCACATGGACCCGGAACAGCACAAAAAGCTCACCGGGCAGGACAATGCCCTCATCCTGCGCAACCTGGAGGCCGCGCTCTCTTCCTCCACCGAAGTGCGCGTGCGCATGCCCCTGATGCCGGGCCTCAACGATTCCGACGAGAATCTGGCGGCCATGGCGGCCTTTTTGGGGCGCTTCGGCCGCAAGCAGGTGGAGATCATGCCCTGCCATGCCTTCGGCAAGAGCAAGTACGCCGCTCTGGGCAAGCCTTACCCCGATGTGCAGCAATACACCCCTGAAGGTCTCAAGGCCGCGGAAGAGCGCTTTGCCCGCCACGGTCTTGTCCCTGTCATCGTATAACCCTTGATGGAGAAAACAATGTTCACTGTTACTGTTGACGAGAGCATGCTGGAAAAGCTCCGCGGCATGCTGGAAGACGAGGATGAAGGTACTTGTGTGCGCCTGCGCGAATACAAGGTCGGCGGTGGCTGACATGCCAAGATCGTGCTCGGTCTGGGCATGGACGAATTTGATGAGGACGAAGACGAGCAGATCGACATCGACGGCGTTCCTTTCGCCGCGGAGAAGGATTTTCTGGAAAAGTACGGGACGGCCTTCACGCTGAGCTACGGCGAGAACAAGGAAGTGGTCCTGACCGCCAACCAGGCCTAATCTCCCGGGGATGTCCCGGGCGAGTACGGCAAAGCCTCCTGCCCTGGCAATGCCATCGCGAAGGGCTGCCGTAAGCGCCGGCTTCCCCGTCCGACGACGCCGTCCTGACCTGGCGACTGCCGCCATCAGGGCGAATACGCGGGGAGCCTGTCCACCGGACAGGCTCCCTTTTTTCATGCTTTTTTCCTCTTTCCCCTGTTGCCAAAAGGCCGCTCCCTCCCTAAGCATGGACTGCGCGGCCCGTGCTGCAGGCGTGCAGGGGCGGGCAGGGGAGGAGCCGTGGCGCGAAAGGCCCCGCAGGCAAGGCCAGCCTCGCGGGGAGCGATGCCGCATGGTGCGGCAGGCTGCCGCACGCTCGTGCCGCCCCCTGTGGAGCGGGAAGTCCCATGTGGCGCAGGCCCGGCGGCACAGGCCGTCTTGCTGCGGATGGACGGGGAAACGCTCCACGGCAGGTCCCTGGCGGGAGCGGTCATCACCGTACGGATGGAGGATGGCCTCGCCCGTGCGCTGTCGGCACGCCACCGGCTGTCCGCTGGCGGAGCGGCAAGCGGCTGAAGTTTGATTTCATCCACTGATGGGCGGCCGTGGCCGCAGGAGGGGCGTATGCCCGGGATGACAGAGATCTGTGTGTTCCTCGCCTGGATCGCGGGCGGTTTCGTGTCCGGCGTCAGCGGCATCGGCGGCGCCATGGTGGCCTTCCCCTTCCTGGCCATGCTCCTGCCGGTGCACGAGGCCATCGCCCTGACCTGCATCGTCAACATGGTCATGGACATCTGTCTGGCCAGCCTGCATTTCCGCTTCTGCCGCGTCAGCGCCCTGTGGCCCATGCTGCTGGCCTCGGTGCCCGGGTCTTTTGCCGGGCTCTACATCCTCCAGATCTGTTCCGGCCCCGTGCTGCAAGGCGCCGTGGGCCTGCTCCTGCTCTATTACGTCTACTGGCAGAAGACCTTCCGCGCCCGCGGTACCATCGCCCATCCCCGGGCGCTGGGCGCCGTGGCCGGTTTCGGCTCCGGCCTGCTGGGCACGGCCATCGCCTTCGACGGCCCGCCCGTGGGGGCCTACGGCCTGTGCATGGGCTGGGAACCGCGCGTGCTGCTGGGCACGCTGGGCGTCTTCTTCGTGCTGCGCGCCACCGTGACCCTGGTGCTGCAGGGCATGGCCGGTTTCTACACGCCCACGGTGCTTACCTGCGCCATGTACGGCGCGCCCGGCGTCATCCTGGGCACCTGCATCGCCTTCCCCGTGGTCAAGCATATCTCCCAGCAGGCCTTCTGCAAGGTGCTGCTCTGCGTCATCGCCGTGGCGGGCCTGGTCTGCCTGGTGCGGGCGCTGGGCTAGGCGCGCCTGCGCGGGCACGGCAGGCTGCCTTCCTTTGGGGCCGTCCGGCTGGCGGCTGCTGCCCGGCATCACGGGCTGGGCAAGCGCGGCGATGCGGCAAGGGGCCGGGGCTTGCGCAGCCCCAGGCCCCCTGCACTCCGCATTGCGGCCCGCCGTCAAAGCGGCTATCCTGCGAAAAGATGCGAAGAGCATCCTTTCCGCACTCCAGCAGTGAGGCCGCGTCATGAATCCCGTCACCGACATCCTTGCCCGCGCCGTGGTCCCCGAGCATTCCGCGCCCTTCATGCAGGCCGTTTCCGGGGGCCGGGTGCTGACGGTGGATAACTTCGTCTTTTACGCCGCCGAAGACTGGCTCATGGCCATCGCCTACCCCTTGCGGGATGGCGGCGAATACAGCCACCAGCGTTTCGAGGCCGCCTTGTCCGGGGCCCTGCGCGAGACCGGGGCCACGGCCTGCTTTGCCGTGGGGCCCGACCTGCCGCCGCGTCTGGCGGACAACGTGCTGGAGCGGGACGAATTCTATACCCTTCCGGCCGATGCGCCCGTGCCGCCGCGTCTGCGTTCGCCCGTGCGCAAGGCCCGGGAACGCCTGCGCATCGACGAGACGCGCGAGTTCGGTCCGCAGCATCGCCGCCTGTGGGCCGAGTTCATGGGCCGGGCCGTGCTGCGGGCCAACGTGCGCGAGCTCTTTGCCCGCACGCCGCAGATGCTGGCTGCCGAAGGCGCCGATGTGCGCCTGCTCAACGCCTGGGACGGCGACCGGCTGGTGGCCTGTCTGGTGCTGGATTACAGCACGCCCGCCTTCGTCAGCTATATCGTGGGCGCCCGCTCGCGCAGCCATCCCGTGCCCCATGCCGGGGACGCGCTCTTTGCCGTCATGCTGGAAAAGGCCCGTGCGGCGGGCTGTGATTTCGTCCAGCTGGGCCTGGGCGTCAACGAGGGCATCACCCGCTTCAAGCGCAAGTGGGGCGGAGCGCCGCAGCTTTCCTACGTCATGGCCCAGTGGCAGGAGCGGCCGCGTGCGGACGTGCATAAAGTGGTGCTGGACGAGCTCATGCAGGCCCTGGTGGAGCGCAGCGACGAGGGCCTTTCCAAGCGCCAGATACTGGACAGGCTGCCCGACCAGCGCCCCTTTGCCATGCTCTGGGAGCTGGAGAAGCAGGGCCGCCGCTCCTGGATCTGCGGCACGGCGCATTTCTTCTGCTATTCCTTTGCCGACTCGTTCCGCCGCCTGTTCCGCAAGGTGGATACCGTCATCTTTGAAGGCCCGCTGGATGCCGAAAGCCTGGCGCAGGTGGAGGCCTGCGGCAAATCCCCCGATCCCGGGGCCGTGCCGCTGGACGGCCTGATGACCGAGGCCGAGATCCGGCGGCTGGAGCGCGTGGTCTGCGGCGTGCGCGGGCCGGTGGCGCGTTTTCTGAACATGGAGTGGGAGGACGCCCCGGACGTGCGGGAGCGCCTGCATGCCACCCGGCACTGGTACGCCTTCTTCTCCCTCTGGACGGCCTTTCTGGAGCGGCAGGGCTGGCGCGATTCCGTGGATCTGGAAGCCTGGCATCTGGCCCGCGACATGGGCAAGACCGTGCTGGGCATGGAGACCATGGAAGAGCAGCTCCATTCGCTGGAAGTGGTGCCCGTGCCGCGCGTGCTGGATTTCTTCCGCCACTGCGGCCAGTGGCACTCCTACATGAAGCGCAATATCTACCACTACTTGCGTGGCGAGCTGGAACCCATGATGGGCACCAGCACGGAATTCCCCACGCGCACGCAGCAGGTCATCGACTTCCGTGACCAGCGCTTCCGCGAGCGCATGCGGCCTTTCATCGAAAAGGGCGGGGTCGCGGTCTTCGTGGGCGCGGCCCACATGCTGCGCCTGCGCCGCATGCTCACCGAGGACGGCTTCACCGTGCGGCAGGTGCGGCCCACCTGGATCCACAGGATGCGCGCCCGCCTGCGTGGCGAGGACGATCTTTACCGCATCCCCGCTGACGGGGATCGCTGACAGCCGGGGGCGTCCCGCCGGTCCGTGCCCCGTTGGGGCAGGCGTGGCCCGGGCGCTCCGCCACAAGGAGACCATCATGTTTTCACAGGGATTGCAGCATTTCACGGCCGAAGCCGTGGTCCCGGAGCAGCTGCTGCACTATGTGACGGCCGTGGCCGGTTCCCGGCCGCTGGCCTGCGCCGGTTTTCCCGCCTATCTTCTGGAAGGGCATCTGGTGCTGGTGGCCTACGACGCGGCCATGCTGGAGACCTTTGCCGGAGGGCCGGATCTGGAAGCGGCCGCCGCCGGAGTGAAGGAGGCCACGGATGCCGCCGCCCGTCTGGAGGCCGTGAGCGTGCGCCAGAGCGCCGAGGCCGCCACGGCGGAGGGCGTGCAGCTGCGTGTGGATGCCGCTGTGGATGCGGCCCTTGCCCTGCCGGAGGTGCGCCAGATCACCGTCCTGGCCCCGGTGCGCCCCACGCGTGCCCCGCAGGATGCCGGCACGGGCACGCCGGATGCCTACTGGGATCTTGAGCTGCCCCTGCTGCGCGAGGACGGCTCCCTGCCGTGGCAGAAGCTGCGCAACATGGAGCGCCGCGCCCTGCGCGAGGTGGAGGTGGTGCGCGAGGCCTGGCAGCCGGATCACGCCGCGCTGGTCCAGGACTTTTTGCGCCGCAAGCCCTTCGAGCCCGGCACGGTGCACATCTTCAGCCATCTGGAAAGCTATGTGGGCTCCCATCCCGACGTGCAGCTCTGGGCCGCCCGCCACCGGGAGGACAACAGCCTTCAGGCCTTTGCCGTGGGCGATTACGCCTCCCTGACCACGGCTTTCTACATGTTCGCCTTCCGGCGGCAGGGGGCCGTGCCCGGCTGCGCCGACGCCCTGCTGGCCGGGCTGGTCAGCGAGGCCGAGGCCCGCGGGCATATGCGTTTCTGTCTGGGGCTGGGCATCGATCCCGGCATCCGCTTCTTCAAGCGCAAGTGGCATGCCCGTCCGGCGCTGCCTTGTCTGGAGACCGGCTGGAGCACCCGCGCCACCACCTCGGGCGGCGGCTGGTTTGCCCGCCTGCGCCGCCTGCTGGGCGGAGAGGAGGCCGCATGAGCACGCCCGATCCCCTGAGCCCCAAGGCCCTGCCCGGGCCGGGACTGCGCCAGTGGCTGCGCGAGGCCTTCACCGGGCGGCCCACGCCCTTGCTCTGCATGCAGGTGGAGGTCTCGTCCGTTTGCGCCTGCCGCTGCACCTACTGCCCGCACACCACCAAAAAAGACGTTTGGCAGTCGCGCCTCATGAGCGCCGAGACCTTCGCCGCCCTGTGGCCGCTCATGCGCCAGTGCGGCCGCGTCCATCTGCAGGGCTGGGGCGAGCCCTTCCTGCATCCCCGCTTCATGGATTTCGTCAGCGTGGCCCGGCGGGCGGGCTGTGCCGTGTCCACCACCACCTGCGGCCAGCACATGGACGAGTCCCTGGCCGCCGCCATCGTGGACAGCGGCATGGACGTGGTGGCCTTTTCCCTGGCCGGTACCGACGAGGCCAGCAACGCCAGCCGCCAGGGCATCCCTTTCAGCCGGGTCTGCGAGGCCATCCGCTGCCTGCAGGAGGTGCGCCGCAAAAAGCAGGGCGTCCATCTGGAAGTGCATCTGGCCTATCTGCTCCTGCCTTCGCAGCTGGAAGCCGTGAAGCGTCTGCCCGAACTCATGGAAGAGCTGGACGTGCACTGTGCGGTGGTCAGCACCATGGATTACATCGCTTCGCCGGAGCTGGCCGTGGAGGCCTACAGCCCCGAAGAGGCGGACAAGGTGGCCGCAGCGTCCGCCGTGCTGGCGCCTGTGGCGGCCCGGGTGCGCCAGAGCGGCCGGGAGCTGTGGTACGCCCTGCCTGACCCCGAGGCCGTGGGCCGCGTGCGCAACGGCTGCCGGGAAAACGTGGACCGCACCATCTATGTGGACACGCAGGGCAATCTTTCGCCCTGTGTGTACGTCAACCTGCCCACCAGCGAGGATGACCCCAAGCGGCGGATCTTCGCCCGCGCCGAATACGGCCGCCCCGCCGGGGAGCTGGCCGAGCTGTGGCGCACCAGGGGCTTCAGGGATTTCCGCGCCGCTCTGGCAGGCCCCTGGCCCGACCTGCCCTGTGCGGGCTGCTCCAAACGTTTCGAGAAGATCTGGTAAGGCTGGTGGAAGTTCTGGGATGAGGGGGGAAGGGAGAACCTTTTTGGAAAAAGGTTTCCCTTCCCCCCTCAAGCTCCCCCCATCCTTGCCAAAAACTTTTATTGGGGAGGATGACAGGGCAGGGGACATTGATGGCTTTTCGCTGGCTGACGGTCCCCGCCGTTGTTCGTGCGGGAGAGGTTGCGGCACGGGAGACGGATGCAAGACCGGGAACAGGAGGATTTCCTGCTCCCGGTCTTTTTTTCTGCGGGCTTCAGGCTGTCGCGCGCCACGATGCGAGGCGGGAAACCATGAGCCTTGGAGATGGTTTCGATTCTTGGTCGGCAGACGGGGGCGTGTCCGTGAGTCTTTGATGGAAAACGGATTCCCCTGATGCCGGACGGACGCTGGCTGCGCACCATATGCCTTGTGCTTCATTTGCCTGGGGCAGCGATACGTCATCGTCTCCGTCCGGTCAGAGCAAAAGTTTTTTCGGGCTGGGGAGAGCACGCGAGCGGAGGGGGGGACCCCGAAAGGCCCCTCTCCCTCGCGCTTTTTGCTGTCTGGAAGGCAGAAAAGATATGTCCTGTCGGTAGATTTTGCCCATTTATCCTTGTCCATCAAGATTATTGCACTCGCAACTATTTGTAATATTATGAAATATTAGAAAATAAAGTTGATAAAAATATATAATTTTATCTAAACAAAAACGAAATTCATTTTCTATAATACCATGATGATAGGGAGCAGTGGGGCGGCTCAAAAAAGGAGGAAACATGAAAGAGACCCAAGGTGCACTGAGCATGCTGCTGCGCCGCTACCGTCTGATCCTGGGCAAATGCCGGTTGCGAAACGCACTGGCAGGGCTGCTGTTGGGGGCTGTCCTGCTGGCTCCCGCCGTTTCGCCGGCCGACAGCGGCGGCAAGGTCGGCCGCCCCGGATATCCTGAGGGCAGCCATTACACGGGCACCACGGATGGCGCTTCCGGTCCGTACACGGCGGACAAGGGGCATGTCATCATCTCCAACCAGGCAGGGGATCTGGACGCCAAGTCGTTTTACGGTGGCCATGCTGACGGCAAGGGCGATGTGACGGACAACAAGGTCGAGATGCGGGGCGAGAGATCCCGGGCTGCCAATATCTACGGCGGCCTTACGGAAAACGGGTAGGCATCCGGCAACAGGGTGAGCGTGGAAAATGGCCGTATCGGCGGTGTCTGGGCCGGTGGCCGCATCTACGCAGGCTTCAGTGAGGCCGGTAACGCGCGTGACAATACGCTGGAGATCCGCAACGGCTACATCGAGGGCTCCCACACCGAGGTGTCTGCCGGGTATGCGGTAAAAGGCGACAGCACGGGCAACGGGCTCACCATCAGCGGCGGCAGCATCAGCCGCACGAGCGCTGACCATTTCGTCAGTGCCGGTTTCAGCCATGAAGGCAACGCGCGGGACAATACCCTGACCGTCACCGGCGGAGAGCTGGGAACAGAAGCCTACGGCGGCTACGTCCGGACCGGGACCGGCGAGGCCTCGGACAACCGGGTGGAATTCTCCGGCAGTACCAGTGCCGTGACCAGATTGACCGCAGGCTGGAGCGGCGGAGCCGACGCCCGCGGGAACAGTCTCGTCATGAGCAGCGGTACCGTCAGGGAGTCCCTGACCGGCGGAGATTCCCTGACCGGCCTCGCTTCCGGCAACAAGATAGAGATACACGGCGGCGAAGTGGGCAAACACGTCTATGCCGGTCACACCGATCGCGGCGGCGCTTCTGCCAACGAGCTGCTCATCGATGGCGGCACCATAGCCGGCAGTGCCTATGGCAGCTTTATCGCAGACAACAGCTCCCGGACAGCGGAGGGCAGCAAAATCAGCTTCGGCGGGACAGCCACTGCAGAGTTCCTGGTCGGTGGCTACAGTGCCCGGGGAGATGCCGTCGGCAATGAGGTGACGGTCAGCGGCGGCACGGTCCGCATGAATGTCATGGGCGGCGAGAGCCGCAGCGCGGCGGCCCGCAATAATACTGTCCGGGTCACGGGCGGCACCATCGGTACCGGGAGTGACGAGGGCTTCGTCCACGGCGGTTACAGCAACACGGGCAGTGCCGACAACAATACCGTCATCATCGAGGGCGGGAACCTGCGCAGCGTCATGGGCGGTTACGTGGAAAGCGGCGCCGGTTCGGTAAACGGCAATACCGTACTGTTCGGCGGCGGCAGCATCAGCGGCGCCGATGAAGGCCTGTACGGCGGTTACACGGACCAGGGCGATGCCAACGGCAACACGGTCCTCATCAGCGGCGGTACGCCCGGCAACGAGGTCTGCGGCGGTTTCGTCTGGACGGGCACGGGCAGTGCCACCGGCAATACTCTGGAGATCCGGACTTCGGGCCTGAAGGCCGTCAACGTGGGCAACTTTGCCAATTACCGCTTCATCCTGCCGGAAAAGACCACTGCCGGCACGACCGTCCTGACCCTCACGGATGCCAAGGGCACGGACATCAGCAACAGTTCTGTGGGTGTTGCCGTGGCCGGGGGCAAGCCTCTGCTCCGCAAAGGGGACAGCGTCACCCTGCTGGCCAATGAGCATGGCCTGAAGGCCGAAGGCATGACCCAGCAGCGCCTTAGCGGACAGCAGGGGTCTTCGTGGTCTATGACTTCGGTCTGAAGACCACGGATACCTCGCTGATGGCCACCGTGACCGATAGCGTGCAGCCCCGCGGCCGGGAGGGCGGGCCGTCCGGCGATACGGGGGCCCGTCTGGTGCCGCAGGCCAAGGCACCGCTGGAAGGCGTGCTGGCCAACGTGGCCCTGGGCAACATCGGCGCCGACCTCGTGGCCGGGCAGGGCATCGACCAGGCCCGCTCTGCCGCCGTCGCCAGGGGAGAAGGCCCGGCCTGGGGCATCGCCCCCTTTGCCGCCGTTACCGGCACGCGTTCGCGCTATCAGACCGGCTCGCATGTCGATCTGAGTGGTGTTGCCTTCATGACCGGCTTTGCCAAGCGGGTGGAGACGTCCATGATGGACATCCTGGCGGGCGTCTTCTTCGAAGCGGGCTTTGCCCGTATGGACACGCACAACAGTTTCTCCAGCGGTCCTTCCGTGGACGGCGATGGCCGGAGCAGCTACTACGGCGGCGGTCTGCTGGCCCGTCTGGACCTGAAGGAAGACCTGCTCAAGGGCCTGTATCTGGAAGGTTCCTTCCGTTACGGCCGCCTCAACAGCCAGTGGCAGAGCGATGACCTGCATGATGCCGTCAGTGGTCGTAAGGCCGAGTATGACCTTTCTACGCCGTACTACGGCCTGCACGCCGGACTGGGCTATGTGTGGGAGCTGACCGAAAGTCTGACTCTGGATGTCTACGGCAAATACTTCTGGACCCATACCGAAGGCCAGTCCACCCATATCGTGGACGACCCCTGATCGTTCGACGGCGTGGATTCGCAGCGCCTGCGTCTGGGAGCGCGGCTGGGCCATGAATTCTGCCGGCAGGTGACCGGCTATGCCGGGGCGGCCTGGGAACACGAGTTCAACGGCAAGGCCCGCGCCACCACCTACGGCCTTGAGGCCCCCGCGCCCAGCCTGAAGGGCGACAGCGGTCTGCTGGAAGCCGGTCTGACCCTCACGCCCGTGGAAGGTTCCGGCCTGAGCCTGGACTTCGGCGTCCAGGGGCACACCGGCGTGCGGCAGGGCGTCAGCGGCACGGCCCTGGTACGTTATGAGTTCTAGGCCCGCGGACAAGATGTGAATGAGGGGGGAAGGGAAACCTTTTTGGAAAAAGGTTCTCCCTTCCCCCCTCAAACTCCCCCTATCCTTTCCAAAAACTTTTATCAGGGAGGATGGCAGGGCAGGGGACATTGTCGGCCTGCCGCAGGCTGTCGGTCTCCGCCGTTGTTCGTGCGGGAGAGGTTTGCGGCACGGGAAAGCGATGAAAGGCCGGGAACAGGAGCATTTCCTGCTCCCGACCTTTTTGTTGCGGGCCTTAGGCTGTTGAGCGCCACGGCGCGACACGGGAAATTTTCAACTTTGTGATGGCTTCGATTTTTGGGCAGTAGCGGGGCCCTATCCGCAAGTCTTTGCTGGAAAGCGGATTCCCCTGATGCCGGACGGATGATGGCTGGCACACCATATGCCTTGTGCTCCATGTGCCCGGAGCGCGATCTGTCAGCGGCCGTCCGGTCAGCGACGGGGACCGGCCATACCGGTCAGAGCAAAAGTTTTTTCGGGCTGGGGGAG
>ERZ1034855.571-NODE-571-length-13485-cov-288.513924_pt1 | contig 13485 bp, 20 predicted proteins | sample MGYA00520699_ERZ1034855 | MGnify/ENA primary metagenome ERZ1034855 (study PRJEB33766, sample SAMN09781730) | gut metagenome | biome: gut microbiome | host: Homo sapiens | place: Madagascar | study: EMG produced TPA metagenomics assembly of the PRJNA485056 data...
TTCTATTTATTTTTAAAATATATAAAAAATTAATATAAAATAAAAATAACTTAATATAAAAATCCGTTTTTCTGGGTCCGAATAGCCATTTCTGGCAATTTTTAACCACCAGACTCAAAGAATGCCTGCCAGTTAAAAGCCTCTTTACGGTCCAAGCACTGCCGAATTCGTATGTCGACCGGCGAAGAACTCGTAAGAAAATAGTAATATAGATCCGTATACGGGGTGTTAACGCGATCGATCCGTCCTTGGCTTTGCTCCATGATCTTGTACGAATGGTGCAACGAATAGAACAAAATCGCATCGGTAGCCACACAGTTCCAGGCTTCAGCTCCAGACATATACTGAACAAAATACAGCCACCGATCACCTTCTGGGACGGGCTCATGTTTGTGACCATTCCACTGCTTGTACGGATAGTTTCGCTTCTGAGCATGTGTCTCCAGAATATCAAGCTCATAGTCAAAGTTGTAAAAGACAATCAATCTGGGATGCTCTTCGAGGCAATTATCCAGTGCAAACAATCGGTCTTCAGAGCCGTTCACGCAGCGTCTAAGAGCCACGCCAAGCGCTGTCAAATTCGGATACGGCTGTCCAGTGTCAGGATCACACCGATACTTTTGAATGCGTTTGTACTGATCTCGGTCATACCCGCAAGTCAGGTATTTCGGATGCCTTGTCGTCCTTCTCTCGACATCCATATGAACCAGGATCGAATTTCGCTCCTTTACAAGTTTTCCTGCGTTGATATAATAGTCCACTTTTGGATACTTAGAATATCTGCTGTAGACTACATGCTCGGTCTCGAACTGCCGCTTGCTAGCATAAAATCCATTAGCAATAAACACCGGGACGTAATCCATCCAAGTGTCTCCAGGCGTTGCCGATAGCAATATCCAGCGGTTGCTTTTGGCAATTTTTCGGAACGCCTTGACCCAGGCGCCAGTGCCTACAACCCGTTGCTCATCAAAAATAAAAAAAGCGTTTGTAACGCCCACGTACTTCTGAATGTTGTTCCACGAGTCAACATGACACTCGGTGTGATTATAGCTTAGTTCTGGATCTGTATTGAGACAAACGCGTAGAAGCTCGTCATTCCACTCAAGCGAATCTCGTTTCCGGGCAGTGGTTATAATGTATAGAGGAACCGTCTTTGCAGGGAAACGAAACTGCGGAATGCCATTGACCGGGATCTTTCCGCCGACACATATCTTGCCCAAATAAAATGCGAGGGCAGTAAGAGACTTTCCAGTCCCTACGCCCCCGCACAGAATACATCCGGGCTTCATGCGTCGCACGGCGTCAGCTTGGTACGGATAAAGCCCATTCCACATAGCTTAAAACGGGCAATCGTCATCGCCGATGTCTGCGTACTTGGACTCAAATGCATCGACGACTTTGGTTGCGTACATGGTCTTCAGGTAAGCTGAGACGCCGGTCTTGCCGTTGACATCGTACTGGTACGGCTCGATGATCAGATCGATGTTCTCGAACTCCATATAGTCGAATGCCTCGATCATATCTTCGTGAACCCGGGTTTTGCGATTGCCAGTGATGAGCCAGATGATAGGCGGCTTATTATTGAAGTTTACCTTAACCTGCAGGTAGGCAGTACCAAGTTCCTCGCCCTCGCGAGGTCTGAAGCGCTTTACGTTCCAGCCGTCTGCAATGAGATTCTCGACCAAACCCTCATCTTCAAGGATCAGCAGGAAGTTGCGCATCGGATGCTGATTATACTTCTCCGGCTTAGCAGAGAAGTTCGGAAACGCGATACGAGCATTGGCAATAGAAATGTTACTAGGCTTAGACATAAATATACTCTCCTTTTTTATTCTATGAATTTATTGAAATCACAATACTGGGAAATGGTTTCGATGGCTTCGTCGACTTTGTTCTCGAAATACTGATAATCAATAAAGTTCTGTAATCCCAGTTGCTCGACCTTCTCAGATTCCATCCAGAGAAAGTCTTTGCACCCGGTAGCTGCACCAACCTTATCGCCTGAAACGCGTACGAGGTTTCCAGCTCCGCAGCCAGGAAGTATCGGACAGAACAGCCCTGCTTTTCCAACGAACTGCATATCGCCGTCGCCATTATCCAGATAGAGAGCTGCGCCATCAGATACCGATCGTGCCTCGCACAAATCATAGAACTCTATCGGGTCACCGCTGAACAGTTTCTTGAACACATAAGGAACCTGGAACTGTGCGCCAGTCGCTGTCCATTCTCCGGGATGCGGGTTTGTGTACTGGGCTATGTACACAGCGTCATTGACAAGACACATACGTTTGTATGTAGCCTCGTGCTCGAACTCATAACCGTACTGCCGTCCGTAATCCATTACGAACTGAATGATTTCTGGTGTGGCATTTGGGATCTTTATCGAGTCTGTTTTAATATGAGCAACAGTGAATCCCTTAGCCTCGACTTCGTACTTAAGGTTGATCATGAACAGTGCGCCGCGTTTAGCCACGATATTATCGATATTGCGAGGATCTCTGCAGCGAGTATCGAAACGTGCGGCGGTCAGACCATATACGCTATTGATGATTATCTTAAGCGCATAGGCCAGAGCTTTGGCACCCTCATCCGTAATGTTCTCGAGGAACGGGGCTAGCGCGCCATCCAGCAGTGTTCTGGCAGTGTCATAGTCGTGGTGCTTGATCGCGATACGAGCTTTCTTGATGTCACTGAAACGCTGAGTATACGGACCAAACAGATTGAGCTGCTCCAAAGACGTCGGGTGCATTGAGGCAATATCCAGCAATGCTACGTTCTCGTGCATACCGGGAGTTGCAAAGACAAAACCTCCCTCGCCTGCCTCGAAGCCACGATACATACTCTTGCCATTCTCGAAGGTATATCCAGGGAACAGCGTGGACAGATCAGTATAGACAAACTTATCTTGCGGATGCTTATCGTTGCCGAAGAGAATCTGCTCGATGTGCTTACGGTTCGTGTCGTTGACTGTCAGACCGGACAACTTAGCCAGGAACTCTCTGGCAACGAAATCTTCAGCACGAGCATCAAATACCGCTTCGGTCGCCAGTACGTCGTCAACACAATAGTCTGCTACCGTATCCCAGAGTTCTTCCGGAACTGGCTGATCCCATGGAAGTCCGAGTTCGTGATGGTGAATATGCAGATCGATTTCGAACTTTTTGAGAGATTGTTTCTTGGACGAGAAGTCATAGATATCTGTATACGATATACCGTATGCCTCGGGGAACATCCAGATCGGTCGATCGTCATTAATGATTCCCTGTGATCGTTTGAACAGTTCTTCGCAGCTTTCACCAAGATGTCGTGCATACAGAATATGGTTATCATAGCGACGATTGTTGAATCCGATCAACCGAGTATCGAATAAGAACTCGATATCTGCCGGTGTCGGATTAATCATTTTTACGACTTTAGCATTTGCTCCGCGATACTTCCAACAAACTACAAACAGATTGGGAAAGACTTCGACATCATAGAAAACAATCGGCTTCTCGCCCGAGATCTCGACTTCGGGCAGCTCCCGCTCAGACTTCCATTTCATTGCATTTACCTGTTTAAGGCAATACGCAGCGTTATGAGAGCTTTGAGCGGCAAATGAGGTAATCTGTCCGCGCATATCAGATACGTCGTAGGCAAGGTCAGGGTTTGCATAGGCGTCGTCCAGGATGCGTTTAATAAAATCGATGCTAGGTTTTGTCGCGGGGTGGATCTCTTTACGAAGATTGCGCTTTATCAATTCACGAAGCGACTTTTCTGTTTTAAGGGTGTTCGGTTCTACCACGGGCTTGACCTCCTTTCGTGGCAAACCAGTGGATATATGTGCTATGGGAAGATCATTGCAATAGGTCAGACGTCGCCGAAGGGCTGATTTCCCCTTAAAGACTTTGACTTCAATGCCGGGAGCATAAACCGGAGCAAGCTCTGTTGGGTCTCCATCCCATATATAATGTAGATGGACTCCCGCTCCGCCCTTACTGAATTCAGCGTATGTTGGCGGAAACTTGGACGCAGCTTCGATATTGAGCTTCTGGCTTTTATTGCCGTCAGCGTCTCGCAAATCGAAGTCGATCACTAGGTGCTCTATCGGAGTTCGGACATAGTGAAGTTTACTGGTATCCAGATCTCTGAGGTGCGTAAGGACCTTGTCCCAGGCACGCTCTGGAAGCTCCTCAGGGCCTCCATACTGCGCCGGACAATCGGCCAATACAGAATCAAGCAGGGACGTCGTAGAAGTCATCTGGAGCCATCTGAGAGGCTCTGAGGGGGCTTCTGGTGCATATACATCGAACTTCTCGTACTTGAAGCCTTTGTAGACATTTGTCAGGCTCTGTCCGTCGACCGTTGTCGAAGCGAACCATGTCTCAAAGTACCCGCTCAACTCCTCTTTAAACCTGTTCTTGGCATAGCTCCAGGTCATGCCCGAGTCGGAAATATAGACCTTATACAGATCATATGCCTGCTTCAGGGTCGTGTAATCCTGTTTCTTAAACAGATTATAGTTGCCGAGCATGAAGTCGTAGAAGTGGTCAGTGCGCTCCTGCTGTTTGACGGGTGTATAGCGGCTATAATATTTTTTGCCAAGGGTGTTGTAAACGTCCAGGCAATGTGCTATTATGCCGCCGCGCTCGAACTGGATCTGGTCCATGAGCTGGAAGTACCTATCTTCTGGGAGCTTCTCCCCGGTTGGTTCAACGTCAATCAATCGGCGAATAAGGCCCGACTTTACGTCTGTGATCTCGATTGGGCTATTCGTGGCTATAAACAAGAATGCAGGTACCGTTATCATATAATGTGCCTTGTGCTTTTCGTTCATGTCCATTGGCTCGTGCGAAATGATTGAATTGAGTTTAGAGTTATCCGTGATTTTGCGAAGGTCCGAATCGTGTTCGTATGCAACTAGCGGAGCATTCTTAAACGGCTCCATTCCGAATTGATTGCTTGCCGATGCCAGAGCCTTGGCGTTAAACGGAGTAGCGTACTTTCCGAACAGAGAGGTTATTATATTTATGATCGTCGATTTGCCAGAACCCGGGTCGCCATACAATGCAATGAATTTTTGAATCTTTTTGCTGTCGCCTTGGACAATCGCGCCAATAGCCCACTCCAGCTTTTGACGTTCTGATGGGGCATATAGTGTGTTCATTAGCTCATCATACGCCGGAGTCTCTTTGACTTCAAACGGGTAATCCAGTTTAAAAGTCGCGTAGTCAGTACGCTTAGGCTCTTTGTCAGAAAAGATGACAGTCTGATTCAGATCGCGATAATTGTCTGGGGCAGTCTTAGCATAGTTAATGAACTGCTTGTAGATGCCGGTCGAATTTTCGCGGAGGGCTTTTACTATGATTACAGCATCCTCAGGAAACTGATTCTCTTGCCGGAATTTGAAGAGCGCATTGTCCACGATTGCTACAACATCTGAGAGACTATTGCTCCAGAGGCCGGTTTCTTCATTGTATACAGCATAGAAGTCCCCGCCACGGCACATCAAATCGTCGCATTTGTCGTTAATGAACTCCGGAAGTATATGAAATACTCCTTTCTTAACCTGTTCATAACGAACCTTGAAAAACGATTTCAGAAGCAACCGCCTCCTTTCTAAATATTATAGTTTCTCAGAAATACCAGTTTTCCATGAGATATGCCTGCATCTGAGACCAAAGTTCTTCTTTTCGCGCGTCTATCGGCCGATTAAGGTACTTGACATCCCGAATCGGGAATAAACCACCGTGTCCAGAGGGCTCATATTCCCTATCCACAAATCGCTGGATCTTGGCCTTATACAGTTCGATGTCGTCTTTGTTGGTATCGACAGAGAGATCCAGATTATGAAACATCTCCCAGAACCAGCATCCGGTACGATTTATACCATCGCCATTGTTCGTAAGGAACTCCATACGCTCGGCAAGGGCGACCATGACTTCCAGACAATTAGCCGGACCCATATTACGAATAATATCGATTTCCTGTGGAAGATTTTGAGACGATTTTAAGAAGTCCTCACGAAGCTGCTTAGCATCGGCTATACGGTTTTCATCGTGCGGGACCAAATCATAGAACTCGGTCTTGAACAGGATCTGTAAAGGGAAGAGCTCCTGTTTAGTCCAAGAGCTTTCCGAAACCGACAGAAGGTAATCGAAATAACGGTCACGAACATCCTTGATCATATAAGACCAGCCTCCTTTGCGCAGGCAAGAAGGCGTTCGATATTTTCAGGAGTTAACATGAGTCGAAGATCAAATGCTCCGTCTGCAAACAGCATCTCGGACATTATATCAGGATGGCCTATGGCATACGTTTTGTCGCGCATTCGGGCATAGCAGGTAATGTCTTTTTGACTGTAGATCATGATATCTCTCACATTCTATATCCGAAGTCCGGGTCAGCGGTATCTCCGAAGTTGCCAGGCTCATAGTGGATCTCGTAGTCCACTTTGTACTTTTCATTTCTTACGAAATACAGGCCCTTGGAATTGAAGCACTTTGATGACACCGGTCCGACATATTCAGACCAGTTCTCCATCTGCTCCCGGTCCTCAACTACGACGTCGTCTGCCTCATAATAGGTCAGTTCAACCTGCTCCCATTCGTCATTCATCCGCATCATATCGAGAACCTGTTCTTCAGTAACCTCATAGGGAGGATTGTAGTCCTCATGCGGATGCGGTTCGGGATAATATCCGACTTCGGGGACCGGTTCGTCAGGGGACTGATACTGCTGCGACATCTTGTAGTAGGCTTTTTTCTGCTCCTGCCAAGATTCGCGCTGCTGACGTTCCGCTTCCTGCTGGATACGACGAGGCGCTTCGACTTCGCGAATATAGGCATTACGAAAATGCGCTACGACGTCGTTAACCTCTTCGTCTGTCTTCTTTCGGTAATATTCTTTGGTAAAATACCAAGTAATCAGACTTCCCGCTGCAGCACCAGCGAGAAATATAAGAAATTTTTTCATTCAATGCTCTCCTTTTTCGAGTCTGCGAGCAGCGATCTCGTGAGTTCTTCGGCGATCGTACTGAACGCATTCATGAACCCATCACGGTCCAGGATATCGGTGCGTGCTATGCATTTGAATAAGTCACACATATGCACCCAAACCTGATCATATAATTCTGCGCAGTCGCGTAGTGAGCCTTTGATACCCGACTCCCATAGATGGCATGCATCCATGATCATTTCGCTCAAAAGCTGCTTCAGAGCCAATTTAGAATCCTCAGCATCTGCATTGGCCGCAGCAAACAGAATACGAGTCCGCCAGATCGCGAACTTAGTTTCAGCTATACGTTCAGCGGCAATAGGCTCGCTATGTTTCTTCCACTGTCTGAGATCATATTTAGTCACTAGTGGGTCTCCTTTCTACAAACTCGAATGTCAGCTTATCGTCATCGATCTGAATGCGACCATTCCAGACGAGGGGCCACGTACTAGTAACTGGGCCAGGCTGCTCGTTCGTGAAGATATAATGAATCTGCCGAAAAGTAACTGTCTTTACTTGGCCAAGAAGTGCAATGACTTCGTGAAGCATGCTTTTCTCAACACCCCAAGTCCGATAAGAAATTGCAATCGTGCCGTCATCAAGGACTTTACAATCACAGTCGCCACGAACTCTAAGCCCCAGATCCGTAGTCATATAGCATTCGGGAGACGCGCTAATCACCATTCCGGGGTGGCATGCACACGCACAATTGCCAGCAAACATGCATGGCCATATATCGTGATTATTCATATGACAGTCTCCTTATAGATTCAAAAGAATCCCGCCCATATAGTGGACAAGGAATTTATACTGCGATGGCGCCGGGTAAAACTTGCATTTATGGCGTATCATATCGTCTACGACCCACTGGTACACTTCTTCATATTCAGCGAGAATATCGGATAGTTTATATTCGTGATCCTTAGACCACCAATATTCAAATGCATTGCGAACAACTGTATCGACAATAAGATAGACATAGTCTTGCCTCATATCTTTTGGACACGTCTGGAGACAGGCAATAGCTTTCCAGGCTTTCCGGATGCACTTGGCTCCTTCACTACGTACGATTTCACTTGTCATTCGACAGTCTCCTTTCGAGCATAATTCTCATCCTGTTTTTCGACGTCGTCGACGAGCCGGTCCAAATACCAGCGGGCCTTCTTAAGATCCTGCAGTGGACGTTCTTTAAGCGGCCAGCGCCAGAGATATTTGAGGACCTGGCCCGACAGAAAATGCCAATAAAACTTAGTCGCAATCTTTGCCTGCTCATAGCCATCAAGCATTGCTTTTATGGCATCGATGCACTCTATGCCGCCGGATGTGTAGTGGGATGGATGCTCGACAGCTGTATTTTCGCTAAAGTCCTGTATAATCTGGTCATGATCAGCAGACAGAATTTGACGGATCCATGCTTCGCCATCAGAAACCGCCGGGTCTACACCCCCCTCGAGCCGAGCGATTTCATTATTAATTTCGCACAGTTCCGCAAAGCGCTGCTGACTCCGACCATCGCACACTATCTCTCTCGGATTCGCAAAAAAGTCCCAAAGACGAGCTCGACGATTTTTGAGGGCGGCAAGTTCTTTCTCTTTATCCATTTACCAGCCCTGCCTTTATTGCCGCCTTGCGTCCCTCGGAAGCCCGTATAACGAACTTCCGGTAGGCCAAACGCTTCTTGTTCTCTTTCATCTGCTTGCGATGATTCTTAAGGTTCCAACCAAATGCTCTGTTAGCCATTTTTTATCGTTCCTTTCAATAATATGTATAGAGCTGAGGATAGTCGAGTTCATCTTGATACCGGCATCCGCACCCGACCGCGTTGAGGCCGGCTCTACTTCAAATGAGATTATAGATCACGCCGTCGCAATTGAAGTGCAGGATAACAGACTGTTCATAGCCGTTGATGAAATCCGCCTTCGGACGGTAACAGGAATCAAAGATCCCGAGATCGACATAGTTATCGCCGTTACCCTCGACCCAGCCGCATACGGCTCCCTCCGGAGTTCTCGGGAAACTCATCATATCCAGAAGCTCATTCAGAAACAGATGTCCCTGCATATGCAAGCGATCATTTGCCTGTTTCTGGATGCTGATCAGGAAATTCTTATTATACCCGGGTCCGCGCTTATAGTTCGGATTACTTTCATCGAAGATCCGAGTATAGCAATCCCACACAGGTTCACCGGTCCGAACTTCGGCTTTCTCGACCTTGGTTTTTTCTTCGGTACCGTCTTCCAGGGTCTCTACAGCAGTAATGGTCTTTTTCTTCAGACCATACCGAATTTCCTTCTCTACCTCGGGGCCGACACGTTCTTCCACACGCTGCCGATATTCATCGAACGCTTTCTGAGTAGCGTCAGCAATCGCAGTGATCGCCAGCATACGGGAATGCGCGATATTGTGTGCACAAAGAATAGCTGCAATGCTGAGTGTGCCGACGACTAGGGCTTTCCAGTAGACTTTCAGCAGTTTGCGAGCAGCATCGATATGCCATCTGCGGCGTTCGGCTGCGGCTTTCTCCGGAGTGTACTCATAATGCTCGCGCTTTTCTGCAACGGACGGCTCCTCGCTGTTGAGCAGAACATCGACTGCTTCGAGCTTGGTCTTAGTTTCGTTCAGGATATCAAGGGCTGCCGGAGTTTCGTCGATGGCCAGTGCTACAGTACCAACGAAGCCCGCGATACCGAGGCCCGTGAGAATTTCTGGGGCATGCTTAGAGAGCTGCAGGCCGATACGAGATGCGACTTTTGCTCCGCCATTAATTATTGTCGTAAAGTTCATATGATTCTCCCTTCTTAAATGTCCAAGGATATTTTTGTTTTAATATGCGGACTAACTGCGGCTTACTTATATTTGCGAGTATACACCACAGATCACAGTCCTCGCTCATAAAAAAAGTATATATGCGGTGGCGATCAACCAGATCCCAAACATCAGCAGAGATATCTTTTTTCTGGACTCGTCGCCAGTCTTTTATTGCCTGGAGTAAAACACCGCAGGCAATCTGCCGAATATGCCAGGCGTGAAGTTTTCTGCAGCCGCGCGGTAGCATTATATCGGCATTCATTGAAGCACCTCTACTCTCGGAAACTCCAATCGGAAACCATCACGTCCTGCCGGAACTACGCGAATCGGGTTACAGTTTGTCCAGCCATAGGCTCTATCGCTTTCGACGATTTTATCCTCTAGGCCAACAAGGCTTTTGAGATCTGCCACAGTCGCTTCGCCGTAGAGCTCCGTGAGGTCGATGAGGATATCTTTGACTTGCTCTGCTTCGCCTCTCGTATCCAGGAACAAATTGCTAAAATCAAAGCGACCTCTATTCCGAGTCTCGCTGCGATTTCCGCTATTTCGAGCCCTGTTTTGAGAAGTTCCGCTACTGTAGTTATTATACGCAACGTATGAACCGCCTTTCTTCGTCGAAACGACTTTTTCTCCGCCGAACAGTATGGTGTTAACCGACTGTTCTACGATATCTGCCATGATATTCTTGAGGCCGGGGACAATGACATCGAATAGAACGATATCCTTGACCGAGCGCTCATCACCATAGAAGAACGCTTCTTTAAGCTTGGCGCCAAATGATGTCGCCTGTGTGCGCGCTACGGTCTTTGTGACCTGTGCCGGAGGTTCGCGTTTCGGAGCCTTGTCTTCGGTTACGTGAAGTGACGCTCTCGGCGCTATATCTTCAGGAACCAGTTCTATGAGATCTTTCTGAGCCATTGGTTACTTCCTTTCTCCAAGAAATTCATCGAATGCGTCGTCTATACCATCCATAACCCATTCGAGAGCTTCATCGCCAAACAGTTTCTTGGCTAGTCCGTCAAGGTGCTCTGTAACAAATTCATGCGGATATCGTTCAATGCAGGCATCATATACCGGATCGGTGCTTCCGGTTATCGCCCGAGCAAACCGTATTGCCTGTTTACTGAGCGTTATATCCGGATTAGAGTACAGGATGCTGTTTGCTTGCTCGTAACCATAATCATACGCCTGACGCTTGATCGAGGCCTCGAATATCCAGAAAGAAGCCATGAGAAGCGCCGCTATGATAATAACCGCTATAAGTATTTTTGTCTTGCCGGTAAACACCACGTGAGTTTCTATGTAGTTTATATCGTAGAACATATTGTTACTCCTTTCATTTTTTAAAAACTAAGATCACATGTAGTGATCTTAGTGGACGTTTTACGCCTCTTTCTTCTGAGCTCGTATCTTACGATAGTTTTCAGCAAAATCGCTGAAGACACCGACGATACTTTCGTTCTTCGCATGGATTTTGTCGTACATGGCTTCGTATCCGATTTCTGCAAGTTTGCTGCCAAACACTGCAAATGCTAGGGTCACCGCCACGTTTATAACGCGCTTAGTGCTCCTAGGCATAAAGCAAAGTACAGCTCTTCCAAGCAGAGATCCGAACATTGCACCATCAACTGCATCCAGTATGCCAACGATTACGTCGGTCTTAGTGATTTCAGTGTTTCCCATAGTATACAATCTCCTTTAGAAAATAGTGTAGGGAGTCCAGCTCCCTCATTATATGCTGTGTATTTTTCGTCAGAAGCGATTGCTGTACATTGGCTTAAGGCGATAGTCAAGAAGAAAACAGGGAGTATTCTTCCAGCTAGTGCATGGAGTAACCTGAAATTCCAACGGACCGTTTGCAATGTCAAAGCCGAGCATATCACTGACTGTCGTTGGAGGCAGTTCTAGGCAGTCATAGATTTCACTTTGCGAGACCCAGGTGTCATTCGACAGAATACGGTTTGCCATCGTCTCCGCGTGGATCACGGCGTCATACGACGTATAAAAATATCTGCCGGAAGGTCCATCCTTAAAGAGATCCTGCCCACCACCAGTCTGAATAATCTGAGATTCATCGGGGGCATCTCGGCTGATATTTGTCTGGGCGGCCTGGGCTTCGCAGGCTTTGAGGTCGTTCGGCTTGAGCTTTTCTGCAACTGCGGCCTTAAAGTCTTTCAGCTGCTGTTCAGAAAGCGCATAGGAAGTCAAGAGCGCACTTATACGCTTCTGGTTGGATGTTTGCGCCAGGATCAGCAGTGTGACGCCGCAGGCGGCTGTAAGAGCCATAGGCCAGTACGCACGGGCGATGCACGTAATTGTAGTCTTGATGTCATGTTTTGCATCGTCGAAAGACTCGATCCCCTCATCCTGCAGAATATCCAGCGCGCTCGGAGTTTCACTTATACCCAGGCCGATTGCAGTGACCATGAGACCAATGCCGCTGGCTGTGCATATAGCAGGACCATACTTATTTAGCGTAGCAAAGCGCTTTATAAGGGCAGTGGGCACACGTGCGATTATCATAGTTTTTGCTCCCTTCTTCGATAAACTGAATTTCGTCTACCGCGTAGACCATGTAGTAATTGACCGTGTCTCCGGGGATCGCTCGATAGCGAATCTGGTAACACTCGGTACAGCCATCGTCGAATACTACCATAACGTGATACATATAGATCGCTACGATCTCGCCAGGCATCCACTGGACCATTGATCGAGAAAAGCCCGAAAAAGTATAGACACCAGTTCTGGCTGCACGAACTCGGTCTCCGATTTTGAACTGATGGTCATTGATAGTAGACATTTGTGCATTTGTGGACTGAACACTTGGATCAACGGGACAAACTCTTTTAATATGTTTATTCATAATTAGTATATGCTCCCTTTTCATATTTGCAAAAACTTAGACCACATGTAGTAGTCTAAGTCTTCGGACTTACTCTTCTTCTGTCTCAGCTTTCTGCTGGGCTATTATCTGTTTGAGTGCCTCCTGACGCTGCTTCCTCGTGAGAGCCTTTGCAGCCTTCTTTTCCTCAGCTGCAGCCTGGCGTTCCTCGAACGTGGCTTTTCCTTCTTCGATCTTACGCTTGACGAACTTGAGAGCCTGCTTTCCTGCATGGTACGTGCCATAACCGGCAAGTGCCACCAGAGCAACAGCGCTGACAATTACGCCAGTCGTAACATCGACTTCGGTAGTCTCGTTTTCGGTTTCTTCCAGAACTTCAGGTTCGGTATTGACTTCTGCGGTCTCTTCGATTTCCTCAACGTTAGTGATGTTGGTGTTCTCTTCCATTATAATATTCTCCTTTAAAAAGTTTTAGACAGGACTCCAGTCCTCTCATAATAGGGTGTGTAATTTTCGGTGAAAAAAAAGAACCCTAATTGTAGGGTTCTTAAAGTCACCTCGCGACGCGAGCGCAGATCAGGCGGTGTCCTACTGTGTCCGGGTGAATGTTTCTGCAATTGCGCATAGCAATTTCGTCACAGTCACTCGGAGCAGCATACACTTCCATGAAGTAGCGCCCATCGCCGTCCAGGTCCTCCAGAACAACAATCAGGTTCTCTTTTGTTTCGTGTAACATAATAGTATCTCCTTTCAATTTACGGAGAGCATTCTAGCCCTCTCATAATATAGCGTGTTATTTTTAGAGGACCCAGAAAAGCGGACTTTTAATTCTATTTATTTTTAAAATATATAAAAAATTA
>ERZ1034855.574-NODE-574-length-13397-cov-10.633263_pt1 | contig 13397 bp, 15 predicted proteins | sample MGYA00520699_ERZ1034855 | MGnify/ENA primary metagenome ERZ1034855 (study PRJEB33766, sample SAMN09781730) | gut metagenome | biome: gut microbiome | host: Homo sapiens | place: Madagascar | study: EMG produced TPA metagenomics assembly of the PRJNA485056 data...
GGTGATGGAAAATATAAAATAAATAAATCCTAATTATATCTGCACTCTGCCGCACCCCAATGCGGCAGAGTGTTTTTTTGCGAGATAATGCATAAAAAAAAGAACCGGTATCAAAATACCGATTCTTTTTGATTCTTACTTTTTGCGGTGTTTTTTCTGAACACTCGGAACAGTAACTTTTTCATGGAAGTTTACTGTTGTGCCGTCAGCAATTTCACCGTCAATCACCAGCAAAATACCGTTATCTGAAGCGACAAAGTCAACTCCGTTTGGATATTTCTCGGCAAACTCTGGCTCAAGTATTCCCTCGTAGTTATAGATGAAATACTTGCCGCCTTTGCGTAAGGCAAAAAGACCGAGCTCGTCGTCCAGAATGCAGAATTTTTCCACATCCTCAAACTTGTTCCAGCCGTCGTTGTAAAACGCGTCAACCCGCTGACCGGACATTTCGGCACACAAAGCAAAAGGCTTTGTCGGACTGCAGACAATCAGGTTCTTGTTATCGCACAGCAGCGACTTGTTGCTAAGCGAATACATGCGGTATTTGCCGGCTGTGCCGCAAACTGTAAGGCTGTCGCCCAAGAACAGGTTATCGGTCTTGGCAATAGGATAGGCCAGCTTGACTTCTTCGCCGAAACGGCTGTAGATACGCCAATTTTCGTTGTCTGCAACAGCCACATAACAGCTGGAAACAGCATACTTTTCGGTGCCGGTATCCAGTCTGATTGCTTCTCCGTCCCACAGCAGAACATCATAGCCAAAGCTGTTGCCGGTGCTTGCAATCAGATAGCAGCATCTGCCGGCAAGCTTGACGAGGTTGAACTGAGTTCCTGTGAAGTTAGAAACTTTTTTACCGCTGAGAGTAAAAAGACCTTTTGCTGAAAAAATCAACCCAGCTTTCTCCTCAATGCGGATATTTGAAACATTCACAAGCTCTCTCAGCGGATGAATCTTAACATTGTCATCGCTGCAAGAACACTTAAATACGCTAAACTTGCCGCCTTTCTGCAAAAGCAAAAGACCGCTCTTGTGAAAAAGTTTATAATCCATATGTCAAAAATTTAAATAATTATAAATTGATATTTTATATATAGCGCTCGTAGACAATTTTGTCAACAAAAAAGACAGCTTTCGCTGTCTTAAATTTTGTGTGGGGCAATTATTATGTTATTTTTTGATATTGGCGGTAAGAACGCTTAAAACTTTTACCAGTTCTTCTTTCATGTGGGCGCGGTCAACCACCATATCCACCATGCCGTGTTCCAGCAAATATTCGGCGCGCTGGAAGCCCTCCGGCAATTTTTCATGAATTGTTTGTTCAATTACGCGCTGGCCGGCAAAACCGATTAAGCAGCCTTTTTCCGCAATATTTACATCGCCGAGCATGGCAAATGAAGCCGAAACGCCTCCGGTTGTCGGGTCTGTCAAAATAGAAATAAACGGAATCCCTGCTTCTTTCAGCTCATTGATAGCTGCCGTAGTGCGCGCCATCTGCATCAGCGAGAGCATGCCCTCCTGCATGCGCGCGCCGCCGGAAGCTGCAACCGTAATCAGCGGTTCTTTATTTTGCAGGGCAATTTTTGCAGCCTTTACAATGCCTTCGCCTACAGCAATGCCCATAGAGCCGCCCATAAATGAAAAATCCATGGCCGCAACTACGCTGTCTATGCTGCCGATTTTGCCGCGGGCAACCTGAATAGCGTCTTCGCAGCCGGTTTTTTTACGGTTATTTTTTAGGCGGTCGCTGTATTTTTGAATATCTTTAAATTTCAGCGGGTCATCCTGAACTGCCGGCAAATCAACCAAAGTATATTTTTCATCGTCAAACAAAAGCTTAAAGCGCTTTTCTACATACAAGCGCAGGTGGTGGCCGCAGGCTGTGCAGACATAGTGCGAATCCTTCAGCTCTTTAGAAAACAGCATCTGATTACAGTTAGGGCAGCGAACCCATAAGTTGTCGGCAATTTCTTTAGGCGTCGTTTTTTTGATTTTCGGACGAACGATTTCTGTCAGCCAGTTCATTTATTTCCCTTTCGTGAAAACATATTTTTCAAAAACAGCCAGCGCTGCTTTGCTTTTTCAGCTTTCTGTCCGTCAGCGGCGGCTTTCTGCGCATCGGCCGAAGCTTTTGCCTGCTGCTCTAAACCGGCGATATTCTGTTTTAGGCCGCTGACGGTTTCATTAAGCTTTTCTTGTTCTTTGTTCAGCGCCTTGTTAGCTTTGCGCTGCTGTTTAAGCTCGCGGCGCATCGGAGCCGAGCCAAACCAAGAGTTTATTTTTCCCCACAGGTAGCCAAACAGCAAAAAGCCGAACAGCAGCAATTTTGTGTTTACATGAACTTCACTATCCAGCGGCCACAGCGACAAAACAAGCTTATCTTCAGCCACCTGAGCGTTATAGATTCCCCATATAGCAATAACGGCAAAAGGAATTTCCAGCAGATAATGTAAAAGTTTCATATTTTAGCCTCCTTGATTAAGGGAAGTGTGCTTATTCGGCGTTCAGTCTGTCGTGCAGTTCCTTACCGGTTTTGAAGTGAACGATATTTTTGGCCGGAACATTGACGCGGGTCTTGTTTTTTGGATTGATGGCAACACGCGGATTTCTGGTTCTGACCGAAAATGCGCCGAAGCCTCTGATTTCTACGCGGTCGCCGTCTGCCAAAGCAGAAGTCAGCTTATTAAACACAACATTCACAATATTTTCAATGTCTTTCAAAGTCAGATTCGGCATTTTAGCCGCAATTCTTTCTACTAATTCAGATCTAGTCACTTTAACCTCACATTACAATTACAAATTAAACATTTTCTTTTTAGATACACTTTTATTTTGAATATATCCATATAATTTTTAAGATTTTACACAAACATCCGGCGCGCGTAAATAAAGCGGCTTAGGATAGTTGAGTTTTTTAGCCTTATATTTTTGCAGCGCGCAGGCCGCTAAATCGGCAACAGAGGCGGTTTTATCCATGCGGATGGCGTGCAGCACCAGCCCGCTCGGACGGTCTAAAAAGCGCTCTACGCCGTTGCCGATAAGGGTTACGGTTTTGCCTTTTAAGCGGCTGATGATTTCTTCATAGGGCAGGGCGGCGGTATCGCACAGTTTTTCTAAGCGCCCATTAAACAGCTGAAAATAAAAGTCGGCCCGCTTGGTTTCTATAATCACGGCGTTATAGTCCGAAAGCTCTGACATATCCAAAGAATGTGCATAAGCCTCAAAGGCCGAAACGCCGGTAACTTTCAAACTCGGACAGGCCAAGCCGAAAGCACGGGCAGCGGCAATAGACGAGCGGACGCCCGTAAACGAGCCGGGGCCGATGCAGACCGCCAAAAGCCCTATATCCGAAAATTGCAGATTCTTTTCCTGCAGCATTTTTTGAATTTGCGGCAACAAGGTTTCAGCCTGTCCGAAATCCATTTCTTCCGAAAGCTCAGCCGCAACCTTATTATCCTCTAAAAGCGCGATAGAGCAGCAGTCAGCGGTAGTGTCAAAAGCCAATGTAAACATAGTTATCAACCTTTAAAAAAAATAAATTGCCTATTTGTTTGTGTTTATTTACTATAAAATAAGTAATAAGACAAACATTTTTTTTGTAAAGAAGATTTTGTGATGAATGCTTTAATATTGCGAGATATAGTTTTTATTAGTTTGCTGCTGGTTTTTGCAATGCTGGGAATTATAGCCGCCCTGCAGATAAAAATACATAAGTATAAGCATAAAATATATTTTATCCGGCGCGACCGCGAGCGCTGCAACGAGGTGCTGTACGCTGCAAAAGACGGATATTTTTGCTTTGTCTATCCGGACCAAAAGGTAAAAGACCCGCAAAAAGAAATTATGGAAAAGTGTTCGCGCCGCCTGGCGGTTATGCTTAATTTAGCCGACGGAACCGCCGCTTCATTTGCCGATGTGACGGATTCTTTTAATAAGGACGATGCTAAGCTTTTGAAAAAATATGTCAGCCTGCTGCAGCAGGAGGGGCGGTTCTTTGAAGATATGCTGCACCTCAAAAATTCCGGACGCAGCATCTGCGTTTACGGCAACCGCATTAACGGCGCCGATAATAATCTGTATTGCGATATTGTCTGGTTTAGGGATGTTTCGTCCGAAACTGCGCGGATTGCCGCACTTTCTGCTGAAAAAAACGAGGTTGAAGCCGCCTGCGGGCGTCTGGAGCAAATGATAGACGGCGTAGACTATCCGCTGTGGCTGCGCGATGAAAATCTGCATCTGCTTTCTGTTAATAAAAAATATCTGGAGTTCGCCGGCATAAAAAATAAAAAAGACGTGCTGAAAAATCAGGTGGAAATCTGCAACGGCAAAGGCGAAAAAGTGGCCTATAACTTAGCGGCTTCGGCGCAGAAAAGCAAAAAAATGCAAAAGAAAAACCTCAAAATCGTGCGCGGCGGCGAGCTGTTTAATTTTGAACTGCGCGAAAATCCGTATTATGCCGGCGATATGCTGGATAAAATTGGAACTGTCGGCTATTTAGTGGATAACACCGCTTTGGAAAAAGCCAAGCGCAGCTTTAAAATAAACCAAAACAACCACTTGGAAATTTTGGGCGCCTTGGGTACGGCGTTTGCTATTTTTGACGACCGTTCAAAGCTTTACTTTTATAACGCCTCTTTCAAGAATTTATGGAATTTAGAGAATGAATTTTTAGAAAAAACTCCGTCTTATCTGCAGTTTTTGGAGGAAGTGCGGGAAAAGAAAATGCTGCCGCCGGTGCCGGATATCAAAAATTATAAACAGGAGGAAATGAGCGTTTTCGGCAGCCTGCTGGAAACTAAAGAAGATTTGCTGCATTTGCCGGACGGACGGACTATCAGACGGCTGCGGACTCCGCATCCGAACGGGGTTATTTTTGCGTTTGAAGATGTTTCTGACCGCTTGGCGACCATGCGCCGGCTTAATGATTTGACCTCTATGCAGCAGAATATTTTAGATAATCTGAACGATTCGGTTATCATTTTCGGCACTAACCGCCGCCTGAAATTTTATAACCGCGCCTATCTGAAACTTTGGAGCCTGGACTTTGATAAGCTGCAGGATGAGCCGAAAATTGAAGAGGTTATCGGTTTGCAGAAACTGTTCTTTTCAAATGTCAATGACTGGGATTCGTTTAAGAACAGCATGCTGGAGAATATCCGTCAGGGACGCCGCTTTAATTTGCTGCGCGATGATAACAAAACGCTGGCCGTTTCTCCGCTGATTTTTTATGACGGTTCGGTTATGGTGACCTATACTGTAAAATAGGGTTGCAATCTGAGTTTGAATATATAAAATAAGAACAAAGGATTAAAAATATGGATGAAGCGCAAACAGGTACAAATAAAACAGTTTTGGATTGGAACAAAAAAGGCTCGGTTCCGGATGAGCGTTTGTCTTTGCGCATAGACGCGCAGGAGGCTAACCGCTATCAGGCAAAAGCCGGAAAAGCCAAACTCGGCGAGCTTTCTCCGAGTCTGAAAAGCCTGCGCAAGAAAGTCCGCAATCCGTTTGACGAAGAAGAGGACGATAACGACGGCACTATGGATGAAGAGGCGATAAGAGTCTTGCGCGAGCTGGAAATGAACGCCAATGACGCCTCCAATAATGATACGACTCTGCTTAATTCTCTGACCTCTTCCGAACGGCATTTTATTGACCAGCGCAGCAATATAGCCAATCAGCGCATGGAAGAAAACGCCGGCAAGCTCAATGCGCTGCAACAGTCGGATACGCTTTCTCGCAAAGCCGGAATTACTAAAATGACAAACGATGACTATGCAAACAGAATGCAGGATGCCATTTATAATCCGCGCCGCCTGCGCGAACAGTCGTTTGAAGAGAATGTCGCCAAAAAAGTCGGGCTGAAAGGACATATAACCAAACACAATACCGGAGCGGTAGTTAAAGGCGTAAAGAAAATCAACGAGACGACAAACCGTAAAAAAGTCAAAGGGCTGACTATGGACGACGCCGCTAAAGTAGGCAAGCAGAAAATGTCTAAAAACGCCACGGCTGAGCTGATTTTGAAAAAGTCCGGACAGACCGCCCGCTTGACTGAGATTAAAATGAAAACGGCGGCGTCTCGGAAAAATGCGGATTCTAAAAAGCCGAAGCGTTCGTATTCCGCCGAAATGAAAAAGCTTTTAAAAGCTTCGCTGCAAAAAAACGGCGCAGTTCGCTAACAACCTGAAAGTTACGATTTACTTTTTTGAAAAAGTATACTATGATAAAACAAATTTGTTAAGATTTTTGAGGATATATCATGGAAAATCAATATTATACGCTTATGGAAAAGCAAGACTTCTTTGAAATTATAGAAAATAAATACGGCGAGCTGGCTGTTTTTATTGACGCTCGCGACGGCGCTCCGCAAGAGCCGGTTTTGGAATTTGACGGCAAAAAGACGGCGTTGCTGAAGCGTGATGAACGCCGCGCCATTATTTTGGATAATATAGACGATGAAACTAAAGGCGTGCTGGCCGAGGCAGAATTCGTGATGATTGTGGAAATGAAAGCCGATATGGTTGAACGCGTTTACGGCGTGCCGGTTGAAAACGTTGAAGAAATTGAGTTTAACGGCCGCAGAACCCGTGCCGACGAGCTGTTTAAGGCCAAAAGCAAAGAAGAAGTTCTGAAATCTTTCGGCGCCGTAAAAGTTTGGACCGGCGGAGCTTCAAAATGATTGGACTGGTATTTGTGACACACGGCAATCTGGCGCGTGAATTTGTGGCGGCAATGGAACATGTTGTCGGCAAGCAGAAAAATGTTGAGTGCGTCTGCATCGGTCCGGAGGACGATATGGAAGAGCGCCGTCAGGAAATTTTGCAAAAAGCCAAAGGCGCCGACAGCGGCAGCGGCGTTTTGCTGATTACCGATATGTTTGGCGGTACTCCGTCTAATTTGGCGATGTCGGTTATCGGACACGGCAATTTTGATGTAATTGCCGGAGCTAATCTGCCGATGCTGATAAAATTGGCGTCTGCCCGCCAAAACATGCCGCTGAATGAATGCGTTGTCTGCGCTCAGGAAGCCGGTAAAAAATATATCAACGTGGCTTCTCAGCTTTTGAACGGGAGCGGAAAATGAGCGACGCTTCGGTTGAATTGGAAATCAAAAATTTAAAAGGCCTGCACGCCAGAGCAGCCGCCGCTTTTGTAAAGTGCATTGCTGATTTGGATGCTGAAGTTATGGTGGAAAAAGACGGGCAGGAAGTGGACGGCTCCTCTATTTTGGGGCTGATGATGCTTGCCGCTTCCAAAGGCAGCCGCATTAAAGTAAAAGCCAGCGGAAACGAGGCCGAACAGGCGGTAAAAAATATTTCTGATTTAGTTAATTCGTTGTTTGGTGAAGAACAGTGACAGCAAAACCGGCGCCGCGCAATAAAACCATTACGCTTACTCCGTGCGAGGAAGCCAGCTATGCTAAACAAGCCGTAAAATTATCGTCAAAAAATCAAAATCAAAATTTGTGCGATGCGGTGGTTTGGCAGGATACAATGCGGGCGCTGAGCTATATTCCCGATAATTTTGCTGATTTGATGATTGTTGACCCACCATACAATCTGACAAAAAATTTTGGTAAAAATACTTTCAAACAAATGGATTTTTCAGAATATAAAAAATGGCTGGAAAAATGGTTGTCTAAGGTTGTGCGGATTCTCAAACCGAATGCTAGCATATATATTTGCTCTGATTGGCAGAGTTCAATAGTTATACCATTGGTTACCGGTAAATATTTTAAGCTTAGAAATCGTATTTCTTGGGAGCGCGACAAGGGCAGGGCCGCCGCCGGTAATTGGAAAAATTGCTTGGAGGATATTTGGTATTATACAAAATCGGATGAATATACCTTTAATCTGGATGCGGTCAAAGTTCAGCGCACGGTGTTGGCTCCGTACCGCGATAATAAAGGCTCCCCGAAAGATTGGCAGGAAGAAAACGGTCAAAAAATCCGCTATACGGCGCCGTCAAATATCTGGACGGATATCACGATTCCTTTTTGGTCTATGGCCGAAAATACCGAACATCCCACCCAAAAGCCTGAAAAACTGATTGCTAAGCTGATTTTGGCGTCCAGCAATGAAGGCGATATGGTTTTTGACCCGTTTTTAGGTTCCGGCACCACGGCGGTCGCCGCCAAAAAATTGGGACGCCGTTATTTAGGAATTGAACGGGAGCGCAAATATGTGGCGCTGGCTTTGAAACGTCTGGAAATGGCTGAAACAGCAAAAAATATTCAGGGTTACGAAAACGGCGTGTTCAAGAGCCGCAATCCAAACCGCGAATAGGTGTGATTAACTTAGAAAAGTCTTGAGTTTTCTCTTTTTTCAACCTATATATAAAGGCGAATAAATATTTTTGAGGAAGACAAATGAGATTTGGAAAAAACGCAATTATCTGGCTTGTGGCCTTTGTTGCTCTTTCTTTTATGATGAGTTTTATGGAAAATAAAAATTTTTCCTCCAGCTATGAAAATCTGGCATTTTCTGATTTTATGAATGAAGTAAAAGGGAAACGCATCGCAAGCGTGACGATGTCCGGCGCCGAAATTTTCAGCGTGGCGTCAGACGGTAAAAAGTATATTACTTATACTCCGTACAGCCCGACCACGGTTGATACTCTGTTGGCAAACAATGTAAAAGTAGACGCTAAGCCGCAGGATACTACGGGCGATACGTTTTGGAGCATTGTTATTTCCTGGTTTCCGATGATTCTGTTGGTTGGTGTTTGGATTTTCTTTATGCGTCAGGCTAGTGCCGGCAATAATAAAGCCATGAGTTTCGGTAAATCACGCGCCCGTTTAATAGAAAACACCAAAAAAGTTACGTTTAAAGATGTGGCAGGTGCCGATGAATCTAAACAAGAACTTGAAGAAATTGTTGATTTTTTGAAGGACCCTCAAAAGTTCCAGCGGTTAGGCGGCAAAATTCCAAAGGGTGTTTTGCTGGTCGGACCTCCGGGAACCGGTAAAACGTTGCTGGCTAAGGCTGTGGCCGGAGAAGCAAATGTGCCGTTTTTCTCAATTTCAGGCTCAGACTTTGTGGAAATGTTTGTCGGTGTGGGCGCCTCCCGCGTCCGCGATATGTTTGCTCAAGCCAAAAAGAATGCGCCGTGCTTACTGTTTATTGATGAAATAGACGCGGTAGGGCGTCACCGCGGCGCCGGTTTAGGCGGTGGAAACGATGAACGCGAACAGACTCTTAACCAGCTGTTGGTGGAAATGGACGGCTTTGAACCGAATGAAAATGTAATTCTGATAGCCGCCACCAACCGTCCGGATGTTTTGGATCCGGCTTTGCTGCGTCCGGGGCGTTTTGACCGTCAGGTTACGGTCAGCAATCCGGATGTGAAAGGACGCGAGGCAATTTTAAATGTGCATGTACGCAAAGTTCCGTTGGCAAAAAATGTGGATTTATCTGTTGTTGCTAGAGGAACTCCTGGATTCTCCGGCGCTGATTTAGCTAACTTGGTAAATGAAGCCGCTTTGTTGGCGGCTCGCCGCAATAAACGCAAAGTCACCGCCGAGGATTTTGATAATGCTAAAGACAAGGTGCTTATGGGAAGTGAGCGCAAGTCTATGGCGATGGACGAACAGGAGAAAAAACTGACTGCTTATCATGAAGCCGGTCACGCTATTTGCTCGCTGCATGTTAAAGAAACCGACCCTATTCATAAGGCAACGATAATTCCAAGAGGTCGTGCTTTGGGTATGGTGCAGCAGCTGCCGGAGAAAGACCAATATTCTTATACCCGCGCTAAAATGCTGTCGCGTCTGATTATTTGTATGGGCGGCCGCGTGAGCGAGGAGCTGAAGTTTGGCTATGACAAAGTTACATCCGGTGCTTCATCGGATATTGCCGCCGCCACTAATTTAGCACGTGCTATGGTTACAGAATGGGGAATGAGCGATGTTTTGGGACCTGTGATGTATGTTGAAAACTCTAATGAAGTTTTCTTGGGACGCAGCGTTACGCAAAACCAAAATATGAGTGAGGAAACTGCTCGTCTGGTGGATTCGGAAATCAAACGGTTGGTGACCGATGCACATGCCGAGGCCGCAAAAATCTTAAAAGAAAACGATAGTGAACTGGAAACTTTGGCGCAAGCTTTGATGGAATATGAAACTTTAACCGGTGAAGAAATTAAAGATGTTTTAGCCGGCAAAAAAATTAACCGCGCCGAGCAAACGCCTGTGCCGCCGGAAAAACAGACAAAAGTTTCTGTACCGGAAGTTTAATATATAAAAGAGGATAAAATGGATTTTAAAGAACTAGGTTTAAGCGAAACCACTATAAAAGCGATTAACGAAGCCGGAATTTTGGCGCCGACAACTGTGCAGACCGATGTTATACCGTCTATTTTGGCGGGAAAAGACGTGTTTGCCATTGCTCCGGCCGGCTGCGGCAAAACCTGCTCCTATGTGTTTCCGCTGATAGATATTATAGCCCGTCATGAGGCGCAGAATATTTTGGTTATTACCGCCAACTCTAAACAGTCGGTAATTGTTTCGGACCGTTTTGCCGTATTTAACAAATATCATGAAATCAGCGAAGCTGCGCTTACGGATAATGAAGAAAATGTTGACGAAGAAGCTAATGTTATTATCGCTTCTCCGAGCTTGCTGCTGGATTTGCTGAAAGAAGACAAAGTTGATTTGTCAAACATCAATATTTTGGTGGTTGATGATATCAACCTCATCAAAAAACTGCACCAGCTGCAGAATTTGGAACAGGTTTTGGAAGTTTTGCCTGCCGATAAGCAGAACATTGTGTTTACGAACCGCCGCTCTAAAGAAACGCAGGATATTTTGGATAAGATTCTGAAAACTCCGGCCGAAATTAAAGTAGACCGCGCTAAAGAACAAGAGGCGGTGCAAATTGAACCGGCAGAGGCGGAAAATGCGCCTAAAGCCGCTGAACAGGCTGCACCGGCGGCGGAAGAACCGGCTGAAGCGCCTGCCGAAACCACAGCTCGTCCGGAACGCCGAAACCGCCGCGACCAGCGCAGCGAGCGCCGCAGAAATACCGATAAACACGAGGAAAATCCTAAAGACAGCGAGGCGATGAGCTTAATGCGCAAGTTCCATACTTTTGGCCGCCGCACGCCGGATTTTCTGCTGACTAAGGTAGAATTGGCGGACGATAATCAATAATTTGTGTTTTTTTGCAAAAAAAACTTGAAAATTTACGCTGTTAGGCTATAAAAATGCCATAAAGAATCAAGTTTTTGAGGAGATTAAAGAATGTCAGGACATTCCCAGTTTAAGAATATTATGTACAGAAAAGGCGCACAAGATGCTAAAAAAGCGCGCGTTTTCGCTAAATTAGCCCGTGAAATTACCGTTGCCGCTAAGAGCGGTTTGCCTGAGCCGGATAAAAACCCGCGTTTGCGTTTGGCTATTCAGGCTGCCCGTGCCGAAAGCATGCCGAAAGACAACATTGAACGCGCTATCGCCAAAGCTACTACCGTTGCCGGCGGCGCAGACTTTGTTTCTATGCGCTATGAAGGCTTTTCTTCCGGTAAAGTTGCTGTGATTGTAGAAGCTCTGACCGATAACAAAAACCGTACCGCAGGCAATGTCCGCACCATTTTCGGCAAACGCGGCGGCGCTATGGGCGAAAACGGCTCGGTTGCTTTCAACTTTGAACGTATCGGCTATATTCAATATCCGGCTTCTGTTGCCAGCGCTGATGAAATGTTTGAAGCTGCTTTGGAAGCAGGTGCTAACGAAGTTGTTTCTGATGAAAATTATCATGAAATTGAAACTTTACCGGATGACTTGTCCGCTGTTACCGGCGCTTTGGAAGCTAAATACGGCACTCCGTCAGCTTCTCGTTTGGATTGGAAACCAACTGTTAAAGTTGAAATTAAAGATGTTGACAGCGCTCGTAAGTTTTTGGAATTTGTTGACGCTTTGGAAGATGACGAAGACGTTCAGCACGTTTACCACAATGCTGAAATAGCCGAAGATGTAATGGCTCAATTAGCCGGTGAGGAATAATGCGCATCTTGGGACTTGATCCAAGTTTATCTTCCACAGGGTGGGGGATTATTGAAGTAAATGCAAACCGTCTGCAATATGTTGCGGACGGTTTTATTCCTACTTCGCCTAAAATGCCGATAGAAGAACGACTGGATATTATTTTTAATACATTAAGTGAAGTTATTGAAACATATCAGCCGGTTGAAGCGGCAATTGAAAAAACTTTTCTTAATTCCAATCCGGAAACGTCGCTTAAATTGAGTATGGCGCGCGGAGTGGTTATTTTGGCTGCCGGTCATTATCATTTACCGTTGTTTGAGTTTGACCCGACAAAAGTTAAAAAAGCTTTGGTTGGCGTCGGACACGCCGATAAAAATCAGGTTGAAAACATGGTTAAAATTCTGCTCCCTGGGTGCAAACCTAAAAATAACGATTCTTCAGATGCTTTGGCAATGGCGATTACCCGCAGCCACTATAGGACGGCTGTTTCTTATAAATAGCCGCTTAAAACCAAAATACCACGGCGCAATATTTTTCTTTTTCACAAGAATTGCAAGCGTTTTTTATTTGTGACAACGTTATGTTTTGCAAACATGTCACATTTTTACTGCAAAATTTATCGCCGAAAAAACTGTCGTTAGAACCATATATCCAAGCCTTTTCCAAAGTAGAATGCAAAGGAGCGGCGATATTGCTGAAAATCTCACGGCATAGTTTGGGATTAAAAGCTTTGGATTTACGCCAAACTTTATCATCTCCGGCTTCAAATCCTCCTAGATAAAAATCTACAACCAGTTTCCCGATTTCATTTACAAATATCTGAATGTGATTGCCGTAAGCGTCAGATATTACAGAATCATTTATTTTTTGCCAATTTTGCGGAATCAGACCGGCAGAGTCCACATAGTTAATTAACGATGTGAAGCTAACATTCGCATTTGTGCCTAATTTTTTAAGGTCTGCCTCATGCTCTAATAATCCGAAAATCAGCATATTATAATCGCCTATAGCCTTATTCATCTTAAACTTTTCCATAGCTTGCGAATATCCTGCGATTCCGCCGACTGACAGTACGCCGATAATCGCCAGCACGCCCAGCATTTCAATCATGCTGCGACCTAGCGGGTTTTCGCTTCTAGCACCCGTCATCCTAGGTCGTGACGCACAGTCTGTGCCTAGGATCTTGTCGCACCAAGGGCGGCGCAATCCCTCGCCCAGTGCGGGAGAGGGTGCAGGCTTGCCTGCGGGTGAGGGGTATTTAAAGAACGTGCAAAAGACACGAAGCATGCGCCCTAAGCCCAAACCCGAAATGTCATACTTGTCGCCACACCCCGCAGGCTGTGGCAGACGAGTATCCATGACTTTGTTGCCAACGGCAACGCATATTGACATTGCTTTAGCAATGGCGTTATGGATTC
>ERZ1034855.576-NODE-576-length-13357-cov-610.394753_pt1 | contig 13357 bp, 15 predicted proteins | sample MGYA00520699_ERZ1034855 | MGnify/ENA primary metagenome ERZ1034855 (study PRJEB33766, sample SAMN09781730) | gut metagenome | biome: gut microbiome | host: Homo sapiens | place: Madagascar | study: EMG produced TPA metagenomics assembly of the PRJNA485056 data...
CAGTAGGCTCTCGCTTATACCCAAATAAAAAAGCGGCGGCGGCTCGTGTTGCCCTTATAGTGGCGTCATTGCCACCCGTAAGCGGCGTTTTTCGGGGGTTTGTCCGTCTGTACGGCTGTACCCTTTCGAGGCATATAAGCCAAATTAGAGTCTAATGTATAATTATGCAAAAATTTAAATGATTTTATACATTTATACATTTTGAAAAAGTCAAGCGTTATGTGATAATAATGTGAAAACTATCTGAAAATTAGATGAAAATTATTTCACATATATTTCATCTATATATCATAAAACTATCACATTCGTATGTTATAATGTTCTCGACAGTTGAGGAACGGAACACGCCAAGACCCCGAACAGGACGAGCGGAACGGGCGAGGATATGAGCCGTAAACGTTCGGTCAACTGAACACAATAGCAGAGGTTAGAAAAATGGCAAAACAAGCCGAAAACAAGCAAAAAGACCTTGTAAGCAAGGCAAGCGCAAAAACACCTACCGCGAACGCGTTAGCAACGATAAAAACGACTTTCGCGCCCGTAAACATAAAAGACGGATATAGCGCAACGGCAATAATTACCGCAAGCGAACAATTTGAAAAACTTTCACTAATAGCCAAAATAAAGGCATTAGCAATCGTTAACAAAAACGCTTATTATAAAGATGTTTATTGTAAACAAACGGGCAAACGGTATACGAAATTTTACGACTACGCGCGCGACATTGCCCACTTAGGCAAAACGCAAGCGGCGGCGTATGTTAAGGCGGGCGAATATCTCGCGGACGATTTAACGATATTATTACCCCACCCCGCCGACATTCTGCCGCTTTGGCGCGGCTCGTCATTGCTTATCATTGTAGACGAGTTGACAAAGAAAAAAGGCGAGAACGCCGAAAAAATCCTTGAATATCTCGAAAAAGGATATATTACGCCCGATTTAACGGATGACCGCATAAAACGCGAAATTAAAGACCGTTTAAGCGGTAAAAAACGCGATTTATCGGAATTGACAGACGAGCAAGCCGACGAGCAAGCCGACGAGCAAGCCGACGAGCAAGCCGACGAGCAAGCCGACGAGCAAGCCAACGAGCAAAAATATTCGGTTAATCATATTATTGATACCATAGTACGCCGCTACTATTTCAATAAAGATTTTGAACAACTGCTTGTAGAGTTTGACGAAAAGCACCGCGACGAAATACAAGAATAATGCAAGGGCGCGCCCGAAAGGGCGCGCGAAAGCATAACCTAATTGTGAAAACTAAATGAAAGTTAGGTGAAATTTTATTCACCTATTTTTCACATACTTTTCACATTTTTCACAATATTATCATAATCGCATTTTCACGAAATTATCACGCAGTTTTCACAATTTTATCACAATGTGATGACTGTGCGAAATTTAGCCGTTCTCATTGTTCGGCACAATGTTCAGTCAACTGAACTTTTAAAATTTGTCTGAAATTCGTATCCTATCAACTATATTAAAAATTTTAAGGTAGGGTATGAAAATAAATAAAGGAGATTAAAAATTATGAATTTCAGAAACGTAGCAAAAGAGGCAATAAAAGTATCGGACTTAGCGGAAAACCGCGAAAAAATTTCGACCGAGGAACTTATAGAAAAGTACCCCGAAAAAATCACTATATCGCAATTTGAGCGTTGCGAAATGGGTAACAAAGTTAAATTTATCTACACGATAAAAGAAGAACCCGAAAAATTCGCTTACGCAGGCATTTTGCTTGAAAAATGCTTTAATAAGATTATTCAAGCATACGGCGGCGATTATGTACGCGCTCAAAAAGAGTTTGCTATGGATAAAACAGGTTTACCCGTCAAACTCGAAAAGAAAGAAACGCTTGACGGCAACGAAGTTACTAATGTAACTATACTTTAATTTAGGGAATGTACCCCCGCCCGTTTGGACGGGGGTATTATTTATAAAGAGGTAAAATAAAAATGTTTAATTATATGTTCCTTGTAGGCGATAGAATGTGTGGTAAATCATACATTATAAATAATCAAACCACGATATTATATATAAAACCCGATAAAATTGCAAGGCGTACTATAGGGTCAGCAGCACTTACTAATGTTACTAATTTTGTTGCAAGAAATTTATGCGCGCCTTGTAAGACTATGGCTATTGATTATGAAGATTTATTACCTAATACTGCCACTTTATTTTCTATGATTGACTTTTTAATAGATAAAAAAGACAATTTTAAAATAATTATCTTAATCAATTCAAGAGATTATCAAGAGTTTATAAATACTAATGAATTTAAGAAACTCAATAATATGTATAAAAGGTCAGTAAGGGAGAATTTATAATAATGCAATTTTCAATGCTGGACATAGCCGCTCTTAATAAGGCTAAAGATTTAAAACGCGAAAAGAATGTGGATAAAATAGAAGAATTGTCTTATGAATATTTTTCTATAAAATATCTCATTTGTCGCAATCGCAAACAGGTTCAGTCAACTGAACCCAAGAAAAATAACTATTTTGATTATAACTCTATAAAAGATAAGTTAAATTCTGTATATGGGGTTAAAATTTTAAAAAGGAGAGAGAAAAAATGAATGAAAATATCATTAGAGAGCAATTAAAGGAAATCGGTTCTTTTTGTAAATATTGTCGTGAAGATAAAGGTATAAAGCAAAAAGAACTTGCAAAACCGATAGGATATTCGCCCGCGTTAATTCAAAAATTTGAAAAAGGTGAAATAAATAGCGCAATAATACTCTATCAATATGTTAAGAGAGGTATTTTTAATGAAAAAGGACATTCAATGGAAATCATTAGTTTATAATTCAATGTATGAAAATGAATTTTTAAACTTAAAAAAGAAAGATTTATATCCATTAGTCGAAAGATTATCGCGAATGGCTATAAATCGTCGTAATAAGTTTAAAGATTTCTATGCTAAAAATCAAATTCCATTACCTATTGCATATAAAGATACTATATTAAAAACTCGTAGGGGTAAAAAGGCAGAAGTATCTTCTTATTTAGAGGCTGATTTCAATGTATCAAGACATATGAATATAGATACTCTACGTCATAAATTTAAACTATTACGAGGATATTTAAGAACAAAAACTTCAACTGCAAAGGGTTGGGAAAAAACTATTGATACAATAGCGGATAAACTTATATATTCTACTATATCTAAATATAAAACGGTTAATGGAGTTAATATTGCTAAAACTAAAAAAGAACTCGATAACGAACTTGCGCAAAAGCGTATAGATTTTGAAAATCGTTTTAAGGAAAATGTAGGTAGGGAATATTATGACGACGCAAAAGAAGAACAATCAGACTTTTATACTGTTATGTGGCGTGTTTATAATCGTGTAGTAGAAAGCGGTCGCGTACAGGATAATATGCAATCGGGAACTATAAAAATAGTTTACGATTTAATGGAAAGTAAAGGACAATCATCTGTATCGGAATTATATAACGAGGTAATTCAAATATTAGATAGACAAAGAAGTCAAAAAGTTGACGAGGAAAATAGACTTTTAAAGGCGAAGATAGAAGATGCGGGAATGGATACAAACCTTTTCACGGACATCGGCTCTAACTCATAAATACGAGGTTACAAAAAATGTAATAGACGATTTAGTATATAATATAAAAAAAGAAGATTTAATAACAAAGAATAAAATCGAATATTATAATATGCCCGTAGCATTTGATATAGAAAGTTCATCATTTTATGAGTTCAGTCAACTGAACAATGAAAATGAGAAAGTCGCGATAATGTATGAATGGTGTATTTGTATTTGTGGAAAATATATTGTTGGACGACAATGGGAACAATTTATATATCTATGTAATGAATTATCCGAACGATTAGACTTATGCGAAAACCGTAGAATTATTGTTTATGTACATAATTTGTCGTATGAATTTCAATTTCTACAATTTAGATTTAACTGGTTACAAGTTTTTTCGTTAGATAAAAGAAAGCCTGTTAAAGCATTATGTGAGCAGGGTATCGAATTTAGATGTTCATATTTATTATCAGGATATTCATTAGAAAAACTTTCTGACCAACTTACAATCTATAAAGTTAAGAAAAAGGTAGGTGATTTAAACTATGATTTAGTTCGTACATATAAAACTATACTAACTGAAGAAGAATGGGAATACTGTATGATAGATACATTAGTAGTTGTAGCATATATTGACGAACTTATAACTCGTAATGGTACTATTGCTGATTTACCTTTAACTAAAACAGGGTTTGTGCGTAATTATTGTCGTGCATTATGTTTACATAATAAAGGTGAAAATAGGGATAATGATAAATATCATAAATACCGTAATCTAATGAAACGACTTGTTATAAATGATAGTGAAGAATATAATCAATTAAAACGAGCATTTCAAGGTGGATATACTCACGCTAATGCAAGATATATGGGTAAAGATATTAAAGATGTCGATAGTTTTGATTTTGCGTCATCTTATCCTTATGTTCTTCTATCGGAAAAATTCCCTATGTCCCGTGGTACTCGTGTTACGGTTCAGTCAACTGAACAATTTAATGAATACTTAAAATATAAGTGTTGCGTGTTTGATATTGAGTTTGAAAATTTACAATCAAAAGTAAAGTATGATAACTACATTTCTAAATCTCATTGTTGGGATATATCTAACGCAATAGTTGATAATGGACGAATAGCGAGTGCTACAAAATTAAAAACAACTATAACTGATGTTGATTATAGAATAATTAAATCGGTTTATAGGTGGTCAAATGCAAGAATAACAAATATGATAGTCTATGAAAAAGACTATCTACCAAAAGACCTTATACTCGGTATATTAAAATTCTTTGGTGATAAAACTCAACTTAAAGGAATAGCAGGAAAGGAAGAGGAATATTTACAATCAAAGGAATATTTAAATGCGATATATGGAATGATGGTTACTGATATATGTAGAGATGAAATTACGTATTTAGATGGTTGGGAAAAAGACACGCCCGAAATAGACGAGGCTATCGATAAATATAATAAATCACTTCGTCGTTTTCTTTTTTATCCGTGGGGTATATATGTTACTGCTTATGCTCGCAGAAATCTTTGGTCAGGAATATTAGAATTTAAAGAAGATTATCACTACAGCGATACCGACAGTTTAAAGGTTACTAATGCGCAAAATCATATGAAGTATATAGAGGGATATAATTCTATGGTATTACTTAAACTAAAAATGGCTATGGAATATCATAATATAGATATCTCATTAACCCACCCTAAAAATAAAAAAGGTGTTGAAAAACAAATAGGAATATGGGAACACGACGCTCACTATACTAAATTTAAAACTCTCGGTGCAAAGCGTTATATAATTGAAGAACAAGCAAGTGAGGACGATATAAAATATCATCCAAATCATATTTATAAAGGTAAATTTTATAATATAACAGTATCGGGGTTAAATAAGTTTACTGTCGTGCCATATCTACTTAAAAAATCACCAACTAAAATTTTTAAATTATTTGAGGAGGGTCTATCAATACCACCCGACTATACAGGTAAACTCACGCACACATATATAGATTGTTTACGAGAGGGTAAAATTAAAGACTATCGAGGTGTAGTTGCTGATTATCACGAATTGTCGGGAACGCATCTTGAAAAGCAAGATTATACTCTATCAATATCAACCGAATATACTTCTTACATAGCAGGTATTCGGAAAGAAATTTGTTAAGTTCAGTCAACTGAACAAAGGAGATTATTATGAATAAACTTAAAATTTATGCTCACTTTTTTCTCATCCTCTTATATTTACTTCTCACATTTGTAAATATAAAAGGAATACTAAATTTTTACGGTAATTGTATTGCAATATCTATCTTAACTGCAGAGCAAGCAATAACAACACTATTAGTAATACTATGTATTATACTAATGAACCGTAAGGAGTGGTAATGGCTAAAATAAAATACTATACCCTCGACCGAATATTAAAAGAAAATGCTAACTATTATATGATAATAGGTGAGCGTTCTAACGGTAAAACATTCTCGGTTGAAAAGTATTGCTTAAAAGACTTTTGTAAAAATGGTAGACAAATGGCTTTAATTCGTAGGTGGGGTGATGACTTTACAGGCAAGCGAGGGCAACAGATGTTCGACGCCCTTGTAAATAATGGTTTAGTCGAAAAATATACTGACGGTAAGTGGAATAATATTTATTATTATTCCGCTCGTTGGTATTTATCAAAATGGGATAACGATAAAGGTAAACTCATTCGCGACGAAAAACCTTTTTGTTATGCGTTTTCCCTAAATGCAGGTGAACACGATAAATCAACCTCTTATCCAAATGTCTATAACATTCTTTTTGACGAATTTATCACTCGTCAAATGTATCTAACGGATGAATTTGTTTTATTCCAAAACACTATCTCAACTATAGTCCGTGAGCGTAATGCTGACGATTTCAAGATATTTATGTGCGGTAACACGGTAAATAAGTATTGTCCTTATTTTACTGAAATGGGTTTAACTAATATCCGTGCAATGGAAAAAGACCAAATTCAAGTATATCAATATGGCGAAGAACACGCACGCGTTGCAGTAGAATATGCAAGTATGCCCGCTAAATCTAAAAAGTCTGATAAACTTTTTGCATTTAACAACCCTAAACTTAAAATGATTACCGAGGGCAAATGGGAAATAGCAATATATCCATTACTTCCTGTAAAGTATACAAAGAAAAATGTTTTACTCACATACTTTATACAGTTTATGGAAAACATCGTTCAATGTGAAATCATACAAGTAGGTAATAACATATTTACATATATACACGCAAAAACTTCACCATATAAGCAACCCGAAAAGGATATAATCTTTTCGTGTGATTATAACCCTCTACCTAATTGGCGTAGACGAATTACAAAACCTTATGACGAAATAGGAAAGAAAATTTATTCATTCTTTATACTTGAGAAAGTTTTCTATCAAAACAACGAAATAGGCGAAGTAGTGCGTAATTATCTCAATTGGTCAAAGGAAGATAAAGGAATAACTTAAACAAAAAAGAGAGTTCAGTCAACTGAACTCTCTTTTAATTTTACATTATGATACCGCTCCGTAATAAACTTTCAAGTAAATCTTTTTCTTCCGTAGTAATACCATTTATACCCTCTAAATGAAAAGCACCGACTTCGGTATAACCCTCTAAATCTCCAAGTTTACCTGAATAACTACTTGGTTTTCCAACAATATGAGAATATCCGCTAGGCTCTTTATATACAAATCTTTCATATTTAATTAAAAATTGATTTCTTGTATTAAGATTTATAAAACCTGCTGTATTAGTAGAAAATACTTTTGAATTTTGTGTATTACTAATAATATCGCTAACGAAATTACTTATCACATTGCTACCGCTTGCAATATTACTTGCATTTGCTTGTCCAATTCTTGCTTTATCTACTGCTAATTCTTTTGTACTTCTTCTAACACCTCGTTGTTTCATATTTAACGCATTTGCCATTCCAAGACTTGCTCCACCTGTTGCAAAAGCACTTACGGCTCCGCCTATTAAATTAGCACCTGTAGAAACTGTTTTTCGTAACATTTCAAGATGATTTGAATTAGATATAAGTACATTATCGCAAGGAGAACAGTCATATTGAGCAATTATATTTATATACGCATATTGTTGATTTATATTCTCAGGTGTTGGAATTGCGACGCCGTCTTTTATATAGTTATATATTTGGAATATACAATCTCCTGTAATAACGTCTATTACATATTTAAAATATATATAATCACTTTGATAATTTTCAGAATAGATTTCTTCATTATCTAACTCAACCCATCCTACAAATGGTATAAATAAAGTAATTTTAGTATATGGTTTAAAATCGCGCCAATCATTATATTTTCGTATAAACTTATATGACCCGCATTTAATTTCGTGCCAAATATGATTTTCATTAGTATATGCAACGCCGTGTAATAAAACACCGAAGTCTATTTCCTTACTACCTATTAACCATTTTTTTGAGTATCTTGTAGGAATATCTGTGCTCAATACTAAATTCCAAGGGAATTGTTTTACGGAAATAAAAGCATCACTATTATCATTCCAAAGTTGCTTAATTTCAGTAACAATATCACTAGCACCTAAAATTGTTTTTACTACTAATTCTAGTTCTATTGAATTTAATAATAATGTAATTGATGTTTTATTATATACAGTAGGAATTTTATCTTGTTCTTCAGCAGGTATAGATTTTCCGGGTGCTACTGAAACAACAGTTAATGCGTAATAATGAGTATGCAAATCTCTATCATTAGGAAATGAAATTCTTGGTAAAACGTTAGTTAAAGGTTCTAAGAGATATTCCATATTATTTTGAATGGGTAATTTCATATCAGGAATTTGCGCATTGACATTATTTTCTTGTCTTGTAACATACACTTGTAAATCTTTTAATTGTTCTCTATAAGACATAAGAACATCTATAGAACAATATATTCTATATAAGTTATTTCTAACGCATTCAATATTATCGACAAAATAATACCTACCAAACATATTTAAGTATACATAATTAAATGTTGGTATTTGAGTCCATTCTATATCAAAGATGGGGTTTATAAGGTCGATATTATCTCTAAATGTCCCACGAAATCGTAATGCAAACGAGTTTACTGATATATCTTTATCTACAACAATATCTTCTTTAGTGTTATTAAAACAATATATATACTGATTATCTACAGAGAATTCTACTTCTATATAATCAAAAGATAATGTTGTAGTAATATCTACTACAGTAATAGGCGCGATAGACATTCTGCTATATCCAAAGTCTAAAATATGCCATTCATTGTCAGGCTTAAATTTAAGACCTACTTCTCTTGTCGTCCTAACATTAACTTGCATAGTACTGTCAGTAACTTCGCTAAAATCTCCAAAAACTCTAAATTTACAATTATATATTTGATATATATATCTGACTATAGATACATATTTAGTATAAAGATTTATTACTTTAGTAAAATCTGCTCTATATATTTTCATATTTACGGAATTATTTTCGTAAGTTATTGTCATACTCTCTCCTTTGGTTCAGTCAACTGAACCTAAAAATAAAAGCGGTAGATATTCCTACCTACCGCCTTTAGTGTAATTATTCGGCTACAAAGAAAACAACAAAGTTTTCGTCATAGTCGTTGAAGTATTCCGCGTCGGACTTATACCAGAAGTTAGTAAACTCCGCCAACGGGTTGTAGTTACTCGTTACTCTGTCGTCCTTATTGCAAACGCCGAGAGCGTCGTGGTCGAATATTACGCCGAGAATACCTGCGGTGTGTACTTCTATACCGCCTGCGACAGGTTGTGCGTTGAAAACATCTTTGATGTTTACATCTATATCGCTCGTAGAGCCGAACGCATAGTCCGTACCCGAACCCTGCCAATAGACGACGGTTTCGTGTTTAGGAAGTTTAACGAATTCGTCGTGGAATGTATCGGCTTGTAAGTAACTCGCCGCCGCTTTCTCGAAATCGGAAAGAAGAACAAAATGCTGTCTATCTTTCGGGGTAAATCTCGTTTTACCCGAAATGTTAAACAAAGTACTTGCTTTTGCAAGTCTGTCGCTCGTTTGTCCCATAAGTTTCGTTGCGAATTTAAGGAAACCTAAGTCGTAAAGACAGGTTTCAACCGTAATCGTAGTTTCGGGGTTGGCGAGTTTATAAAGATAAAGTAAATTGATAGCCTTAACTTTAGAACCTGCCGCATAAACTGCCTCGTCTTTCGAGTTAAAAGAATGATAAAGAGTCGCCGCCGTGAAGTTGTTTATCGTGCGCATAATTAAGTTATCGTAGTCTATCGTCTTACGCATTTTAATTCTGTTCTCTATCATAGAGAAGAAAGCGTTTAACTGCGTAGCGTTAGTAAACGATTGCTTAACCTGTAATCTCGTAAACGACATAGCGATTTGATAAGTGTCCATAGCGTTGAAGAACTTCGCGGAAACTTTCGGTGCGTGGAATACATTCGGGTCGTAACTTTGACCGTCTTTCAAGTTCCAAGACGGGTTCTCGGTACTGTCGGGTAAATCACCCTGTATCTTTTGCATAATCGAGCCATATTCCCAACCCTCCATAAGGACGGACGGTGCTTGTCCCTCGTAAACTCTGTCTACGAAGATAGTTCTGCCTATGCGGTTTATAAGTTTACCGCAGTATTTGTCGTAAGCGTCGGAATTTATAATATCCTCATACGCTTTTCCCAACTCGACTACATTCTGCAAATCTTCTACTTGAATTGCCTCTTGTCCGAGTGTTTCTTTAAGTACGCTATTAAGTAGTGTATGTACCTGTTCGATTTTCATTTTATAAAATTTTACTCCTTATATTTATTTGCGTTCAGTCAACTGAACTTAATTTTTTTGAAGATAATAAATCTTAACATTTGATGTTGGTGGTTCTCCTGAAGATATCTCTGAATAATCGACGAAATATATGTTTAATATCTTATGCCATTTTGTTCCCCTAAATAAGTTCTTAAAATAAAACGTCATTCCAGGTGATGCGTCTAATGTAAGTACTTTTAATGTGAATTCATTAGACTCATAGTTATAAATACAGTTGCTATTTTGCGTAACTATATTTCCGACTGTGTAAGTTCCATTTAATGATTTATAATCACATAAAGATAGCATATAACTACTTTGTTTACCGTCACGGTCAAGAACGAATACTTGATATGGATACGTTATGAGCGCGTAGTCATTTTGTTTTAATAATATATCATACGGACGAATACTTATAGTAGTAGTTTCTATATTGTTTTTCGTTATCATTAAGCAACGCTTATTTGCAATGACTCGTTCTATTGCCATAACCTCACCCCACTTTTTCGTCTTTAAAAGTGCCGGCAGTCTTATTATCAGTCGTAGGTTTCTCGTTGTTAATGACTTTCGAGAACGAAATCATTTGTTCGATATAATTACGCCAATAACCCTCGTCATACTTGACACCTTGTTCAAGACAATCAGTTCGTATTTTACTCAAAACATTTTCAAGTTTCAAGTCGCCGTAGTTGTCTACGAGTCCTTTCATTCCCTTAAATGCTTTTTCAGCAATCGCTATATAATAAGTAATGTTATTTTTCATAGTAGCCAAGAAGTCTTGCCCTTTGACTTGTTCAGTCAACTGAACCTTTTCTTCTTTCTTCGACGTTTTAGGTATCTTCGTACCTTTATTACGACGAAAAATGATGATGGTCTGAATAAGACCTGCTACTATTGCTATAACGATAGCAATTGCATAAAAGAGTTGAAAAAGTTTACCGAGTGTCATAATAAATCACTCTCCTTTAAATATATTTTGAACGCGTAAGAATGCTATTGATATCACTTACAATGATATCTTTTAACATATTCTTACGGAATTCAATCTCTTTTAATAACATTTCGCTCGGTAGTCTATTACCAATATTTCCCGAACGCGTTACTGTTTTTTGCGAATTTGCATCTCTTGAATAAATATCTGTACCTTTATAAGTATCACTACTTGAGAAAGTACCGTTAGAATTATCTTTGCTTGTGTTCTTTGAACTATCGCTATTAACGCCGTCCGCTGAATTAAAACCGTAAATTTTATTATCAGTATTATCGTATTCGGTTTCATTATTGTCAGCACTAGTCCCGCTTTTATTACGACTATTATCCGAATTGCTCGTAGTTTCCATATGGTCAGTAATAGTATCATAACTACTGTCCATTTGTAACGGTTTTAACACATCATATGTAAGTTTAAAATCTTCTGACATTCTATCCCACTTTTCGCGATATAAATTATATATCATAGAAGATATAGTGTTAATACAATTTAATGACGGAACCCAAACACTTTCACTACCTAATAATATTTCCTGTAACCCATACCAAGATAGATTTCTTTTAACTGCATTTGATAATCTTCTTTCAGAAAATTTAGATAGATAAGTATTTAACAATTGAGGTGAAACTTCGTCTAAGTAAATTTTTCTAATGATATATTTATATAGTTGTAAGAATGAGGCTGAACCTTGACAAAATTTATAACAATCATCAGGTGAAAAAGGAAATATATCACCGATTGTTTGAAATAATTTTGGGTTATTTTCAGTTATTTTCATTTTCCTCACCGTCCTTTTTATCTTCTACTTTATTATCATCAGTAGGTTGTTCAGTTGACTGAACCTGCGTTTTTTCTCTCTCTTCGCTTATTGCTATTTCGTCGCGAACCTTTTTCCACGAAGAAGAAAAATCAACTTTTATATTAGTACCGAACATTTCATTGACTTTATCGAAACCCTCTTTTCTACATTCAAGACAGTTATCGATAAACGGTAATAAACTATCAACATTAAGTATATTTTCATTACTCGTGATAGTCTCTCTTTTCATATTGTAGTTAGATTGTACGCCCATTTCGTTCCACCAACTACCTTTAATATATTGTTTATCCTCTAATAATGATATTAATGTATTAGTAACATTTTGACTTGCAAGCGGTAAACTTTCTATTTTACCCATAATGGGGTTAGATAAGACAGCCTTTAAATCACCCTTTTCGAGTGCTTTATAGACTTCCTCAATGTCATCTTTTTCGTCGTCGGTATTTGCACTTAATAAGCAAAAAAGTCTTGCGTTTATAAGTAAAGAATTTCTCGATATATCGTTTTCAACTATTTGACTTGCATAGTATTGATGTATCGGCATAAAACCTTGCCATAATGCGTCATTCCTAACAACGACAGTATCTTTGCCTATTTCATATCCCTTACCTATATTTAAATATGGGTTAGCGATAGTGGCGAGAGTTGGGTTATAATAAGCATTTCGCTCACCGCCTAAGCCACCCCATAAAGCGTAGAGTTTATTTTTTTCTTTAATTATTGCAGTAAAACCGCAAACTTGTAAGGTCAACTCTAAGTCCCTTTTAGGTATGCTATCGGGTAAACCCTCGTATTCAAATATCGATTGACATTGAATTAACTTTTGGTTTATATGATAACCCAACATACTTTCCTTATCCTTAATATCAATCCATTTAGGACGAAATTTATTGCCGAAATAATCAAATATCATATTATCACCTCTATATTTAAATCGTTCAGTTAACTGAACTCATTTTAATCATAAAACCCCGTAACCCCGCCCGCCTACCTTTTTCTTTTATTATAGCATATTATTATGATAGTTTAATGATAGTTAAATGAAAACTATGTGAAATCTCATTCACACAATTTTCACAATATGCTCAAACGGTGATAATGTCATTATCGAAAAATGAAAAGGCGAGAGCCTACTGG
>ERZ1034855.577-NODE-577-length-13333-cov-4.327836_pt1 | contig 13333 bp, 7 predicted proteins | sample MGYA00520699_ERZ1034855 | MGnify/ENA primary metagenome ERZ1034855 (study PRJEB33766, sample SAMN09781730) | gut metagenome | biome: gut microbiome | host: Homo sapiens | place: Madagascar | study: EMG produced TPA metagenomics assembly of the PRJNA485056 data set...
TTTCTGGATGATGTGCTGAATCTCGTGCAGCAGCGTCTCCGGCCCCTTGCCGAACAGGCTGTCGGAGAGAATGATCGCTCCGTTTCTTTTGTCAAATTTTCCCTTCACGCCGGGATCCAGCTTTTCAAAGCGCAGCGTCGTGTGCCGCAGCATAGGGTATGCCTCATAGAGTTCGTCGTGCTTCAGGAAGTCCTGAAGCTCGTATTTTTTCTCCCATACCCTGTCGCTGTATTCCTCCTGAAGCGCTTCCATTTCCGCTTCCTCCGCCTCTGTCAGCGGTTCTCCGCCCTTTTCAAAGCTGTCGCCCCATTTGTCTGTCAGTTCTTCCAGTCTGCGGTATCTCGGCTCGCCCAGCAGCCTTGCGTCCCCGTTCGGTCGGAATTCCGCCTTGCTGTCGTCCACCTCAAACCGCCACTGGCCGTCCGCACCGCGAATCCATCCGGTTTTCCGCCAGATTTCCTCTCGGCTTGCGCCGTCCTCCTCCATGGCCTCCGCAAGTGCAAGGCTCTTGGAGCTTGCCGTCTTGGCCTTCGGGCCTGCCATACTCGCCCTCGTGCCGCCTCTCCTGGCGGCTTTTTCGTTCCCGTCGCTGTCCTGCGTCCGCCGCGTGGCGTCCGATATCTCCGCCGCCGGTTCGCTGACGTCCACCTCCGGCGTGCTTTCTGCAACCGTCCGCTGCAGCTGATAGATTTTCCCCGTGCCGAAGCGGTTCATCCCGGAATAGGCATCCGCGAAGATTTCTTCCCAGACGTCCGCGCCGGAATCGTAAACGCCAAAATAGAGCTTTTCGTATTCTCTGGCGATCTCCATCAGCTGCTCGTCGGAGAATTCGTTTCTCAACAGCTGAAGCGTGAGCTCCACGTTCGCCTCTCCCTTCGCGATCAGCGCGTGGTAAAGCTCGTGCTGCGCTATCTGCTCCGGCTCATACTCCGCGCTCGACACGCTGGCAAAGATTCTTCCGGTCTCCTCGTCGTAAGCGCCGTTTGCATTGATGTATTCGCCGTTCTTCGCCTGAATGGAGAGCGTGCCCTTCACATAGGTCAGCTTCATCCCGTGGCTCTTCGCCGCCCGCTGCATCTGCTGCATTTCCTTCGTGTATTTCCGCACGGGAATCACGCCCACCAGCGCGTCCGGGTCGCCGCTGCTCATCAGCTCACTGACCGGCTTGTCCTGCGCAACGTCAGAAAAGCGCTTTACTCTTTCTTCGAGCTTCCCTCTCCGCGCAGCTTCTGATAGATTTCCTGTACGACCTTCTCCCGCTCCGGCGTCATTGGCGCGTTCTGGCTTTCTTTCCACTGTGACAGCTTCTCCTGCGGAATCCACACGTGCCGTCCGTTCTTCGCCTTGACCATTACTCTCATTGACCGTTCCTCCTTCATTTGCCTGCGCCGTCGGCGCAGTGACCTCTTCCGCCTGCACCGGCTCTGCCGGTGTGTTTTCTTCTGCCATATCGTTCCGGGCTTCCTCCTGCGCCATCTGTGGCTCTTCCTGCGTGGCTTGTTCCGCTGCCGGTGTGTTTTCCTGTCCGGCGCGTTCCGCCGCTCTCTGCGCCCGTTCTGCTGCTCTGGCGGCCTTTTCCTGTTCCAGAATGTCAAGCCGCTGCTGTGCATCTCGCGCCGCATAGATGTCCTGCGCCGCCTCGCTGCCTCTCAGGCTGTCGATCATTTCCCGCTCCGAAAGAATCCGGATGTCCAGCGCCCGGTCCGTCAGCAGCGCCGCCTCGCTCGTCTGGTTCGCAAGGATGGCGTTCTGGAAATCAGCGTCCACAAAGTCGTTGTCAAAGAATCCCTCCGGCGCTTCGTATCGCCGGAAGCTGTCTGACAGGCTCTGCGTACCCTCCAGCCGGTCTGCAAGCGTATTAAATTCCCTTACGACCGTTTCCCAGTCGCTCCTTGCGCGCTTGATCTCCTTCTCGCTCCACCCGTTCATGCGCATCAGGTTCTCGTCGCCCGCGAGGTATTCCAGCTCGTAGCTCGTCATTGCGCGGTAGAGGCTTTCAAGGTTCGTCTGCGCGTTCGCGTCAAACCTCGTAATCACGTTGGATTTTACATATCTCTTCGCCCGCGCCGTCAGGTCGATAATGTCCTCCGGTGCGCTCATCACCATGGAAAGCAGTACGCCCACGGTAAACTCGTCCACCAGCTCCTTTGCCGTCAGGTCGGTTTCGCCCGTCAGCGCGTAGTCCAGCGCCGCGCCCGCAACGGCCGAGGCCACTTCCTCCAGACCCTCGCCGATGCGGTCGAACACCTTGCTCGATACGATCTTCCGGATGGTCTCATTGTCTGTCATGTCGGTGATATATTTGGAGATCAGCCCCGCATTCTCCGGGTCTACCACCGGGTTTCCGCCGAACAGGCCGTTCGTCCCGTATTCGATCAGGCCGCCCGCAAGCAGCTTCACCGCCCGCCCGGCGGCGCTCATTCCGCTGTCCTCCGCCTCGCCGTAGCTGTTCAGCGCCGCGTTTGCGGAAATGATCAGGTTGGAGCTGTTTTTCATCAGGCCTGCCATCTGCGAGGCAAACTTCATGTAGCCCGTCGCGCCCTTCTGCGCGTTTGCAAGGCTCGACGCATACTTTCCGCCCTGCGAGAGCTGCGCAAGCGCCGTGTTCCCCGCGCTGATCTGCCCGGCAATCGCGCCCGCTGCGGCCATCTCCAGCGCAGCCTGCGTCAGGTCCTTCGTCATGCCGGCTGTAAATTTCTCAAACTTGCTTCCGTTTTGCAGCAGGTCGGAGGCATACCGCCCCTGCTCGTATTCTCTCTGTTTTCCTTCCTGCCAGTCCCTGTTTTCGTAGTCGATTCCCTGCTGGCCGCCCTCAACGAAGTAGTTTCCCACCGGGTTCTCGCCGAACATATTCAGCACCTTGCCGGTCGCCTTTGTGATATATCCCAGCCCGCGTGTGAGCACCTGCTCCATGCCGCCGGGATATTTCAGCATGATGTTGTCCGCTGCGTTCTGGCTGCCGGTTTCAAACATATCAAGGTATGTCTGCCCGTCGATCTCCTTGTATCTGTCCAGCGCGGCCTGCTGGCCGTCCGGGTTTTCCTTCAGGCCGTTTGCCTCTCGTTCCTTCCGGAGCTGCGTCTCGTTCGGTGTCCCCTTGATCTGCTGCATAAACCGGTCGTACTGCTCCTGCGTCATTTCCGCGTTTGCCAGGTATTCCGGCAGCACCTCCTGCCCCATAAAGGTGATCGCGGCTCTCTCCGCTGCGGAGTTGCCCCAGTCCCCCTCTCCGTAGGTAAAGTGCATCCGGGCAAGCAGCTCGTCCACGGTTTTATATCGTATGTTCTCCCGCGTCAGGTTGGACCTCTGGTAGCGGAATTCCTTCATCGCGTCTCCCTTGTCCGGGAGCGCTTCCGCCGCCCTCCGGATTGCGCCCTGTGCGTCCCCCGTCCATTCGTTCGGGTAGTTTTTATAGGCGTGGTTTGCTTCCTCCAGATATTCCCTTTTCCAGCCGTCAACCTTTTCCAGCAGCTGAGCATACTCCTCTTCCGTGCATTTTCCGCTTGCGAGAAGGTAGTTCAGCCGCGCCGCGATCTCCTGGAAGATTCCCGCATGAATATTCTCCGCAGCGCCCTGAGAGGTTCCGTTCTGTGTGAACTTTTTCAGTGCATCGAAATCCTTGCGGATATATTCCTCGTGCTGCTGCACGGTCTGGTTCTGCCAGTCGGCCTTTTCCGCTTTCTTTGCCATCAGGCCGGAAAGCTCCGCGTTCTGCGCCGCCTCCTGCGCCTGTCCCAGCCGGTAGGGGCTTCCCGCGGTGATCTTTTCTCCCGTGCTGTCTGTATAGCGCGGCAGGCTCGGATTGATCGCAGCGCCCATTGGCTTTCCCGTCAGTGGGTTCATTGTCTGTGCGCCCGTTCCGGTTTCCTGCATCTGTGCAAGCTGCGTCTTGTACCGCTGCACCTGCTGCAAGAGGCCCTGTGCCTCCGCCGTGTTCTTCTTTTTCAGGTAGCTTTCCACCTCGTCGGCATCTTTCAGCAGCTTTTTCGCGCCGCTTGCCCACTGCATCGCCTTGTTGGCTACTGCCGTTCCCGCCTCCGTTTCGGATGCCTTGGTGAAGTAGTCGTTCGCCTCCGTCCGGAACCGCGCAAGGCCGCTGCCGAGTGCAAGGCTGTCTTCGTCCGTCTCCTTTCCTTCCAGAGCGCCTTGGTATCTCTTGAGCTGCGTTTCCCATTCGTTCAGCCGGTCCTGGTATTTCTGCGCGTCCTCGCCCATCACGCCCGCATAGCGGTTGAAATAATCGCGTTCCTTCTCCACGCTTTGCAGCATCGCGCCCACGCGCTCTTTCCACCCGCTGCCGCTTGCGCCGATGCGGTGCTTGCTCTGGAAATATCCGTCCATGCCGCCGAACAGCGTCCCGATGTCCGTCTGCATCCGGTCAAAGCCTGAAGCGCTCAGGCACTTTTCACGTTCCGCTGTCTGTACCGTATTCAGCTGATTCTGCCCTTTCTGCTGCATATATTCGTCAAAGGTTGCCGGATAGGAAAAACCACCGGAGGCCGCAGGAGTATTTCCCGCGGCCTGCCGGTTTTTTTGTGCAATGTATTCGTCAAAGGTCTTCGGATAATTCATCTTTCTGCCTCCTCAGTTCAGCTTTGCGGTCGGTCGCTTGTTCGGCCCTCCACTTTTTCTCCCGGAGTACCCTCCGTCATAGCTGCTCCCGCTCTTTCCTCCCGACAGGTTCGCGTGGCTCAGCAGCCAATTGTAAAGCTCGTTGTAGTCATAGCCCGCTGCGGCGTAGTTCGCAATGTCGCTCTCTATCGCGTCAATCGTCCCCGCCTTGTTCAGCTTTGCCAGCAGCTCCTGCCGCTCCTTGTAGCCTACCGTCTTTGTTTTCGCGCTTCTGCTGCCTCCTCCGCCGCCGGAGCTTCTCGTGTAGGCCGCGCTCTGCGCTGCCGACAGGATCCTCTGCGCGTCGTCTGCCGAGATTCCCGCCGCCGTCAGCAGCTCGCCCGAGGGCATCTGCCCGTTTTGCAGCAGCGTCAGCGCGAGGGAATAGGAGTCGCTCTTTGCCTGCTGCTGCTTCTGCCATTCAAACTGCTCCTTCTGCCATGCAAGCTGATCCTCCTGCATCTTCCGGTTCCAGTTTTGATACGTCTGGTCTGCCGTCGGTGCGCCCACCTGCACGCCGAGGATCGCCGCCACCTTGTCGTCTGCCGTCCCCAGCTCCTTCCAGCGGTTCATGGCCGCTTCGATCTGCTGCTGGTACAGGCTCGGCATCAGCTCGGCCAGCTTGCTCTTCTGGTAGTCCGCCGCCTGCGAGGCAGCCGCCACCGCCTGCGTCGAGGGGATCCCTCCCGTCATGGTCGCGTACTGTCCCAGCGTGTCGCGTCCGGTTCTGTCTGCCTCTCTCAGGTAGGCTTTTTTATATGCCGAGATCACGTCGTCTCCCAGCAGATAGTCCACCGTCGATTTCTGCGTTCCCATCACCTTGTCCAGCTCCGCCGCGTAGGGGCTTACTCCCTGCGCCGCAGGCTGCGCCCCCGTCACGCTGTTCAGCTCCGCCACATACGGATTTGTCGGCTGTGTCTGCTGCACGTTCAGCAGCTTTGCCAGCTCCTCGGCTGACAGCTTCGTATAGTCAATTTCGTTTGCCATGTCTTAACCTCCCATCTCCGTCGGCTTCTGCATCGCCATTTGTGCCTGCATCATCAGCATCTGCTGCTGAAGCTGCTCCTCTCTGCGCTGCTCCATCAAGGACTTGATCTTCCCTGCACCCGGGAAATGATCCTCCTCCATCTTCGTCCAGTAGAGGATCAGCGTGTCAATGCTGCGCGGGTCTCCGAAAGCGCCGGACTGCAGGTGCGCCGTTGTCTCCTGCCACATCGCCTCGCGGTTCGTGGCAAGGCCGGACGCATCGTCGCAGGAGAACAGGAATTGATCGTTCCAGTAAAGCTCCCCGGCGTCGTCCATTCTCAAAAATGCGTAGGAATTCCATTCCTCGTATTCCTGATTGCCCTTCTCGTCCCGGAAGCGCAGCGGCCGCTTCTCTTCGCAGTATGCCAGTTGGTTCTTGAACATCCGCTCAAAGATTCGCGCATACGCCGCTTTCTTCAGCACGCGCTTACTCTCCAAGCGTCCCGCCGACTGTGCTGCCGCAAATTCCTTTGCCTTGCCGGACTGCGCCGTCGGGTCTGTCCGTCCCTGATAGCTGTCCGTCATGCCGATCAAGCGTCTGGATTCCTCGTAGGCCTGCGTCAGCATCGCCATGTTCGGGGTGATGTCCGCCTGAAAGTCTCTCACCGCGATCAGGCTTGCATCCGCCGCATTGCCCACATACCAGATGCCGTTATCCTGCGGGTCAACTCTCAGGTGCGTCGAATCCGGCAGTGTGATCTTGCTGCCCGCCTTCATCAGCCGGTCTATGGTTTTCTGCTCCAAGCGGTTGATGGTGTTCTGCTGGTCTGCGATCTTGTCGCAGTCCGATTCGCCTAAGAATTTTCCGTGCGCCGTGACGTTCCGCCGCAGCACCGCCATGAAGATGTCCGGCTTATAATACGGGATTTCGATTTCCTCGTCTCCCTGCTCCTGCTCCGTCGGCATTCCCTGCACTGCCGGCTGCTGCATTTCCGGCGTCGGCATTGTCTGCATCGCCGGAACCTCCTGCGCGCCGAGGCTTCCCATCGGTTCCTGCTCCGTCGGCATTCCCGTCGGCTCCTGCGGCATTGCCTGTTCTTCCGGCTGGTAGAAGATTCTCCCGAATCCGTGCTCCGCTCTCAGCCGCTCCACGATCATCGGGTCAATGCCCAGCGTGTCCAGCTCACTCAGCCGCACCCTGCGCGAGGTCTCCACCACGTCCTCCCAGCTTCTCGACCCGCAGAACGAGCACACGCCCTTTCTCGGCTTCCGCTTCTCTGCATCGTCCGGGTATGTCCCGTCCTGCGTCGGCTCGCTCAGGTCTATGTATGCGCTGTCCGCTTCGGTCTGGCCGCACTTCTTGCAGCGCCGCAGGATGCGCGCCTGGCAATCCTTCAGGTTCTCAACCTCCATATCGCCCACCCACGCAAAGCGGCCCACACCGCCGTCCTCGTTCCGGTATTCCGCGATCTTCAGCGTGACCACGTCCTCGGCGTTGCTTTCCTCCGCGCCTCTGACCTCCGGCATCTCCTCCTGCATATCGCCCACGTCCACGCCGTAGCGCCTGCGCACATAGCCCTTCGTTACCGGAATCAGCCAGAAGTAATATTCCATCTCGTCAATTTCCTGCACGCCGTTCTGCGGCACAAACTGCATGGGGTGTACGCACTTCATGGTGTTCTCTCCCACGGTCGTGTGCGTCCGCTTGCTCGTGTCCCATTCCGGCAGATACAGGCAGCCGCCCTGCTTGTAGGTGATGCGCTCGGATTCGTCGTTCAGCTCCTCCGTCGGGATCCTGTCCAGCTCGTTGCGCAGCATGTTTTCTATCATCCGCGCCAGATGCTCGTCCTCGCGGCGCATCGGCGTGACCTTCGGCATCGGGATAGAGCTGTCGATCTCCGATTCGATGTTTTCCGCCGTGATGTTCCAGACGTGGCTTGTCTCCTTCTGGTATCCGTACTTCCTGTCGTTCTCCGTCAGCGGCGTCAGCTTGCGCTCCCCTCTGTACTGCGCCTCTCTGCGCTGCATCTTTTCCTGCTCTGCGGCGTAGGCGGAAAGATTCTTTTCCAGCCGCTCCTGCCACAGGCTCACGGTTTCCTTTTTCTGTTTCATGCTTCCCTCCTCAAATTCAGAACGGATTGCCCCAGAGCTTCAGCAGCTCTGCCTTCTCCGCCTCGCTTGCGTTGTCGTAGTCCTCCCACTGGTCGGCGTGCCATTTCACGCGCTCGCCCCGCGGCTTTTCTATTCTCGTTTCCTGCTGATCCCGGATGTAGTAGGTGATCGCCAGCGCCATCACGCAGTCGTCGTGTGCGCCCTCTATCGCCTCCGGCCGCCCCTTGCTGTTTCTCGCAAAGGTCAGCATCTCCTGTATTGTGTCCTCGTCGTCCACCAGCTCCGGGTGCTCTCTCATGATTCCCACCAGCCCCGCGATGATCGTCGGCCTTGTCAGCCGGTCGGTGCGGAAGCCGTAGGACATCTTCACTTCCTTCGTGATTCTGTCCTCCACCTCTCGCAGATAGAGCTTCGGGTATTTCAGCCGCTGCAGTTCCTTTGTCGGGTGCGTCGAGAAGTTGATCTCCATCCCGATGAGCGCGGTGTTGTAGTACATGCCGAGGCAGTAGAGGTTCCGTGCAAACAGGTCCTCGTCCGTCCTCGTCCGGTACTTTGCCACGAGCCGCCCCGTGGCATTGTCTATCACCTGCGCCACGAACCAGTCGGACCCCTCGCCTGCCGTGTCCGCGCCGATCACATAAGGGTGTCCTTTTTCCGGCTTGCGGTACAGGATGGTTTCGCCCGCTGCGCCCTCCCGGAATTCCCATCCCGTTATGGCAAGCTCGTTGTATGTGTAGTCAAATTCTCCGCGCGCCTCCGGCTTTTTGAGGTGCTGGAGCTTCTCCATCAGCGTCTCCCGGTCAAATATCGTCTGCGACAGCACTCCCCACTGCCCCAGGCAGTACACCTGATAGTAGTACGGGTCTGTCTCCTTCATCGCCTCCAGCGTCAGCCGGTCCTCCTCCGGCAGGAACCGGTTGTCCGTGTATACGCTCTTGTGCGTCAGCACGCGCGGGTCTTTCCGGTCAAAGAAGCGCTTTTTCAGCCAGTGCGTGATGCTGATGGGGTTAAACGTCAGGATGATCTGCTTGTAGTATTTCGTGTTGCCGCGCAGTCGGATGTCCAACTGGTTAAAATCCTGTTCCTCGATCTCCGTGGCTTCCTCAATCCAGATTCCCGTGATGTCGTAGATGGACTTCAGCTTTTCCGCGTCGTCCAGCCCCGCAAAGATGATCTCCGAGCCATTTTTGAATTGCAGATACATGTCCGAGCCTTTCCCCTTCGGGATTTTCTCTATCATCTCCGGATACAGCTCCTGCGCCTGCCGTTTGAGCTGGTTAAAGCAGCTTTCCCGCAGGGTCTTTGCGACCTTCCGCACCACCAGAAAGCGGTGCTTTCCCTCCGTCGCGCAGCGCTCTATGATCTTCTGACCGGCGAAAATGCTCTTTCCCGAGCCGCCGCCGCCCATCAATACCAAATGCTTGTGCCGGTCAAAAAGCAGCGGCAGGAACTTCTCGTTCATGATCTCCCGCATTTTCTTGTACCACAGCATCGCCCGATATTGCTCCTCTGTGATCTTCGCCTTCATCAGTGGATCTCGCTTCCCTCGTACTGCTCCCGCGCCATGGCGTACAGCCGCCACATCCCGGTCCCCTCTATGCGGATGCGGTAGTAGTCGCACCGCCTCGGCAGGATCGGTATCTGCACGCTGCGCTTAATCCCCTGCGTCAGCGTCCACAGCGTTTCCCAGCTGCCGCCGTCGTATTTGATCTTGATCGTCACGGTCGCGCCCGTCTCCAGCCCCATGCGCAGCTGCAGCTTGCTCATCGCCTTGCGGTTCAGGCTCCCTGCGGTGAAATCGCCGAATTCCGCAAAGCTCTCCACGCTTCCCGCTTCCTCCGTCGGTGCGATTCCCTCTATTCCTCCGCTTCCGGTCAGGTCGATGATCGCCCGGTTTTCGTACTGCTCCGGCACGATGCTGTGCTCCAGCAGCGCGTAGATCGTCCCCTGGTCGTAGGTCATTCCGATCACGCCGGGGTCGTCCTCCTTCATCCATAGGCCGTGCTTGCTGTCAAACCGGTAGACCGCTTTTTCTCCGTCCACCGTCAGCCGCGCATAGTATCGCACGCCGTCCGAGCAGGCCAGCGCGTCCTTGATCTCCCCGTTCCCAAATACGCTGTCCTGTGCCCGCGGGTACTCGTCCGCGTAGATCATCATCCCGTCGCGGGATAGATACAGCAGCATCCCGCCCGCTGCGGCGATGCTGTCCTGTTCTCCCGTTTTCACCCCCGGCATTGCAAGCTCCGAGGTCTGGAACGCATTCGCCGTCGCGCCGTAGATGCGGATCATCGAATCCTCGCGGAAAAAGGTCGGATATCCGCCGAAGCTTACGCCTCCCGTGATTTCTCCCTTTCTCTGCGTCTCCAGCGCCCATGCGTCCGTGCTCAGCCCCTCGAACACATTCCAGTTTTTTGGGTCTCCCAGCTTGCTTGCGTAGATCGTTTTGCCCTTCCATCCCCAGAGCCGGTTGTCGTGCTCAAAGATCCCGTCCAGGTCCGGCACTGTTCTTCTGATCGTCACCGTCCCTGTGATCTCCACCTCTTTTACTGGATTTCCGTCCGGCCCCAGCGGCATCTTGAAGCAGTTGTCCGAAAATACCAGCTTCCCGTTTCCGCTTGTTGAAAACCGCAATTCCCGCAGGATTGCGGTTTTGTCATTTCCTGGCGCCTCCGTCAGCCCGGAAAGCTCCATCCCGTCTCCAACCTGCGGGTATCCTCCCAGGTAGGAGATCCCCGTAAATGTCAGCGTGTTTGCCGTCGCCTTTTCTCCGTAGATTGTCCCGTCCGTCAGCTTTACGCCCGTCACCCTGATCTCGTATTCCAGTGGCTCTATCAGCTCCTCCTGGTACTGCCACTTTGTTCCCGTCCATCGGTACACCGGGTAGATGCTTGGGGCCTTCCCGGACGTCAGATACAGTTTCCCCGCATCCGCCTCCGTCAGTGTCGGAAGCTCAGTCTCTGTCGTCACATATCCGTCTATCTCCAGTGCCGTCTTAATCAGCCACTTTTCCGGCAGAAGCAGCACCCGGTCGCCGAATCTTATGAATTTCCAGTCTTTCTTTTCCTGCCCAAGCCACTTGGAGATGCTCCATTTACTTGACCGCAGGTAGTATGTGTTCCTCCAATCGTTCAAGAAATGCACGTCCCACATATTCCCGTTGTCCGCATAGATCACCTGCTTTATCCGCGCGTGCGTCCCGTCCCTGTCTCCTGCATCCGCAATCCACCGCTTTTCCCTCGGCTGCAGGATCGGGTACTCCTTGCAGGTCAGGTTTTTCATATCGTAAAGCTCGCCGTCCGAGCAGGAAAGGCTGTGACGCAGACCGCCAAAGGCCACCTGCGCCGTTTTTTTGATCCTATCCTCGTATCTCATGCTCGGCAGCTTGCTCATTTTTTCCCCTCCAAATTTTGCAGGCGCTTCTCTGCCTGCTCGTCGAACCTGTCCAGCTCTCCCAGCAGATAGTCCAGCGCCCGTAAAAGCTGCCGGTTAAAGCTCTGCTGCGCTTCCAGATCTCTTCTTGTGTTTCCGGTCAGTTCCGGCGCCTTGACCAAAGCATTGATGTTTTGCAGCATTTTCTTCCTCCTATGCCGTTTCCGGCGGGACGTGTTGCGCGCCCCGCCGGAGGATGTATCAAAGGGTATTGCCAAACGACAGGCCGCCCGCCGCAAATGCGCGGAAGTCCACAAAGCCGCCCGTGAATCTTGCGCGGCCCTTCCAGACGTTCGCGTCGTTGTGCGCGATCTCGCTCTTGACGGTCAGGTCCTTGCGCATGATGTCCACCGCGCCGAAATAGCGCTTGTTGTAGCCGGAATCCATCAGGATCCACGGTACGGTGGTGCCGCCGGTGCAGTACTGGTTCAGCTCGTTCCAGATCAGCACGTTCCACGCGCCGAAGAGGTAGTTGAACTTATTGCTTGCTGCCGTGCCGGGGTCGTTGTGCGCGCCCAGCACGCCGAACACCTCCGCCTTGATTTCGGCGTCGTTGGGGATGATGATGGTGTCCGGGTTCATCGTCAGCATGTTGCCGTCGTCGTCCGTCAGGTTCTGCATGGCGGTCGCCAGCTTGCCCAGCGCCGTCGCGGAGAATGCGTCCTTAAAGGCGTTGCACTGGGTTGTGCTCTTTTTCTGCGGCTTGTGATCCGCTGCAAAGAGCTTCTTGCCGTCGGAGCAGGTAGTCTTAAACTCCACGTTTTTTGCCTTGTAGGCCGCCTGATTCTTGATTGCCGCGCCGAGCAGTCCCGCAAAGAACGCGCTGCGCTTGCGGTGGTAATCGTCCAGGAATCCCTGCGGCTGCCCCACAAGCACGGAGTCCATCTTGTCCTCCATCATCTCCTCGGAGATGGCGAAGCTGCCCTTCCACGTCACCGCCACAAAGCTCTGCTCGTCGCTCATGTCCACGCCGCCCGTCGGGTATGCGCCGTTTTCTCCCACCGGCGCGAAGGTATCCACCGCGCCGATGCCGGTAAATGCCTCGGAGTGGTGCGTGCTGCGTACCTGCTTAAAAATCTTGGCCGCAATGTTGCTCTCGTCGTGCATCCATGCCTCGTCGCGGCGCTCGATAAACGCCGCAATCGGGGACTGAATCTCGCCAAAGAGCGAGTTGGCCATATTGCTGGATTCGCTCAGAATGATCTGTGCCATATGTTACATCTCTCCTTTCGTTCCGGCGGTTTAGCCGCCGCCGCCTGTGGCCGTGGTCTTGGGGATGCGCGGGAAGCGCACGAGCATCTTGCCGCCCGCCGCCGTGTCCAGCGCCTCCACCACCTCAACCGCCACGCCGGCGGTCGCCGTGATCTTTGTGCCTGTCGTGTCGATGGTCAGTCGGCTTCCCGCTGCTGCCGAGGTGTTCGCCACGGAGTTTTCCGTCTCAAACACCGTCTCCTCGTCCACCTTGATTGCCGGGATCACGTCGCCGGATGCGACTGTCCCCCCGTACATGCCGATGTACTCCGGCCGGTTGTCGCCGCTGCACTTTGTCAGTTTCCCGGCGGAAAGCACCAGCGCCTGTCCCGGCCGGATCTCGCCCAGCGCTGCTGCCTGCTTGTATTCCCACGGCGTCGGCTGCCCGTCGGCGTAGGTATAAGGGATAAATGCCATTTTTCTCTCCTCACTTTCTGTTTTTCCGGTAATCCTTTGCGATCTCCTCGTCCGTGATTCCCGGATTAAATACGCGGTACATCTCCTTCACCTGCTGCGGCACCACAAAGGCCTCGCTCTGGCTGGTCGGTGTACCCTTGATGTGCGCCTGCGACATCGCAGCGTTTCTCGCCCGCTGCTCTCCCGCTGCGCGGGTTTTCTGCATGATTGCATCAAAGTTTGCGGTCTTGTACGCCTGTACAAAGCTGCATCCCTTGCGCACGAGGTCGGCAAAGTCCCCGCCCGTCGGCATCCGGATGATGTCGTCCAGCGTCTTGATCTCCGGGTTCAGCTTCCGGATCTCCGCCAGCTCCATCTCTCTTCGCGCCGTGAAGTCCTGCACCTCGGCGGTTTCCTTCGTCTCCTTCGCGTCCTTCAGGAGGGCCTGCATCTCCGGAGAGGCCATCACCACGCTTTGCAGCACCTCCGGGCTGAGCTTTCCGTTTTTCAGGTCCTGCTCCGCCTTGGCCTGCATCTTCGCTTGCTGGTACGCCGCGAATTCCTCCAT
>ERZ1034855.578-NODE-578-length-13326-cov-15.350689_pt1 | contig 13326 bp, 10 predicted proteins | sample MGYA00520699_ERZ1034855 | MGnify/ENA primary metagenome ERZ1034855 (study PRJEB33766, sample SAMN09781730) | gut metagenome | biome: gut microbiome | host: Homo sapiens | place: Madagascar | study: EMG produced TPA metagenomics assembly of the PRJNA485056 data...
GATAACCAGTAAACTTTCCTCATTCTTCTCTCAAACACTTTTTATATGTACTTTCGTGCAACAAAAGCTATGCTTTTGCGGTGTAATATCTATGCTTTCACAATGCAAACTGTGCCACTTTGCATAAGAAAGTAGCTTACGACGCTTGCGTCAGGTTGTTCTTATTGTGGTCTCGTCATGTGAGCCGATGTATCTCTTTTCGAGCAGTTTGTCATTATATTGCTTATCCAGATACTCTTTGCCGCAGCATTGACAGAAATAATGGTCTATCCAGCTGTGGCGCATGAACTTGCCGTGATAGTGATGGTATCTTCTGGTGGTCGATGTCGTGGTGTCCGTCCTTATATTCGTGTCGTAGGATCCTGAAGATTTTGTTACTCTGGTCCATCTCTTTCTTACGGTGGTTCTTTCACCTACCACATTGCTGTCGCCTGTATAGTCGTATTCCACTATTTTGTCAGGCAGTGTTTCTTTTCTATTGAACTTAATTGCATAAAGCGTTTTGCAACCATCGCAACGATATGGGATGGTGTATGGGTATAAAATTTCTTCAACCTTGTCGATGAAATACCATGCCGTAGCGCATACAAGCGGAATAGCAATCCAGAAATATGCTCCCCATATCATCAACATGCAAATCCAGATATACGACCCAATGACAGTGACTGACGTGATAGCCAGCGATAGTATGTGGGTAGGAACGTAATAGAAAGGATACCTCATACGGGTCAGAAACAGCATCAGCAATGCAGGTATCAAACCGGGCATACACATCCAGACGAGAGCAGAGAAATAGATGACAATCGCTCCGATAATCGCCAATATGAACTGCAGCCAATATGGAATGTCGGCTTTTGTCAGGTTGTACATATTGTCTATGTCGAATGCGTGTGTTTCAATGTAACTGGTGAGGAATTTATTTTCTGATAATTTAGAGACGAAAGGCAGATACCTCAGTAATAGTGAGTTCCTGTCCATCCATTCGTAGTATTTTATGCTGTCAGCCACTCCGGATTTGTTGAAATGCACCACTGGTGTGTAGGTGCATCCCGTAGATGTCGAAATCAGCCATGCCCTGTATTCGCCAAGTTTTCCGTCGGGAGTGTTGACGAGGGAAAAAGCAGGTGATATGATGGCATCAAGCTCTTCCTGCGACTTTCCCAATGCCAGTCTCTCGAATTTGTTGACGCTCATGTATTTGCCATACGTCTTGTTGAGCGTGTAGGCTTTATATCTTTCTGCCAGGTTGCCACCGGAGTCTATCGCTGTGGTATCGACGTACCCCCTATTGCCGGAAGCTGTTTCCACCAGAAAGCCCCAATCGGAGTAGGCGTATATGGTAATGGAATCTCCACGTTGCAGTTTCAGACTGTCATGTCTTTCGTCCACCTTGACAGTAAGTCCACAGTTCTTGTTTACAGCTACTTTTGTTAGTGGCGTTACGGGTTTTTCATTGTGAAAACACACTCCTATCTGCAGAATAGCCATGGTAAACAACATACATAATAGGGATTTGACACATAAATCGAATTTTGGTCCGTATGAGAAAAAGTTTTTCACCATAATAACTTGTTTTAAAGGATTATTCTGTTGCTAAATTACATTAAAAAGTTTGAATATGCAAATATTAATACGCAAAAGCAGATATATATGCTACCTTGCAAGCAGCACCTTATTGCCATCTATGTTATCTTCGTAGAAGAATCGATAGACGCCAGGCTTGTTTGGCAGAATATTGGGAAAAAGATGAGCAGTTATGGTGTTCACCGCCTTTATCATATTCAACCATATGGCAATCTTGTTTCGGATGTTCTAGTATCCAGTTCTTGACTTCCTAACTTTCGTTCTTTATCTTTGCACCTATTATATATTTATAGCCGTGTGCCTGAAGTTCAGCTATATTGGCATTATAATGGTATCACAAATCATGATACGATTGTTTCAAGACATGCGACAGATATTCAATTCACGTTCCAGACATTAGTGTTACGATTGTAAATGGGTATACTGTTCTAGTTTCTTCGCCCTTTTCACCGTGATGCATTCCATGATGAGAGCCTTGCCGTTCTTTGTCTAATCCGCTCTTTTTGTTACAAATCCATACTCCATTTTGCAAGCACTTCTCTTGGACGAAGTCGGGTTATGCTATACGACTTTATGGTATTACCAAGAGTTCTGCGTTCAAACTCTGAAGTACCAATAAGGTTGTTTGCTGTTACAGAGAACTCCCAACGCTTAGCCTTGTAGGCAATGGCAAGGTCAAGAAAGTGGTTTACGCCTATGCTCTTGTCGTTGGTATGGAAGAGTTCGTTCTTCACGCTCAGCATCCATCCTTTGGCAGGGAAAACATATAGTTTAATGAAATGTTCCCAGTCGGTCGTGGGGTCGGAAGAGAGTTCTGGAGCCGTGAGGTTTTTCTGCTTGTAAATGTTCACATTTGACTTTCCTTCAATAGAAAGAAATCTCGCTGGACGTAATGAGTAGTCGAACGAAACAGCGGTTGTGTTCATACGTGCATCATTCACAATGCCCGACACAAGCATATTATAATCTGTTATGTTGTGTGAGGCACCAAGACCTATTAGTGTCTTTGCCCATCCAAAAGACTTGCTTATACGACCATAAATGCCTATTGTCTGCATGGCATATTCCTTGTCTGTAGCAGTAATGGTATAGATGTTGCCGTTCATCGCACTCTCGTAAAGGATGTTTCCCGACATTCTATTATATGTAGGACGAATATTAAAGAACAGTCCAGACACAGGATTGGTGTATTTATATGCTGCAGTTGCATGAAGGGAGTGAGTAGCATCCATCTTGCCTCTATTCACTTTCTGCGTGCGATAACTTGTGAAGATAGGAGTGTCATAGATAGACCTTCCCATCAATGGAGCATTCGCATAACCAACATTAGCCGAAAACTCAGAAACAACAGTTGCCTTACAATTCCAGTTGACCGAAGGGTCTATCCACAGATGATTGCTTCTTGATTCACGATAAGACTGATGGGCATAACTTATCTTCGACTTTATTCCAATCCTGTGCTTTCCGAAAAGGAACGACATGGAAGGAGTCCAATACGTGCGAAGCAACTGATACACATTCGTCTTCTCCGCTTCCTCGTCCATAGCCACACCAATGCTCTGATAGTCGTAGTTCACTCCCAATTCATTGTTGAGATAGTGTCTGCCGACTTTCAGTTTATATTGCATTTCATTCTGCGTGGAGAAGAAACCGAGATTCAGCCGTTCTGTCATTCCGGCAATGGTGAGCAACTGTCCTGGCAGATAGCTATAGGTCCAATAACTTTCAACGTTGTATATGTTGCCCTTTGCCGTGGTGTGCGACATCTGAAAATCCTCAGTAATACTGCGCTTGTGCGGCTTCACCATCATGTCGGTGCGCTGTCCGTTGTACATCATCGTGCCGACACTCTTATTGAAGTCAATATAACCTTTAAGGTTGTTCTTGATGAAACTCTTGCTGCCGTTGTACTGATAATTAGCCTCACCCTTCCATTCGCTTCGGGTGTTGCTGACATTCTGCTCCTCAACGATGACAGGCATGTCGGCAAGGGTGAGATAAGTGGATGAACTATAGTCCTGCATGTCGGTCTTGTCTATAAATCCATTGCCTTGCACACGCAGTTCCGAATCCTTACCAGTCTTCCAAAGCCAGTTGCCGGCTACAAGATGACTATTATTGAAGGTATAGCGGTTGTCTGCAAGGTCGGGAGCTGCAACCGACATCATTGAAAGAAAGCCCGATTCAGAGCCTGTTCTTCCTTTCAACAATGCAGCAAGATCGAGCACCTCATTATCGAGTTGCTTGCCGATGTTGTTGTTCTTGTACATCATAAGCGTCTGATATTTCTTGTTGAAACGCATACCCATCAGTCGGCAGTCGTATAGAAAATCATCACCCCAACCAAGACCAATGTCAGCTGTTCCCGTCCAAACAGCTTTGGCATCATCTTTCAATACAAGGTTGAGAGCAGCTTGCTCGCTAAATGCTACGCCACGCAACGACTTCACCGACTGATGATTCTCCAACACCTGCACACTCTTTATCTTATCAGCTGAGATGTTTTGGTTGGCAACGCCATATTGCGACCCCATTAAGTCAAGTCCCTCGATATAGAACTTGTTGATAGGTGTTCCTTGGTATTCCACCTTGCCGTCAGCTTTTACTTCAAGACCTGGCATCTTTGCTATTACATCAGCAATGCTTCGGTCCTGTCCTTGGCGGAAACCTGCAACCGAATATGTGAGCGTGTCTCCCGTACTCTTTATACGCTCCGCTTTTATCTTTACTTCTTTTAGCTTGAAGCCACCTTCTACCAACGTTATAGTCATGCCATCCTTCAAATCAGCAAACGGCATTGTCTTCTTCTGATAACCAATATAACTTACCGTTATGCTTGCAGGATTTTTCCCTTTAGGAATATTCAGCCTATATTCACCCTTATCGCTTGTGAGACAATACGCCACAGTTGACTTGCTCTCAGTCGATGCCACAACCGAGGCACCTACCAAGAGTTCTCCTTTCTTACCCTTCACCTTTCCTGTGAAGGTTTGTGCAGAGAGAGAAAGGTTGGTTAGCAGAAGTAAAATAAAAACGGCAATTCTCATTCTTTATCCAAATGGTTATATTTAGGCACTTCAACCTCGTTATCGACTTTTGCATCAGTACCAGAAACAGTATAAACAATCACTTTTTCACCCGATGTCGTTTGACTAAGAATTCTATCTACAAGTTGGTCTTTATTGATTCCTTCTGACTCTGAGCGCAGTTGCAAGAAACGTTTTCGGGTACACTTTTGGTAGCTGTCTTCTTTGTAAACCGAAACCAAGGCATTCTTAGGAGCATTCTCTACACCAACAGCTTTGAAATCAAACAAGCCATCCGAATCCCTTGCCGCCATAATCAATCCTGGCAAACCATTAAGAATGTAAGGACCGTAATTGAGAGGCAACTCTATAGAATACCATACAGTCCATGTCCGGCCATACACGGAGCCAACCGCCTGCTTGCATTCATATTCACAGATGGTCTTTGTGCTGTCTGTCAACTGCCATTCGATAACGGGAAGCGCATCAACATATTTCAATCCGGAGTTGAGAACCTGCTTGTAATAAATGTATTTCCCTTTCTCTGGAGAGCCAACAACAATCTGGAGATCATTCTTTGGGAAATACTTTCCGCCAATTACTGGCAGTTGGTCAATCATCGCATTGTCGCCTCCTTGTGCCTTCACTTTAGCCAGTTCACTACTGTACAACCTGTAGTTGTTATTATAAAATATGGCGGTAGTCTCGCCTATATCAAGCGTCCATCTGTAAGTATTGGTTTTGCCTGTTACTACCTGCGCATCACAATCGTATGTGATGCGATATTTTGCTTGCTCTTGAGCATAAGCCATTGAGCAGAAAATCAGAAAAAGAAAGGTTATATATATATTTCTCATATCACTTATTCATATTTGTCCATTAAACATGCATTGAAAGTCCGTTGTGCTTTAGGCGGTTCACTATATCCACTGCCTTGCAAGCGGTTTGTAGTATTCCATTGGTCTTTCCAGTAATCTTCAAGCAGACGTTGCAACTTGGCAGGAGTTGAACGCAAGTAACGCTTGGGATGAAAGCTAATGGTTGCTGTTTGCCGCATCTGCTCTATGCCTGTAGCAAGAAACGAGAATTCATGTCGGCTTTCAGAAGCCGCCAATATGAGTCCGGGCAAACCGCCTAACTTCCATGGACCATTATCAAAAGGCAAGTCCAACGAATACCACGCTGTCCAAGTGCGCCCACGGAACTGACAAACGGCTTTATGGCAGGGATAACCTATAATAATAGTGTCACCATCGGCAAGTTCCCAAGAAAACGTCGGAATGGATTCCTCATAACAGAAGAAAAAGTCATTGTGCAGGACATCCGTATAAGTGAGAGTGCCATTCTGTGGAATGTGCTTATAAACTTCATACTCGCGTCCTTTCTTAGAGCCAAACGTATTTGCCAGGAACTGCAAATAGTTCATAGGGTCGGCATTCACACTCTTCACAGAATCACGCTGATGCAGAAACTGCTCAAACCGTTGGCTATAAAACCGAGACGAATGTCTCCCTATATCCAACAGATTTATATCATCATACGCTTCCTTTTGCTCCATTGTGTGTTTATATAATGCACGATACTGCACACGCACACTTACCGTGTCCACCACCTCTTGGGAATGGACGCATGCGGCAAACAAACAAAAAGCCAATAGACTGAAAAGCATTTTCATAAGCAATATTTTATTCATAAGCATTATTTTATTATTCACTCCAACTCAAATGTTGTCATAAGCAGCACCTTATTGCCATCTATGTTATCTTCGTAGAAGAATCGATAGACGCCAGGCTTGTTTGGCAGAATGTCGGGAAAAAGATGAGCAGTTATGGTGCCGCTTTGACCGTCGCTTAATATATGCCCAACGGCCTTGAATAGGCAGTCAGTTGGTAAAATAAACCAATTACCATCCGCACCTTGGGCTGTGATGCTATATGCTTCGCCATACATGAATTCTTTGCCACTATGGTTGGTAATAGTGATTTTGATTTCTGTACTACCCAAAGGATAGGAGGAAGTCTCTGCCTTAATGGAAATACCATTATAAGAGCTTACTCCTGTTTTGTTATTTATAATAGGGTCGAGTTTGTCTCCAAACTTAATGACAGACGAGTTGTATATCTGATTACGAAACTCCTGTTGCTTCTCCTTAGTGTTCCAACGGAGTGTAACATCTATGGAGTTGGATCCCATTCCAAATCCAACAACATTTCGCAAGGCCGGGGTCTTGTCTTCCGACAGGAACTTCCGCTCAAGTATCCGCATAATGGAGTTCAGTTCCCTATGCGAATATTTACGCGCCGAAGCCTTGCGATAGGTTCTCTTCTTGCTCTTGACAACTCTCTTTTTGCTAATGGTCGCTACCTTCTTTTGTTGAGCGGCAAATGACTGTTTGCAAGCAGCAAAAGCTGTTTGCATTGAAAGGAACATTGTCAATCCTAATATTATTGCATTGAGTAGTTTTGGCTTCAGTCTCATAGTTATCAGCAATTAACAATTTAATATGTAGAGAGATATGAACTCTTATAGTATATTTCTTTTCTTATGAGAAAAGTTCAATTTATTTTGCAAATATATTGTATTTTAGTTTATCTACAAAATGACACAGCCAGAAATAATCCATCTTTTTCTTTGCCCATCCCATTTTTCTTTATACCTTTGCCCCCGAAACATCAAGAGCAGCTTTGATCTGCACCAACCGAGCATGACAGCCACGGTGGTCAAGATACGATGTGGAAATAAGTTTAATTTCAAAAACAAGTCATTATGAACAATTCATTTTACAACGATTTCGCTGCGCGTTTCGCAGCCAGTACACTCCCTTCACTTGTCAAATCATTCAATAGTCAGGTTGGAAAGCGTGGCTTCAACTCCGTGCGTGCAGCCCATGACCAGGCTCTTATTGACGAGCTGGTGCGCCGTGGCATTGACGTGTCGGCGGTGTTCGACGGTACTGTCATTTCTTTTGCCCATCATGTTGGGTTGGAAAACAACAGTCTGGTAATCAGAAAATAAAATCAATTAGCAACATCTAAAACTGTTTATGATGCCGTCTGCTCTTGGCATCATCAACATTCCTTACTACTAAAGATTCCACATACCTCTTCTTTATAGCTAACGTCATAACTCCATCATGTATTGTATCATGCAGTCACAGGCATAGTCGAGTTCAGGTATAGAATCTACTTTCTTCAGTTTGATATTGCATTTGTTGCAGAAATCACTGATGAGAGCGAATGTAAGCATGTCGCTTACTATGTCTATGCCTATGTTCACATTCGCAACAATGTTAGTCGTAGCCTTGTGTCGTCACAGCGTTTGCTGTTGATATAGCATTTCATTCTCCGTTGTTCCTTCGTTCGTTCTTCGTTGTTCCTTCGTTCGTTCTTCGTTCATCCTTCGTAGTGAACTCGATCATCCTCCGTAGTGAACTCGATCTACCTCCGTTAATGAAGCGGAGGCATAACGGAGGTATAACGAAGGCATAACGAAGGCATAATTGAGATGTATCGAAGAGCGAATGAAGAAGGAACGAGGGGAATTATATGTCCAAATTGCATCACGATAGAGAATGTTAATAGACACATATTGGGACTCAAATCTACGATAGTAGAAATTATTAAGTCCTTATAGACTGTCGGTTTTGTTGTTCTGTTTCTAACGTTAATCTACGATAGTAGAAATCACGATTCTGATTGGCTGAAGCAAATGTCGTTTTCGCAATAGGCTTACGACCTAATCTAAGATGGTATTGCTTTGCTCTATGTGCTTCAAAAGCAACAATCAAATCTCGCAACTCTCTCGATTACTCAGTAGACCAAACATCATAGCAAGCAATTGATTCCAACAAGTAAAATACTTCACATAACGGTTTCCATCATACTTGTCAACCAAATGGCGAAACTTGTTATTGTCGAGAATTTGTATCAATTGGACGAAACGTATTTGTCTTAGTTCATCGTGCAGTATTATAGATAACTGCAAAAGTACAAATTCAAATCGCCGCACCCTTGAAATCTCTTGCAAAAGACTGTATTTCAATTAATTCAAAGAGCGATTTGCCCACTTTAATGGGACAGTAGTGACTGCAAAAAAGAACTAAGGAATATGAAGCTCTTGCTTTTTTACTTGTAAGAAAGGTTACCTCGATTATGGGCAAATTAATAAGAAATAAGCACTTGTTGAATAGTGTCAAACGGTGAGTATGAAAGTCCAATAATCCAAGAACGGACTTAGCGGATAAGGTGGCAGATTAAGTGTATAGACAAAGAATGTACATCTAAGCAGACCATTGCTATTTTAATTTGTAGCTTTTGAGCGTTTCTCATTTTGTGTTGGACTTTAGACAAACTCTAAATGAGAACTCATGATTCACTTAATATACTATATAGTAGAGTATGTGGCTATCGGTAAATTTTATGAATTCACCATTTGCTTTCTTGAATCACGGTATTTTATAGCTCATATTTAAATAAAAAATTTGGTGATCAAATAAAAATATATAATTTTGCATCATATATCAAAGAATTAAAGTTTCATGTCAAACTTGAATAGAATTAAAGTTGTTCTTGTTGAAAAACAGAAAACTGATAAATGACTTGCTGAACAGCTTGGGAAATCCAATTGTACAGTAAGCAAAAGGTGTAGTAATACCATTCAACCAGACTTGAAAACATTTGCTCAAATAGCAAGGTTGTTGAATGTAAAAATCACAGATCTCATTAACGAATAAAAATTCATATATGCCTCTAAAATATACACTTGAAAGCGATGTTGATGATTATGTAAAAGCATCACTCAACGCTTTGGGTCTTGTCAAACTTAAAGACTATAACGAAAAGTCAAGTATGTCTGACTATATGAAAGAATCTTTGAGAGGATCTGCAAAGACCCAGTCAAAGGCGAATTTCGGCATACCGGACTTTACTGTTGAAAAATATCATATACCAATTATTGTTGAGAATAAACTCAGCAACAATAAGCATGTGGCATGTAATAAAACAGACATAAAAATGGATGACAACTCTGTTAAGAACTTTGCTGTCAATGGTGCTGTTTATTACGCAAAGAACATGATAGCCTCAAAGAAATATAACGAGGTTATTGCTATTGGTATATCAGGAGAAAGTGAAGAAGAAATCACAATTTCCGTCTATTATGTATTCTCAGCAACCATACCGCCAAAGCGTATGGTTAAATATACTAATCTCAACTTTCTTCAGAACAAAAAAAGTTTTGATGCATTTCTTGAAGATGCAAAGATAACCGAAGAAGAACGTCATAAAATCATTATTAGGACAAGAGCAGACATCCTTAGACAAGCCAAGAAACTCAATAAGTTGATGAACAACTGTAATATTGGAACTGAGCAAAGAGTAGTGTATGTTTCAGGAATGCTTCTTTCTATGCAGGATGTAATAGCAGAAGACGGAACCGTTATTGACCCAGGCCTGACAATGGATGACTTAAAATGTATTCAGTCTGAACAAAAAAGAGACAGCATTTTGATAATTAGCCACCTGCAAGAATATCTTGATCAAAAAGCTATAAAGCCACAAAAGAAACAAATCATGATTGAGCAATTCAAGAACTCGATATCTCTTGATTCTGCACGTGATTCAATGCATAAAGTTGATAAGATTGTAGGTGACTTACTTCCAAAAGAAGCCTCTATAACAAAACAAATCTTTAGTTTTCTATACAAGTACGTCTATCTTGAAATAGACTTAACGCAAGGTGCATTGGATATTATGGCCGAAATGTATTCTACCTTCCTAAAATATGCTCTTAGTGATGGAGCATCACTGGGCAAGGTACTTACACCTCCATATATAACCAATATGATGGCACGCATTCTTGATATTGATAAAGATTCAAGAGTTATGGATCTTGCCACAGGCTCTGCTGCATTCCTTGTAGCAGCTATGGATTTGATGGTAACAAATGCAAATGAAGTATTGGGAAAGAATACAACTATTGCAGAGGAAGCAATTAAGAACATTAAGAAGAATCAATTACTTGGAGTCGAAGTCGATGCAAAAATGTACACTTTGGCAGCTTCTAACATGATTCTTCGTGGTGATGGCAGCTCAAACATTCGCAAAGCAGATACTTTTACAACACCACCTGAGATTTTTGAAAAATTCAAAGCAAATAAATTCCTGTTAAATCCACCATTCTCTTATGAAGAGTATGGATTGCCATTCTTTGAATATGGTCTTGACCACATGGAGAAAGGTGGGGTTGGTGCTGTCATCATTCAAGACTCTGCAGGTTCTGGCAAATCAATTCCAACAGCTAAGCGCATTCTTTCTAAACATACAATGATAGCTAGTATTAAGATGCCTGCAGACTTGTTTGTACCTAATGCTATCGTTCAAACAAGTATTTACATATTTAAATCAGGAACGCCGCATAACTTTGAATTCGATATAGTTAAGTTTATTGATTTTAGAAATGATGGATATAAAAGGACCGAGCGTTGCATTAAGGAAATTGATTCCCCAACCGAAAGATACAGCGACATATACCTAATATATAAACTTGGAAAGAAGGCTTTGAACAATAAAGCCTTTCACTCTTATTTATGGGATTTAGACTATACTTATGTCGAGGACACAATTACGTCTGATGGTAATGATTGGAATGCTGATAGACATATTGAGATTTCCACTATTCCAAAAGACTATCAATATGCAGAGAACTTAAAGGAAGCTTTCTCTTGGAATCTGTCTCAAAAACTTTTCAGTGTAAATCTTGACATAAAGTCTCACATTCAACAACCATATAAGTTTAAGAAAATTAAAGCCAATAAGATTTTCACTATAAAGGGTGCGACTCCAAGTTATGACAAAGGAGATTTGGAACCAGTCATTGATGGTGATGATTCATACGATTATATCACAAGAACCTCTGAAAATCAGGGTATTTGTGATACAACTGGTTATCCTTGTCGAAGAACTGAATTCTGCTGACGAAGTATATATCTTTGGGCATTCTCTTGGTCTTAATGATCATGATTATTTCTCAGAGTTCTTTAAGATGGCTTCTAAGTCGGTTCACAGACCATTTGCTCCTGGAAAAATCAAAGTAAGAATCTTTACTTATGATGACAAATCCGAAATTGCAATTAAGAAGCAATTAATGAATCTCACGGAAAAACATCTAATAGGTTTATATGCTCATTGTGATTTCAAAATTCTGAAAACGAGTAATGAGTATCAAGATGAATGGATGTTACATGATGAGTTACTATAATTCCTCAAATATTGATACATACCGACTGATTTTAAACCTAAGCCTAATATCAGTCGGTTTGTTTATTCTTATCTGTAATAGAACCGTACAATTATCACACTAATGACTCCAGCAAACACAGATATACCAATTATGAAGAAGAACCAGAAGAACCACTGTGCGTAGTAACCAAGGTAGCAGTCGTCATATTCCTTATAACTTGAGTTCGGGATAAGCGACAGTCGTTTTTCTTGCTATGCCAGATTTCCGATAGGTGCATATATGATTGCCCATATCTTTTCAACCATCGTCAGTTCGTATACTCCGAGATACATGTCACCGAACAGTTCTCCTATGGTGTCATAGTCGAGTGTTCTTTTTATTGAGGCAAGTATGTTGTAGCGTATTATGACCAATTAGTAGTCATATACTTGGTGTTGCCCATCTTTGCCATGCCGAGAAGATGGATAATGTTTTTTTGTCACATTTAATTTACTCATTTTTCGTGATATACGGAAATACTCAAAGCTTTTTTTATGCTATAAATTCAACATCAAAGTCTAAATCCGAAACTTGAGTAAAGTCTTTTAAAATCATTAAATTCCATAGTTTAATATGTTTTTATTTATACTGTTTGTTTATTGTTTCTTGTAGATACGTCTTTGCTTTTTCTGCTATTGTCTTAGCCTCCTTATAGCACTTGTCAATTTCTTCATAAGTGTATGCATTTCGAACTTCAGCAATACTTTCTGTTGCGATTTCTTCAAGCATACCGAAAACGATTTGTTCATTATCATTTTGCTTCATCATTTTTCAGTCCTCCCTTGCATTAGTTTTCATTCTTGCCTCCACTCTCTTCTCCCTTCCAATAGTCTCAGGGAAACTATAAACTCCCCAACCTTCTTCCAGTCGATTCTTCTTTATCATCTCGTCGTACCACCAGTCGTAGTGTTCGCGAGAGATCATTCGTAAGTCCCATTCGGCATGTACTTGCGCTGCTATAGATATGCCGTACAGCTCTCTTAGGTCGATCATCTCTTCGAGAGTGAGTTGCTCACGATGTTCTGCCCCCATTTCTTCGATGAAGGTTTGCTTGGGGAAGAGGAAGAAGTTGGCGAATTTGTTGCACATCTTTTCTACGTTGCAATCGTCGGAGAAATGCAGGAGGGTATGGGCGAGTTCATGGCAAGCCGTGAATTGGAGTCGTTCTATGGTAGTCTTTTGTGGACGCATATCTACAACTATCAATGGATGACTTTCGTCTGCAAATGTGCTAAACCCCCAAATGCCATCGGATTTTTGCAGCCTTAACAAATTGGTCAAGACTATAGCCACACATATTCCGGGCTTCTCGCAATCGAATTGGAATAAAAGATTTATGCATTAGGCTTTTTGTTTACAAATGTATATAAAATAAAAATGGCTGTAAACAAAGGGTGTATAGATTAACATCATTTTAACAGTTGAATAAGTTTATAGT
>ERZ1034855.580-NODE-580-length-13262-cov-9.806163_pt1 | contig 13262 bp, 11 predicted proteins | sample MGYA00520699_ERZ1034855 | MGnify/ENA primary metagenome ERZ1034855 (study PRJEB33766, sample SAMN09781730) | gut metagenome | biome: gut microbiome | host: Homo sapiens | place: Madagascar | study: EMG produced TPA metagenomics assembly of the PRJNA485056 data set...
AAGCTATTCAAAGGTCTCTCTCTCTCTGCAAATCCTAAACATCTGATTAAAGGCGTATTTTCTGCCGTTCAGCACGTTTTTACAGGATTGGGCAGAAAAAATGATACTTTCGGTAATAACGCATTAAGAACAAAACTAGAAGGCGGCACGTTTCCGCGCTTTTCCAGCACCAATTTCAACGTCATTCTTCGCCAGTACTCCCTGCTGGAAGTACCATGGCGGAGAATCCATAACGTCATTGCTAAAGCAATGTCAATATGCGTTGCCGCTGGCAACAAAGTCAGGAATACTCGTCTACCACAGCCTGCAGGGTGTGGCGACAAGTATGACGTTTTGGGTTGGTACTGGAGATGCAAGGTGAGTTCCTTTTGTACATTCTTTAAGTACCCCTCACCCGACACCAAGGCGTCACCCTCTCCAGCACGGGGCGAGGGTTTTGGATTGCCACGCCCTTGGTGCGACAAGATCCTAGGTACAGACTGTGCGTCACGGCCTAGGATGACTGGTGGCAGAGGCACAAACCCGCTTGGCCGCAGTATGATTGAAATGCTTGGCGTTTTGGCGATTATAGGAGTTTTAAGTGTCGGCGGCATTGCCGGATATAGCAAAGCTATGGAAAAATTTAAGCTCAATAAGGCTATGGATGAATACAGTATGTTAATTTATGGACTGTTGGAAAACTTAGACTATATACAAAAACTAAACAGCGAAAATACCAACCTTATAGAATCTGCCGGACTGATTGATTTTGCTTTTGGCTTAAATCTGGTTCCGGATAGCTATAAAAAAATAAACTTCCGCCGAATGTATGACCCTTACGGCAATATTATTCAATTATTTTCACGCAACAACCGGCTGGTTATAGACATGTATCTGGGCGGCGCTTTGGATGAAGACGGCAATATTGCTCACAATACTAATTTTTCGGGTAAACTCTGTCAAAGTTTAATGACTGATTTGGTTCAGCCTCTGCATTCTGCCGTACACCATATCTTTTTTACATATAAATCCGGTGCTGCATATTATGGAGACAGCACATGCAAGGATAATCCAAACGCAAAATGTTTAAGCTCAATTACGCTTTCTGATATCAATGATATTTGCAACTATTGTATTGATGAAGAAAAAATCTGCGCCATAGTTTTAGAATTTTGATACTAAGAGAGAAAATTTTAGCATACACAGAAGTACATGAATTTTCTCTCTTTCGCAGTCTAGACGCTAGACAAGCCGAAAAAGCCAGATAACGAGCTTAATACACCGCAAGATTTTTTCGCTGTAACTGCTTTGTAAATTCGGATAGTCTAGATACGCTGTTAGATAAGCCCAAAAAGCCGGATAATGAGGATAATACGCATTAACTTTTTTGCGCCGTGTACAAATTAGTACACAAACACAACTTATATTAACTCTCAGAAACTCGGATAATGAGCTTAATGCGAAGTAAGATTTTTTCGCAGTGTACAAACTAGTACATAAGAAAAACCGGCTGCTTTTATTGCAACCGGCACTTGCTCTCAGAAACTCGGATAGCGTGCGTAGATGCGACAGAATTTTTAAGCGACGTGTACACAATAGTACACGAGCGCAAAAATCCCTAGCAGATACCAGCTAAACGAGTTTCTCATATCATGAAGCGGACAAGCTGTACCAAATAAGCATACACCGCAAACGCGGCAATTTTATAAAGCACGGCAATACTCATAACCGAACCGCCGACAATTAAAAGCTGGATTAAAACAGCTGCGACAACCGCGCACCCAAAAATCAACAGCCAATAATATTTTTGCTTTAAGAGCAGCAAAGAAATTACTAAGGCGGATATAGTTAAGTATAGTCCCTTCATTGCGCCGAATGTTGCCGAAACCGGAGCGGTTACGACGCCAAAGCCAAAAATGAATGACGCCATAATCACTACCAAAGCCGCAATAAAAATCATAAAACAAGTTTGTTTTGACATTTTTATATCCTCTAAAAACTAGTAGCTTCGTGCATAAATCACATCTAAAGTCGCGTCTTTACCGGTCAGCAAGCATTTTCCAGTGGTGCCGCTCTGGTCAAACGGAATGCAGCGAATAGTGATTTTCATCGCTTTCAGCAATTCTTCGGTTGCCGGATCCGCACACCATTTACCGCGCACAAACGCAACTTTGCCATGTTTACCATCTTCAATCCATTCATTGCCGTTGGCAAAATAAGCGGCAAATTCTTCCGGAGTTTTAATATCTGTGCGGATATTTTGTTCCAAACGCTCTTTTGCGCGCTTAAACATCTCATGTTGCAAAAATTCCAAACGTTCGCTGACAGTAGCCGCAAATTCTTCAGTCTTCAGATTTTTTTTGCCTTCCGGCTGACCAAAGAAAATACGCTCTTTAACCATCAAACCGCCGTTTTCAATATCACGGGCGCCGATTTCGCAAACCATAGGTGCGCCTTTGCGAACCCACTCCCAAACTTTATCCACGCTGGATTTGTCGCGAGAATCAATTTTAGTGCGCAGTCTTTCGCCAAACGCGGTTTTATTTTTCAGCTGAGCTTGAATATTTTCAATATACTCCATAATTTTTGCGGCATCATCATTCTTTTTAATCAACGGAATAAAAACAATTTGATACGGTGCAATTCTTGGCGGAACAACCATTCCCTCATCATCAGCGTGCGACATAATCACACCGCCGATTAAACGGGTAGAAACGCCCCAAGAAGTGGTGTAAGCATATTCTTGCTCATTGTTTTGATTAACAAATTTGATATCCGCCGACTTAGCAAAATTTTGTCCCAAAAAGTGAGAAGTTCCGGCTTGCAGAGCTTTACCGTCCTGCATCATGGCTTCAATACAATATGTATCTACCGCCCCCGGAAATTTTTCATGTTCCGGCTTGCGTCCGGCAATCACAGGCATAGCCAAAACATCTTCGGAAACTTCTTTATAAACACCCAGCATTTTAGTTGTTTCTTTTTCGGCTTCATCCGCCGTGGCGTGAACGGTATGTCCCTCTTGCCACAAAAATTCACGTGTGCGCAAAAACAAACGCGGACGCATTTCCCAACGCACAACGTTTGCCCATTGGTTCAGCAAAATCGGCAAATCACGATAAGATTTTACCCATTTAGAAAACGAGTCGGCAATAATGGTTTCGCTGGTCGGACGTACAATCAGCGGCTCATCCAATTCGGAAGCAGGTTTCAGCTTGCCGTCTTCATTAACCAAACGAGAGTGCGTAACCACAGCCATTTCTTTGGCAAAACCTTCAACGTGGTCGGCTTCTTTTTGAAAGAAAGAAAGCGGAATAAACAACGGGAAATAGTAGTTTTCGTGGCCGGTTTCCTTAAAACGGTAATCCATTTCGTGCTGAATACGTTCCCAAATTCCATAGCCCCAGGATTTAATAACCATACACCCCGGAGAAACGGAATTTTCCGCCATATCGGCTTCGGCAACCACGCTTTGATACCATTCCGGATAATTTTGTTTACGACTGTTTTTTAAGGCCATTTATTTTCTCCTATCTCAATTCGCCGCCGGTCTTTTTACCGACTTCCGCTATAGCTTTATTCATCAAATTTTCAATATCTTTATCGGTAAAGGTTTGTTCCACCGGCTGGAATGTCAAGCCGACAGCCACGGATTTTTTACCTTCCGGCATATTTTCGCCCTCGTAAACGTCAAACACGCGCACATCGGTAATGTGATTGCGGTCGGCGTTTTTAGCGGCGGCAATAATCGCAGCAGCGCTAACCGACTTGTCTACCACAAAGGCCAAATCCTTATCCACTGGCTGGAATTGCGATAATTCCAGTTTTTTACGAGCCTTGCCTTGAGTGTTGCGCGGTAACGGAATATTATCCAAAATTACTTCAAAAGCAACAACACGGGTTTTAATATCAAAGGCTTTTAATACTGCCGGATGAATCTCGCCAAAGTAGGCCAACACATTTTTACCCAAACGCAAAGTTCCTGAGCGCCCCGGATGATAATACGACGGTGCGTCAAGCGTAATCTGCGGATTTTCAAACGGCCCTTTAGCCGCGGCAATCACAGCCAAAGCATCGGCTTTAGCGTCAAAAACATCATAGTCGCGGTTGCTGTGCGTCCAATCTTTTTTAGAGGTTTGACCGCAGCGAACACCGCTTGCCGCCATATTTTGCTCTTGCGGATTGCGGCCGTAAAATTCCGGACCAACTTCAAACAAAGAAACATTGGCATAACCGCGGGCAATATTATTTTTAACGGCAGTCAGCAAATTCGGCAAAATTGACGGACGCATTTCATTCAGCTCTTTGGCAATCGGATTAGCCAAGATGATTGCTTCATGTCCTTTGCGGAAATATTGCGCCAAATCACTATCGCTAAAACTCCAAGTCACAGTTTCATACATACCGCGCGAAGCCAGCTCATGTTTTACAATCACGGCATTGTGCTGCGCCGGCGACAGAGTTTCTTTCGGGAATTTATCGTGCGGCAGAGAAACGGCCGGAATCTCGTCTAAGCCAATCATACGCACCACTTCTTCCACTAAATCATGCTCGCCCTCAATATCGCCGCGCCAACTTGGCGAAACCGCCTTGATTTTACCGTTTTCCAAAGAAGTTTCAAAGCCTAGTTTGTTCAAAATTTCCATAGATTTTTCGGCACTTACCGGCATACCGATTAAGGTTTCCAAACGCTCCGGACGCAGATAAGCCGCTTGCGGTTTGCAATCTTCCGAACCAACCACGGTCAATTCCGACGCCTCGCCGCCGCAAATGCTTAAAATCATTGCCGTAGCGTAGTCTGAACCGCTGATGTTTGATTTAGGGTCAACCCAGCGTTCATAACGATAGCGAGAATCCGAATCTATCTGCAGATGACGTCCGGTGCAGGCAATACATTCCGGCTTAAATAAAGCGCATTCCAGCAAAACATTGCTTGTTTCAGCTGAACAGCCTTTAGCCAAACCGCCCATAATACCGCCCAGACATTGCACACCTTCAGCATCGCAAATGCCTAAGGCCTTATCATTTAAGATATATTCTTTTTCATTCAGCGCGGTAAATTTTTCGCCGTCTTTCGCCATACGAACAACAACATCGCCGCTTAGCTTATCCGCGTCAAAAACATGCAACGGACGAGCTAAATCATAGTTTATGTAATTGGTGATATCAACAAGCGGAGAAATAGAATGCAGCCCGATTGCCTCCAAACGGTCTTTCATCCACTTCGGCGTTTCGGCTTTATTATTTACGTTGCGAATATAGCGCGCTGTATAAGTCGGACATTCCGCCGGACATTTCACCGTAACTTTTAGCGGATTAGCAAATTTAGCCGGAGTTTTAACAATATTCAGCGGTTTTAATTTACCCAATCCGGCCGCCGCCAAATCGCGTGCAATACCGCGCACGCCCAAACATTCGGCGCGGTTAGGAGTAATAGAAACTTCTATCACCGGGTCAATAGCCAAAACTTCTGCCGCCGGTTTGCCAAGTTGCGTGTCCGTCGGCAATTCAATAATGGCATTGTGGTCAGAACCAATCCCCAACTCATCAAAAGCGCACATCATACCGCTGCTTTCAACACCACGGATTTTTGTTGGTTTCAAACGTTCGTTAAACAAAGGAATCAATGTTCCGGACGGAGCGAAAATTCCGATTAAACCGGTAAAAACATTAGGCGCGCCGCAAACAACTTGATATTTATGGGTTCCATCATTCACGCACAAAACGTGCAAATGGTCAGAATCCGGATGATTTTCCACGCTATCCAAACGAGCAGTGATAAAACCGTCTAAATTAGCGGCCGGATTATAAACTTCTTCTACTTCCAAACCGATACGGGTCAGAGTTTCGCTGATTTCTTCCAAAGAAGCTGTGGTGTCTAAATGCTCTTTGAGCCAGGATAAAGTGAATTTCATCGTGCAAGTCCTCCGTTATTGCTTAATCCGCCGGTCATAGAAGAAAAGTCAAGCGGTGTGAAACCATAGTGTTTGAGCCAACGAACATCAGATTCAAAAAATGTCCGCAAATCCGGAATACCGTATTTTAGCATAGCCAGACGATCAATACCCAAGCCAAAAGCAAAGCCTTGATATTCGTTCGGGTCAATACCGCCGGCTTTCAAAACATTCGGGTGCACCATACCGCAGCCCAAAACTTCAAGCCAATCCGTCCCTGCGCCTATTTTCAGCTCGTTTTTAGTTTTCAGACAGCCGATATCCATTTCCGCCGATGGTTCAGTAAACGGAAAATATGACGGACGGTAGCGCACCGGCAAATCGTCCAGTTCAAAAAAGGCTTTCATAAAATCATACAGGCAGCCTTTGAGGTGCGCCATTGTGATATTTTTATCAATTACCAAGCCCTCAACCTGATGAAACATCGGAGTGTGGGTGGCGTCATAGTCGGAACGATAGGTGCGCCCCGGAGCAATAATGCGGATTGGCGGCTGCTGCTTTTCCATAGTGCGGATTTGCATTCCTGATGTGTGAGTGCGGATAACGTAGGCGGTATCCATATCAAAAGGTTCCTCAGGGTTGCTGCTGAGGTAGAATGTATCCTGCATTTGGCGTGCCGGATGGTTGGCCGGCATATTCAAAGCGTTAAAGTTATGGAATTGGTCTTCAATATCCGGACCGTTTGCCACCGTGAATCCCATTTCGCCAAAAATAGCGACAACTTCTTCATAAATTTTTGATACAGGGTGAATGCGTCCTTGAGTTTCGGGACGAACCGGTAAAGTAACATCAATGGTTTCGCTTGCCAATTTTTCATTTAAGGCTTTTTCTTCCAACACGGCTTTTTGTGCGGCAATAGCGTTGTCAATTTCGTTTTTGATAACATTCAAAGCCTTGCCGGCGGCAATTTTTTCTTCCAGCGGCAAAGCGCCCAAGCCTTTCATCTGTTCGGTCAGCTTACCTTTTTTACCCAAAACGGCCACGCGGATTTCATCTAATTCTTTCAAATTTGCGGCCGCCCTGATTTTTGTCAGGGTATCGTTTTTTAATTCTTCTAAATTTTCCATTATTTGCAACCTTAGTTTTTAAAACATAAAAAAGAGTCCGCCTCGGGACTGCCCTTTAGCCAACTCTTTTTTATTCTTTTTACTTTGTATCTATTTTATTTCTTAAGAGCCGCTTTGGCAGTTTCTACCAACTTAGCAAATGCTTGGGGCTCCTTCAAAGCGATATCAGCAAGAACTTTACGATCAAGTTCAACACCGGCTTTAATCAGCCCGCTGATAAATCGGGAGTAAGTCATATCATGGATACGTGTAGCAGCGTTGATACGTTGAATCCACAAAGAGCGGAAACTTCTTTTCTTTGCTTTTCTGTCACGGTAAGCATACTGCAAACCTTTTTCAACTTTTTCAACAGCAACTCTGAATACATTTTTATTACGACCTCTATAACCTTTAGCCATATCCAAAATTTTTTTATGGCGAGCGTGAGCCGTTAAACCTCTTTTAACACGAGACATATCCTATCCTCCCCTAAATAAACGGTAAAAACTTTTTAACAAACTTGTTGGCAGCTGCAATAATAACAGAGCCGCGAGCCTGTCTTTTCATTTTCTTTGGTTTGTTGAAGAGAAGGTGTCTCTTGAACGAATGGTTTCTTTTCAATTTGCCGGTGCCGGTAACGCCGAAACGCTTAGCAGCGGCTCTTTTAGTTTTCAATTTAGGCATTTTATTCCCTTTCAATAAACTGGAATTAAACAACAAGCTGTCAGGCATGCCAATTCGCCCGAACAACTCAGACAAAAAGCTTTATACCGCAAATAAATTTTAAATTCAAGTGTTTTTTAAATTTAATCCAGCAAAACAATATTGACAAAAATTTTCAAATATTTTATATTACGTCTATCAATTTATTATTATATACAGAGTATCCGGTCAAACAAAGACTCTTTAAACATTCCGGTTTTATTATGATGAGATTATTTTTAGTTATCTTGATGGCTATGGTGTTCAACTTTAACGCTTCGGCTCAAATCAGGTTCTATAGTCTGGATAATATACAAATTAAAGAAAGCTTATATGAAAAATCCTCTTTCTTTGTTAAAGGTATGCGTTATGCAATGCGTGATTGGTACACCTCAAGAGTTATTTGTAAATCAGATGCTATAACTTCGCTTGAATTCTGCTACTCTCAACCTAATTATCTATATGACAGTGAATTGAAAAAAGTAATCATCACTACAATTAATTGGCACACTGATTTCGAGCAAGTTTACCCAGCAAAAAAAGTCAGTTCAATTTTTCATAAATATAAAGAAGGTTTATATAGAAAAGATATGCTGCTTTATTCTGATGGCAGAATTCTTCAACCTGTTTATAAAAAAGACAGAACGCTTCTTAAAATCAAAGATGTTAAATTGGTTTCGGCTTATAAAGCTTATTCTGTACATTTAAGCAATAATTGGACATCAAAACAATTTGAAAAAAACTTAGAACCAAGCATTGCTCAAACGGTTCAGTGGTATTCTGCCAATAGGCAATCTGAAATCAACAAAACAATAATCCGAGATAATAAAACGCAAAGCAAAACTACAATCTCAATTATTGATGTAACCTTTACCAACGGTCACAAAGTCAGATTACATACTTATGAAGACCCTAAATGGGCTAATGCCAAACCTGGTATGTTGGTTGAGTGTTTCAAAGTTCGTCAGATAACAGTCTATAAACTTAAATAGACACCTAAAAAGCCTCGCTATAATAGTGAGGCTTTTTGCTTTATCTCCACTATCATTCACACTTTTTCCCTACTGAAAAATGTTATATTTAACATTTTTTCCTTAGTAAAAAATGTAATTCTGAACACTTTTTCTATTGAAAAAATGTAATTTTGATGTATATTAGCTAAAAAAGCAGTTGATTTACGGAGAGTATTTATGGAAAGATATTCGTTGCAAGCCTTAGAAAAGTGGAAGAACAAAGCCGGCAGAAAACCTTTGATAATTCAAGGCGCCAGACAAGTCGGCAAAACCTGGCTTCTAAAAGAATTCGGCGGCAGATACTATGAAAAAACTGCCTATGTAAATTTTGATAATAATGAAAATATGCAGATATTATTTTCTAAAGGCATGGAAATTTCTCAACTGCTGCAAGGTCTTGAACTGGAAACCGAAACAAAAATTACTCCGAACGACACCTTAATTATATTTGATGAAATTCAGGAAAATCCCAATGCTTTAAATTCTCTGAAATATTTCTATGAAAATGCTCCGGAATATCATATTGCCGCTGCCGGCAGCCTGTTAGGCGTTGCCTTAACACATCAAGGCAAATCATTTCCGGTCGGCAAAGTAGAATTTATGGACTTGTACCCTATGAGCTTTTATGAATTTTTAGATGCTTTGGGCGAAGATAAATTATGCAGCGTTTTGAAACAGCAAAATTTTGCTTTGATAGAAACATTTAAGACTAAATATGAAGATTTGCTGAAAACTTATTTTTATGTCGGCGGTATGCCGGAAGCGGTTAAAAACTTTGCCGAACATCGTGATTTTCAAGAAGTACGCGAATTGCAGAACTTTCTGCTAAAATCTTATGAGCAGGATTTTTCAAAACATATTGAAAAAAAAGACACCCCAAAAGTCCAGATGATATGGGACAGTATCCCCTCCCAGCTGGCAAAGCCTAACCCTAAATTTGTCTACGGTATGCTGAAAGAAGGAGCCAGAGCCAAAGAATTTGAAAATGCTCTGATTTGGCTTAAAAAAACCGGCTTAGTATATCAAATAAATAAGCTGAAAAAACCGGGACTTCCGATATATGCTTATGAAGACCGAAGCTCTTTTAAGCTTTATATGTTAGATACCGGACTTTTTTGCGCTAAAAGTTTGTTAGACGCCAAAACTCTTTTGACCGGAAGCCAGATTTTTGAAGAGTTCAAAGGTTCTTTAACCGAACAATATGTGCTACAAGAGCTGAAAACTCTGTCTGATATGCCGATTACCTATTGGGAGGGTGCTAACTCAGAGGTTGATTTTGTTGTGCAGCGCGGCAGCGATGTTATACCGGTTGAAGTAAAAGCGACAACTAACCTTAAGGCAAAAAGCCTGAAAGTTTACTGTGAAAAATATCAGCCGGCTCAAGCTGTCAGAACTTCTTTAGCCGACTTCAAAAAAACTGAAAATCTGACCGATATGCCTTTATATATTATAGAAAATTTTGATAAAATTATAAATCAATAGATATTCCATTAAAAGCCTCTCCATTTAGCGAGGCTTTTTAAAATCATTTATTTTTTGCTTTATTTTTCCGTAAAAATCATTAGTATAAAGCAAAAAAAGGAAAAGCAATGCACACACAATCTGTTACTTTAGAATATCTGCCGCAATACGAAGCTTACGGCATCAGCGATGAGCAAATAAACTTATTTGAAAAACAAAACATAATTCCTTTAATTTCTTTAGCTCCTCAGGATATTGAGCAACTTGCCTCCGCGCCCAAAGAAGACAAACCGACCATCGGCTTTTTGCTGGGACGTGATGAAAATTACTATACTATTGACTATAACTACGCCCGCGCTATTTTGCAATCCGGCGTAAATATCCGGTTTTTCACCTACTCCGCCTGCACCGAGCAGATGAGCGGAATTCACGGCTTAATTTTGCCGGGCGGAAGATTTCCGTCGCCGGAACAATTTTACTGCGACGCCGCGCCGCAAACCTCTGCCAAGTATGAAGCCCGTGCTAAAGCCTATCTTGACTGCATAACCACTGCTTTGCAGCAGAATTTGCCGATGCTTGGTATTTGCGCCGGCGCCCAGATGATTGGCGGCATGCTGGGAATGAAAATGTACCGCAACACCAAACAGTATACCAACACGGATATTGAGCATAAAACCAAGATTTTAGACGCTCATAAAGTTTTAATTAAAAAGCCCTCGCCGCTGTTTGACCTTTTACAAACTGAGGAGATTGAAACCAATTCACGCCATACGGAATCTATGTTGCCTTATGCTTCAGACAGCAAATTGACGATTTATGCCCGCACGGAAGACAATGTACCGGAAGCCTGGGGAAACGCTGAAAAGCATATACTGTGCATTCAATGGCACCCTGAAGACTTTGCCGCCAACGGAGATATTTCCATGCAGCGCATATATAACTGGCTGGCGCAGCAGGCGCAAAATTACAAGATACAACTTGACAAAATCTTCTAAATTTATATAATTGCTTTGTTAATTTTATTATTTATTTTCTAAAATTTTTATTATGGAAAAAAGTACAAATTTAGCTTGTTTGTCACAGTCTTATGACTTTAGTAGTTTGGATTCTGTTAAGAAAGGTATTGATATGAACAACAATCTTGTTCTGGTTGATAATCCTTATTTTATTGTAGATATGATGTACGCAACTCCGGATAACATGTCGGGCAAAGCTGTGTATATGTCTTTTCCGCAGCAAAATAAAGCTTATCTGCACAAAAACGCCTATCAGGCCTTGCTCTCGGTCATTCCGGAGCTGGCAAAGCATCACTACCGCATGCGTATCCGCGATGCTTATCGTCTGCCTCAGGCTCATCAGGCGCTGTTTGAAGCTGTGCCTATTCCTGGCTTTTTTAAAGCAGATTACAAAACTTCAAATCATTGCCACGGGACCGCTGTTGACGTATGTCTGACAGACGAAAACGGCAACAACCTTGCCTTTCCGACCGAAGTAGACGCCTATACAAAAGAATTTCAGCAACAAGTGGCTGCCGGTCAATTTGCCGAATTTCAAAAACATCTGCAAAAAGCCCGTCATGACTACATGGACGCAGACAGCGAAGCGCTGAAAAACCGTGCGTTTTTGAAAGCCTTAATGGAGAGTCACGGCTTTGAAAGCATTCCGCATGAGTGGTGGCACTACAATCTCAAAGGCTGGCAAGACTATCCGATTATTGACAAACTTTAAGCTTTTACACAAAAAAGTTTGACAAAACTAAACAACTGTTTATAATAAGCAGTATTCTTTTTATTATTAACTTTTAAATTATTATTTTTATGCAAAAGGTTTTATATTTGGCTTATGAGCCTCAGTTTAACGCGTATGTAATTTCAGACGAAAAAGTAAATCAGGTTATTGCACAAGGCGATTTTCCTGTAATTCTGTTTCCCTGGGATGAAGTGCAAGAACTAGGACTTGACTATGATGCAGATGCTCCGACAATCGGTTTTTTGCTGGGACGCGAGAAAGGACACTATTCTATAGACTACAACTACGCTAAGGCAATCTGCATGGCCGGCGGACGCATCATGGGTTTAACCTATACCCAAGTAGAAACCCAAATGGCTGAAATTGACGGACTTGTTCTGCCTGGCGGAGCGTTTGTTTCTCCGGATGAATTCTACGCAACCCGCGTTAACAGTCCTGAAGAACCGAGTCTTCGTTCTAAGGCGTATATTGAAGCCATCCGCGTGGCCGAAGAAAACGCAATTCCTATCTTAGGTATTTGCGCAGGTGCTCAGATGGTGGCAGGTGTTCACGGCATGAAGCTGTACCGTAACCTAAACGAAACTCGTTCGTCTATTGAACACAAGACTTCTGAAGTCAATGCTCATCAGGTTATTATTTATCCGGCTACTCCGCTCCGCGCGTGGTTAGGTAAGAAAATTACAGTAAATTCCCGCCATCGTGAAGGAGTTATACCGGATGACAAAAACAGCGATTTGGATATTTACGCGATTTCATCTGATTGCATTCCAGAAGCTTGGGGCAATATGGATGATGGTATTTTGTGTGTGCAATGGCATCCTGAGGATTTGGCTGTTGCCGGAAACGAGAAAATGCTGTCCATTTACAAATGGCTCATTTATCGCAGCTGTGACCGCAGAGAATTGATGGGCAAATAACGCCAAGTATCTTTAATAAAGACTTTCATCACAGATTGTGTACAGCAATTTGTAATGAAAGTCTTTTTTTGTTTAAAGCAATATCCTGATAATGCTTTGTTTTTACTTAATTATAAAAATCCTTTACTTTCGCATATTATTCCGTTAAAATAATTTTTGGATAGACGATAGTCTGTCTAGGGCGTCAGAACCCCTTTACGAAAACAGTCGTTATGCATAGCGACTTAAAACTTGTTATGCCGATTTCTGTCTGTTAGGCGGATGTCGGCTGAATATGGCTATGAGCTGAATAAGCCGAGCCGTTTGTTTTCGTACGGTTTCTGAACATCCGCCCGCTTTTTGTAGCGGGTTTTGTTTTATGTACAACAAATTAAACGGAGTTAGAAATATGTATAAAAATTTTGAAAAAGGCCGCTCAATGATAGAAATGCTCGGCGTGCTGGC
>ERZ1034855.581-NODE-581-length-13218-cov-6.035934_pt1 | contig 13218 bp, 9 predicted proteins | sample MGYA00520699_ERZ1034855 | MGnify/ENA primary metagenome ERZ1034855 (study PRJEB33766, sample SAMN09781730) | gut metagenome | biome: gut microbiome | host: Homo sapiens | place: Madagascar | study: EMG produced TPA metagenomics assembly of the PRJNA485056 data set...
CTATAACGTACGCTGCCGTACAAACACGCGTTCGTCTTGATTAGAAGACACTCATGATGCTCGTACGAGGCCTTCCCTCCCTATTTCACAAACAGGCCGCTTTGCTTAGCGCTTTCTTCGGACAGTTCCGGCAGCATCCGTGCGCCTTTGCTCAGATTGCACTTTGCACAGAGAACCTGAAGGTTTCCTGGGACCGTCTTGCCGCCTTTCGAAACCGGGATAATGTGATCGATATGGATACCCGTCCCATCCGGCATATACCTGCCACATATCTGACAGGTATATCCATCGCGCTCCATTATCTGATGGCGCAGCTCTGGCGTCATGAACCTGCGTTGTTCTTTCGAGCGCCATCGGTATAGGTTACATTCGTATCCCGTTTCCTCGAGCATGTCGCGAATCTCTGATAGCTCCTCAAAGGAAAAGTGTTCGGAATCTTCCAACACGGTATATGTATACGATGTGCGGACATAGTTCCTCTGCCTGTATCCGGTGCGATCTCGAGTAAGGGAAACGCAGTACATGTTGTCATCGTCGATGGCGGCCAGATATTGCTCAAACCGGTGGTTGGGACACCATGAAGAGCTGATTATCTCTCCGCAATCTTGCTTCCACGATTTAACTGTTACCAGATGGCCCTTAGCCGTCTCCCAGTTCCGATCATCACAAAGCCAATCTTCCAGTTCATTTTCTAGAAAGGGCTCTTTCCCCGAGATACATCAAATGAGATGGCCAGATAGGGGTATTTAAACGGATCTTCTTTCCAGCTAACTGCGAGACCAAGTAACGCCGTCAAAGCAAAAATAACGCTCAACAGCTGCAATAAAATCTGAAAGTTATCCGGAATGGAACAGAAGCCTTCGAACAGAACAGGATTGTAGAATTCAACTAGAGTACAGGCTAGCGCTGACAATGCAGATGCCGCTGCAGCAAAAGCGCTTGCAATCACCAGCTTCAATTCGCTCATCTGTTATTCCTCGTACTTGTTCCCCTTGCCGCAGTTGCAGTCCTCACAGAGCGTCTGCAGGTTACTCATCACGGACTTCCCCCGCGCGAGACAGGCTTGATATGGTCGACATGGAGCTTTACGCCGTCCTCGCGGCCCCGTCCGCACCTGACGCACCTGAAACCGTCCCGGCGCAGCACGTCATAACGCATCGCGCGCGTCACCTTTGCGTGCTCCTTGTCGTTGGCCATGCGGCGATCCTGGTACTCCAGGCGGCGCTTCTCCCGCTCCTTCTTCTTTTTCGATTTGCGATGCTCCTTCAATAACATCGTCAGGATTGCCTCCGCGGCCCACAGCGCGACAACGATCTGCAGGAACGGTAATAGAGACTGCATTACCTGGGTAGCGGGACCCGGCGTTTCCATGAACTGCCTCCTTATTGGGGGATATACGCCACAAGTCTAAGCTCCTGCAGATGCCGCCGCCCCTCCACTTGGTGCCAAGGGGTGACACCCGCCCTGAACACTTGTTCATAGCCGCCCGCACGCCTGCCCTCCAAACGATGATTGGAGCATCGAGAGACTGGACGGAGGAGGAATTATGGCCGAGGTGCTTAATCTGGATATGCTTCCCGATTGGCTGAGGGACATGGATGTCGGCGCGTCGGTGAGGCCCGGTGCGGATGGGGGCGCCCATCCCTGTCTCACATGGTGTGGCAGCTTCACGGTCCACGGCCTGGGATTCCACGCGATGAGCGGGACGACGACCGATTTCGCCATGGCCTGGCCCATCGGCAACGGGGGCTGGCAGGTCCTGCAGGACGCCTATGACATCTACGACCCGATAGCCGGGCAGGACGGCTATATCGAGCCCGAGGACCTCATCGACATCCTGAATGAGAACGGCTACAGCTCCCTCAGCTCTTTTGCCGCAGTTGAGGGCGAATGGTGGCGCGAGGGCCTGACGTGTGCCGTCGCGGCCAAGTGGTGCAGGGAACGCTATTCAGTCCCCCTGACCTTTGTCGACGGGCACGCGGCGCTGTCGCGCCTCGTCTCCTGTGCCGCCGCGTTCTATCCGGATGCGGACAGGGCGCTGCTTGGCACAACGATTGCGCGGGAGATGGCCTGCCAGGAGAAAGACTACAACATGGCCGCCTACGGCACATCGCGCGAGCTCAAGGATACGCAGATCCGCTCAGGCGGCGTGGTTCCGCCGAATTCGGTTGGCCATGCGATAGGCATGGTGCCAGTGGGTGGCATGAGACCCCTACAAGACCCGGAAACGAAGGGCCGCGGGCCCAAGTTCGGCCATTGATGACAGAAAGGACTGATGGCGATGTATGAGAGGGTATGGGAAGGCACGGCACCCGGGCTGGACGGGGCCGAATGGGACCTTTTCCTTGACTTTAACCAGGATACGGGACTGTTCCGAGTCGGCGGCTCGTTGGACGGAGAGCATCGCGAGATGTGGGAGTGCGCCGACCCGGTGGTATCCGGCCTCATGGCGAGATCTGAAAATGATCGACCCGACGACCCCGATATCATGGCGCTTATTCCTCCCGCTCCCTTAGAGATGCAAGGGCGATTCGCCCCCTTCTCATCCCCCGACCAGATCGTCGCGGGCACTTGGCGCACCCCTCGGGATTGGCCGGAGGCGCGAAAGGATGAGACGGTCAAGGAACTCAGAATGAGAAGAATCGACATTATGAGATTGGCCGACAGCTACGATCCCGACGGGATAGCCGTCGATGAGTGCTCGAAGCTCCTGAATGGCATGTACGGAGATCCGACTCGCTGGCCGCGGCGCGCTGTCGACGTCGTTCTCGGCTATCCATGCGGTATCAAGCTCGGAGAAGAGGTCTACCCGTCGCTCAACTGGTGGCATATGCCCCCAGCGGAGTTCTCTGACGCCGTCGTGCGCGCCGGAAGCGCTTTGAAGGGAAAGGCCCTGGGTTATCGCGATGCGGTATACGCCCTCTACGAGAAAGCTAAGTCCAACGGCCTGTTCATAGAGGAGGACTGGGAGGACTACTTCGGTGTAATTCCCAGTGTAGATACGGCTCAGTTCATCAGAGAGCTATCCGAAGGTGACATCGTTACCCTATCGCTTGCTGCTAACTTCAACTCATTTGGCGGAAGGACCTTGGAGCTGGGCGATATCCGGATGAAGCTCAAATCCGCAGACTGGTACAGAGATACGATTGAACACAGTGGATCCCCCTGTGGCCCCCTAGATGTACAGCATCTAGGAAAACTACCCCTCGATGAGCTTGGTGAATATCTCTGCAGAAGGTTTTCCATATACTACGGGTCCTGGGCTGGCACCTTCCTCGATGGCGAATATGGGGTAGACATAGAGGGCGGGACGGACCGCGTCCTAATCTCCGCAAACCCAATCGCTGAGGGCACCTGGGTGGATAATGATGACGGCCTGCTCCGTAAGAATTGCACGTGGAAGGTCGTCTCTTGGTCTAAATCGGAGAACGTTTACCACGTCGAGACGTTGACGGCGCGGAAGTATCCTGAAATTGGCCTCAGTGACACTGATCACGCACGGAAGCAACGGGACGAAGCCTTCGAGTCGTTCCCATCTCAATTCATGCCAGACATGCGCACTATGCCGATGATAATGGAGGGTGTCGACCCGGCGCCATTCGTCAACTCCCGCTATGCGTACGACCCGGACCGGCTGCTTAAGGGACACGCTCACAAGGACACCCAGGTCAAGACCGTGCCAGGCACGAAGGCGCTCAAGGAGAGCCTGTCAAAACTCGTCCGGAAGGCAAATGTAAACCGAGCGCAGAGCAACGGGAATCGTGGCCACCATGTATGAGAGGGTATGGAGTGGTACGGCGCCCGGCCTGGACGGGACCGAATGGGACCTCACACTCGACTTTAACGAGGATACAGGACTGTTCCGAGTCTGCGGTGCGCTGGACGGAGAGGCTCCCCAGATCCACGAGTGCGCCGACCCGGTGGTATCCGGCCTCATGGCGAGGTCTGAATTCGATCGGCCGGACAGCCCCGAAATGATGGCGCTCATCCCTCCCGCTCCCTTGGAGATGCGGGGCAGGTTCGCCCCTTTCTCATCCCCTGACCAGATTGTCGCGGGCTCATGGCGCACCCCTCGTGATTGGCCGGATGCGCGAAAGGACCAGACGGTCAGAGAGCTCCGTTTTAGAAGAAACGACATTGTGAGATTGACCGATGACGTAAATCCCAACCGACTGGCCATCATGGAGTGCTCGAGGCTCCTGAACGGCATGTACGGAGTTCCGTCCCGCTGGCCGCGGCGTGCTGTTGACGCCGTGCTCCTCTATCCACGTGGCACTATGCCCGGAAACAGGTACCATGACCCACGGCTCAGCGGTGCCTTGCTTCCACCAGAGTTCTCTGCCGCCATCATACGTGCAGGAGGCGTGTTGACGGGCAAGGCCCTAGACTATCGCGATGCGGTATACGCCCTCTACGAGAAAGCTAAGTCCGACGGCCTGTATATAAACCGGGACTGGAAAGACTGCTTCGGCGTCATTCCAAGCGTGGACGCGGCTCAGTTTATCAGGGAGCTATCCGAAGGCGACATCGTTACCCTATCGCTTGCCGCCTGCTTCAGCTCATTCGGTGGAAGCACCGTGGAGCTGGGAGATGTCCGGGTCGACCTCAAATCTGCCGTCTGGTTTAGAGATGTGCTCCAAAACGAAAATTTCCTGCACGGACCGTTAGATGGTCATGCCTTGGGAAAGCTCCAGATCGGGGAACTGGAGGAATACCTCGTGCAATCCGCAAAAGGGCTCCTGCACACGGCCTGGACTGGTGCCTTCCTGGATGGTGAGTATGAAGTAGGCCCTGAGATTGAGGCAGACCGGGTTCTCATCTCAGCAAAGGTGGTTGATGAGGGCGACTGTATGGATGAGCGCGGACTTCTTCAAAGGAGCTGCTCATGGGTGGTCGTCTCCTGGTCTAAATCGGAGGACGTCTACCATGTCGAGTTGTGGCAAGCGCCAAAGTATCTCGCGGACGACCGCAAGAGCAGCAAACAGGCCTGGAGAGAACGGGACAGCACTTTCGACTCGTTCCCGTCACAATTCATGCCGGACATGCGCACCATGCCGATGACCATGGACGGTAGTGAGCCGGCGACATTCGTCAACGCCCACTATGCGTGCGACCCGGACCGGTTGCTCAAGGAACGCTCCCGCAAAGATGCCCAGGGCAAGACCGTGCCCGGCACAAAGGTGCTCAAGGAGAACCTGGCGAAGCTTGATACGAAGGTAATTGTAGATCGAAAGCAAGGCACTGGGAGCCGTGGTCAACATGTATGAGAATGTGTGGAGTGGAGAGGTCGAGGGCTGCGAGATCTCCCTCAGCTTCAACGAGAAGGACGGTCTGTTCAGATATACCGCGAAGAAGGACGGCGTAATAACGTACAAGCGCCATTGTGCCGACCCGATGGATGCCGGCCTTATGGACGGTCCCGGCGTCAAATGGGATGGCGGGACGCCCCTTGTCCCCAGCGCCTCGGAGATCAAATTTGAGGGCCGTTTCGCGCCCTTTCAAACGCCCGAGGAAATCGTGAGCGGCACCTGGCTCTCCCCTGCTGACTGGCCGGGCTACCGAAAGGCGATGGCTGTCGATGAGCTGGCGGGCCGCATGACCCGGATCGCAAGGAGCCATGCAGGCGATCGCGCGCCGGGCGAGGCATACATGAACTTCGGCCTCATCGATTGCTCGAAGCGCCTGAACGCGATATTCGAAGGCCCCGACAACTGGCCGAATCGGACATTTGAGTCCCTATTCACTGTAACCGGATACAAGGAGCTCGCGCTCGGCAAGAGCTTCGCCTACAGCGACTCGTACCTACTTGCAGACTCGCACGCGATGCCCAGGCAGGTTGTCGATCAGATCCGCATGGCGGCGGCAAACAGAGGGCAGGAACCGCTCCCATATCGAGATGCCGTGGTCAGCCTATGCAGGCAATCGCGCTTGGAAAACAGGGGTAACGCCGACTCGTTTACCGTCCTTCCCTTTGTGAGCGTGGGAGAGTTCGTAGACGAAATCCGCCGGTCGGACAGGATTCACGTCGACCTGTATGCCGACTTCAACGGCGACAAGGTGCCGATGACCCACTTGGGCAAGACGGCCATCACCCTCAACGACATGGATGCCGAGAAAATCAGGCTGAGCATGGACAGGGCACGTGAAAAGCATGGCTACTACTGGTCGAGAAGGGGGAATGCCACTTCCTCCAAGCTTGATTTCTCATCTCGTACGTTCGAACTGACCGAGCTTGTCGCCGCCATCAAATCATGCGCCGACTGGAGCCTTTTCTTTAACCAGCGGATTGAATATCCATCTCTCGGTTATGATCTCGACGCGAACGGCAGTTCCGATCGCATCCTTCTGGCGTGCGGTATGAGCGAATGGCGTTCGGACGACGCCCAGGAATGGATGGCCGTTTCGCGCTCGAAGTCAGATCGTCTTTACCATATCGAGCGTATCGACGCATGGGATTCCTATGAAGGGTCCGAATTCGAGGTCACGGAATCGAGCGCCACGAAAACCTACCCGAGCGACCTCATCGACCAGATCGCGGCAGACCATAACGAATTCAGGGAGACGGATGGCGTACCGCCCTTCATCAACGCCCGCTACGCCGCCCAACTTGAGCATCTGCGCGAAGTCTACCCCCTGAAGCAGAAGGCCCCGGAGATTACACCGGGCACAGCGGCACTGAAGGACGGACTCGCTAAGCTCGAGAAGAAGGCTGAAACCAATATGACGCCCGGCCATAACAGGCGGCCGGGCTACTTCACCTATTGATCGGAAAACCGGGGGAGCCGAACGCGCCACTTCCCCGGTTCTGCTCCCGAGCGGGCGACAGCCTGCAAAATCACAGTCGGAGCGGGGCCTTTTGGATCCCTCCCCGCCCGCTATCGCCGGTCCCCCTATTTCGAGCTGACGACGCCGTCGGCTTGAGCCAAAGACCACTTGATGTACAGGACGGTATCGCGCTTAGCCGTAATGGAGCCGGTCGACGCGCTCTGCTGGCTCGCTGAAGTCAGCCAGCATATCGGGACATACCGGCGCCAGGTGCCATCGGATGTCTTACGGTAGACGTCTTCGGGTTTTGCCGGGGCGACGCGCTCGCCCCGGTAGACGGCCTTATGGGCGCACCCATCGTCACCGATGGCCGGCAGCGTGATCCCCCCGAGGGAATGGGACTCATGCCCCTTGCCGTAGTCGGGGAGCTCTAGGGCACCCGCCGCCTCAGGGGCGTTGTCGCTCGCAGCAGAGCGATACACGGCCCCCTCCTCGGGATGAAGCGAGCCTTCCGCATATTCGATCCTGACCGTGCAGCGGTTGCGGCCGTAAAGGTGGAGCTCCTTGCCCGCCGTAAGCTCCGATCCCCCATAGGGGCTCGTCAGCCCTGTATCGTAAAACCAGCCTGTAAAGCCCGTGCTCTTCTCTTCGCCGAAATGGTCGTTCAGGTTACATCGGTTTTTCAGTGCGGCCGCGGTGGCCTCCGCGCTGGCCGCGTGGTGGCCGACCCTGGCCGTTTCCGTGAAGACGATCGAGTCGTCATCCACTCCGTCGGCGTGATAGACGACCTTTACACCTGCGATATGGACGGGCCCGGCGCTTACGAATCCATGGAACCGGTGAACGAGCGGTGAGTCATGGTTGGTCCCCTTGCGCAGCTCCGTTGGAAATGCCTGCATGACGACACAGGAAAGATAGCGGTCCTGCATATCGGCGAATTCGTCTTCCGTGATGTTTAGAATCCTTCCGTCCCGCGAGAAATCCCGCAATACCACGGCTCCTTCCGGCTTTGGGATCATATCGACTTGGACGCACCTCAGGTCGTTCGATGCGGTGAGGTCGCCCACTCCATTGACCGTTGGCGCATCGAGCCCCGTTCCCGAAACGTAACCCGCCGTCCAGCCGACGTTCGAGTTGAACGCCCTTACCTCGAGGTCGAAGTGCAGCGAGACGTCGCCGGTGAGCCAGACCTTGATGGCGCTCCAGCGCAGGGACCTCCCTCCCTCGCCTACTGGCTCCCCGTCGGCCGCAGCATCGCTCCACCCGCCACCCTTGGCGAGCATGCTATAGCGGATCGAGCCTTGCCATGGCGAGCCCTCGAGGCGAAGCGAGAGCGCCTCTATGCACATCAGCTCGGACATATTCATGCCGACATGGCGGTATGCGGCGCATTCGGGCATGTCGCCGAAGTTCGACAGGTGGCATGTTCCGATAATGGAGGCGCCCGAGCAGCCGTCGGGCACCTCGTCGGATTCCGATTGGTACCAGCGATAGGAGAAGTGGGTCGGGGCATTGCCCCCGTTGCCCTTTTTGACATCCGACCAGTTCCTGCACGGGCTACATGTGAGAAGCGGGTCCGAGCAGGCCACGGGCTCCGCGCGGGTCAGCTCAGGCTTGCCGTCGTTCAGCGTAAGCGCGCCCTTGAACGGCACCTCCTTCACGACCCATGCCGAAGCGCGGTCGCCCGCTACCCCATCCTTGTAGCCGCTATGGAAGAGGTTTAGCTTCGAAGGCTTCGCGGCGGTCGCGTTCGGCCTGTTCACGCACAGGCCCGAGGCGTCGCTTATGATGGCCATCGCGCCGTCGCCGTACAGGGCCGTACCCTCGGAAAACCTCTTCGCTACCCACCATGCGCTGGCCCTCGATTGGACGCCCGCGCTGTTTATTTGGAAAGGCTGGGTGCAGTTGGTATGGCTGAATTCCTTTCCGTCCCACGGGCCGCCCCATGAGGCATTCACGGCTCGGGACCCATCGGCCACATGCGCGGGGCGCATCGTCGTGAGAAAGCCCGGGACGGGTCCCCAATCGGATTGATAGGTGTCATCGCGGACCTTGGTGAACTCGGTGAGGAACAACTGGTTGAAGTTACCGCCATATGCCTGCTGGTAAATATCCGTCGCATCGGAAATCGAGGCGTCTCGCACATCCCAGTTGAGCGTGTCGTCGTCCGCGGCGTGGATACGGCACACGATGCCCTGGATATCCTCCGTCGTGAGGTAGGTATGCTCCACGGTGGAGGATATCCACCCCGTCTGGGAGTGCAGGGCGTCGACGTTCTCGTCATGGGAGACGCCCTCGACGTAGATATTGAAGATGTTCAGGTCGGCGCACCACCTATGGGTCACGTCTCTCGATGTACGCCTGTACCACTTTCCCGTGTCATGGTACTGGTAGTGCTTCCATCCGGTGTCGTGGCGGCCGGTACCGACCCCGAGCTCCTCGTTGGTAAGGTTGCCATCGAAGGTGACGATATTGTTCTCCTGCTCGTCCTCCTTGATTGCGCCGAGGTTGTCATGATCTGCCGCGAACCACAGGCGATGGCCCCTGGGGTTGTAGTTGTCGTCCCCGCAGGCGGTCAACGGGTAGAAGGAGAGGTGGAACCACAGCTCGTTCTCATAATCGCATTCAACCTGGAGGTTCAGGGCATAACGAAGGATCTGGACGTAGGCGTAGCGGAAGGCGTACCACTCGGTCCATCCGTTTGCCCAGCCCATGCATTGGTTTATGGGGTTCGACCTGCCCCTGCAGCAGTTGATTTTGCCGTTGCGCATCCCGTAGGCGTCCCATGCCCCCTGACCGATTGCGGCATTCTGCCCCCAATAGTCCCATCCGAGCGCCGTGTCGGCGCCGAGCAGGCCAAGCCCTGCCGTGACCGCCAGGGCCGCGAACAGTCCGCGTCTCGAAATGGGGGTTTCCACTAAGGATGAGCCTTCGCTCTTCCCGTCATCGTGCTTGCCGAACGTCATCTACGCGCACCTCCCGCAAGGGACATGCGCGGACTCGGGACGGAGGCCGCACCTCCGTCCCGAGCCGTCGTTAGTTCTTTGCCGTGGCGACGCCGTCCGATTCCGCATACGCCCACAGGGCGTAGACGGTCGTGTCGCGTTCCATCTTGATTGTCGTGAGAGGCGTCCCCCCCCCCGCCCTGTCGGGCATATAGCCCTTGAAGACGAGGCGTCGCCAAGTTCCGTCCTCGCGCTTGGCGAAGACGTCCTCGTAGCCGGCGAGCGTCACGGACTCGCCGCGGTAAAAGGCGGTATGCCCCGCGCCGCCATCGCCGATCGCCGGCAGGTCGATCTTATCGAGCCTGTGCCTCTCGGCAAACCCGGTGAAATCTGGCAGCCCGAGCGCCCCGTCAACCGCATCCGCGGTATCGCTCGGCTTCCTGCGGTAGACGGCACCGGCGTCGGGTTCAACAGAGCCTTCCGCATATTCGATGCGCAGCGTGCAGCGGTTGCGCCCGTATAGCTTCAGTGCGCCCTTCCTGGGAATCTCGAGGGAGCCGGCTGGATCGCGCAGGGCTGCGTCCTTGAACCAGCCCGTGAATCCGGTGGCCGCGTCCTCGCCGTAGTGTGAATAGAGGTTGCAGGGGCTTTTCCCGGCAGCCTCCAGCGCGGCCACGATGGGCGCGTATCGATCGCCGGGATGGACATTCCTATCGACATATACGCGATGACCGTCATCAATACCGTCCGCATAGTACTCGACGCTTGCCGATTCGATGAGGCAGGGCTTGGATATGACGGTGCCGCGATAGCGGTCCGTCCATATGCGATCGGTGTTCCTGGAAGGAAGGCGAAGAGCCAACATGGCGGCTGCGTATAGGCACCCGGAACCGAACTCCTCGGTCACCTCGACGTTCTCCTTGGCACTGAACTCCCGAACTACTCGCGCGCCCGTCGGCTTGCGGATAAGGTGGACGTTCATACCCGAGATCTTGGTATCGGAGCTCCCGTCCGGCTCGGGACCGCATGCCGGTGCCGTCTCGAGCGTCAAGGGCTCGTCTTTTGAGTTGTGGACGTACACCGGGTCGCTCCACGCGCAGGTGCCGCCGAGCAGCTTGGTCCTGACCACGAGGTCGTACTCATCTGCGATGTCCCCGGTTAGCCACACCTTAACGCGGCTGATTATCTCGTTATCATAGTCCCCATTTGAGCACACCTTGACCCCGTCGGCGCCCTCATCCCATTCGCCGCCGGTGAAGCGCTGCGCCGCATAGTGAATCGATCCCTTGTATTTCGAATCCTGAAGACGCATCTCGAGGCTGAAGATGGAATGCCCTCCATGGGGCCACCCGATATGGCGGTGCGAGTAGGCCTCGGCCTGCTGGCCTCCCCATGTCGCGACTCGGCAGGATGCCATGATCGCGGCGTCATCGCTTTCGACCGCCGTCTCCGAGTCTGTCATGTACAGGCGGAAAATCGGGTAGACGGGAAGTTCGCTCTCGTTTTTTGCCCCCAGGACATAGCCCGCCGGCTTGATGCACTTCGATTCGTCCTTGAACTTGTTGTGCCACCCCAGAATCTTCAGGCTGTCGCCGGCCTGGGCCTCGTCTTTGGATAGCCCGACGTCTCCGTGGCAGACGACCTCCTCGAGATCCCATTGGGCGTTTACCTGGGTCGCCCAGAGTCCCGGGCACGCCGGATTGGACACGGCGACGCAGGTGCTGCTGTCGTCACTGGTAACGCCCCAGGTATCGAGCCTCTGCCCGTCCGCGTCGGAGGTGATGAACCAGCATTTGTGGTCAGTCTCGTTCGTGACCGCGGGCTCATGGTGGACCCACCAGGAATTTGTGAGGTTGGTCGATTCTGGGTTACGCCAGATTTTTGCGTAACCCCGCTCCATAGTGGGAGAGGTGTGTCCGTAGTTATCCAAGCCTCGATCGAGACCGGGGCCGATCATGTTCGCGATGCAGAAGGTGAAGCATCCCAGGCCATCGGATTTATTCGGCCAGAACATCCAGTTCTGATTGACCCCGTCATAGTCATGGTAGAGGCAGGTCGCCCGACCGTTCTCGTAGCGGGCGACGGGGACGTTGTTCTCATAATATCCCTGGACGAGGTCGACTCTCAGGTTCGGCGCCGTGACGGGGATGATCTTGAAGATGCCGCCCATGAGCGACAGGTCGTTTTCGATATATATCTTATCGGTCTGGACGGACATGTCCTTATTCTTCGGGGCATTCTGCGAGGAGACGATGGCCGATGAGGGTCTGACGTTGTTCTTCCAGCAATTGAAGACATCGATATGCGCATAGACGTTGTGGCCGGTCTTTGCCTGCCTGCGTCTCAGGAATGTCGACCATCCGGGACCCTCATAGAACCCGTGGTAGAGCCATCCGTAGGCATTCACATGGCGGTCCTCGCCCTCGGAGCCGTCGTTGATGAGGTTTCCGACGAAGTTGCCGACCGGCACGCCGTCGATATAGCATGTGCCCTTGTTGTCGTCGCCGTCATCGCGTCCCAGCCAATATCCCCTCCAGGGATTGGTCGCGCAGTAGGAGGTGCAGTAGTAGAACGGACGGAAAACGATGTGGTCATAGAGCTCGTCGGACCAATCGCACTCGAATACCATCGCGAAGGCGTAGCCGAGGCGGTGGCTGTAGTCATTGTAGATATTCCAGAGGTCCCAGTTGTTGGCATAGCCGAACCAGCGATCGTTGGCGCCACGGGTCCGATCCGGATGCGTAAGGTCGCCGCTCTCCTTGCTTGGTCCGATATAGCCTGCTCCGGGTCCGAAGTCGACGGCTGCATAGGCGAGAGCATCGCTCGCGCCCATCAGTCCGAGACCCGCGGCGATGGCGAGGGCCGCGAGGAAACCGCGACGCGAGACCGGCGTGAATAACCCCGCCTCGGACCCGTCGCCATGGTGCCGTGCGCTATCCCCTGCAAGTCGGGTATCGGTTGCTATTTTACCGGCTGAACCAGTGGTCGCCTTTCCCCAGGAACCCATCTCAGTACTCCCTCGATTTGACAGCGGATAGACCGCAGCAGGCCAGAACGGCCAGATAGACCCCCGCATGGCACAGATCGAGCCTCAGCACGGCGAGTGCGCAGGCCGCAAGGCTGAACACGGCGGTGAGCGCGTAGGATCGCCAGTCATCGACCTTGCGCGCTATGAGGGCGAAGATGAATATGGCCACGGGGATCCAGATGCCCTCGATGGAGCCCCGCGTCAGATAGAAAAGGACGGCGCGCCCGCCCATCGTGGGAGCTATGTTGACGATGATGGAATAAGCGGAGAAGGCGCAGGAAGGCAGAAGGGTCGCTGAAGACACCAGCGCCGAGAGGGAGAGCTCCTCCTCATCCGGCCCCATAAGAGAAAGGTTATCCAGCACTCGATATCCTCCAAGGAACTACGGTTGCCATCAGTTGCTCGGGGCCTTGTGGCGACCAGCCCGCCACAAGCCCATGGTCGCCTGTGGGCATTCGGCCCCATCAAAAGCGTAAAACG
>ERZ1034855.583-NODE-583-length-13162-cov-8.928283_pt1 | contig 13162 bp, 16 predicted proteins | sample MGYA00520699_ERZ1034855 | MGnify/ENA primary metagenome ERZ1034855 (study PRJEB33766, sample SAMN09781730) | gut metagenome | biome: gut microbiome | host: Homo sapiens | place: Madagascar | study: EMG produced TPA metagenomics assembly of the PRJNA485056 data set...
GCAAGTTACCATTTCCGCGAGGTCACGAAAATGGTTGAAAACCAAGAAAACCAGAGCCATCCACGTTCGGACGGTTCTGGTTTTTTGTTTGGAAATGCAGGACAAATGCGGATCTTGCGTAGAAGTATAGGTACAGGCATCTCGTCAGAATTTACAAATTTTGATGCAGGTGCTTGAAAAGCTGGAATGGCATGGTAGGATAAGCCTAGAGGAATTTTAGGAGGGATTAGTGGTGGCTCTAATTAAATGCCCAGAATGCGGACACGAAGTAAGCGACAAGGCACTTTCATGCCCTAACTGTGGATACCCAATTACGCAAGATCCGCTTGAGTGGGCTATGGATTTTGAAACTACTCCATCTATTCAAGCCAGCGAACCGAAAAAGGAACAGCAGCCAAAAAGGGAGCAACCATTGGTTGAAAATGTTCCTTCGAGTGACAAAAAGGACTGTGATGCAGCCGATAAGAAAAAAGATCGAAAAGCTATAGTGATTTGTTCTGTTATCTTAGCTGCTTTATTAACGTATGGCATCATGACTGGCCCTTTGATGGAAAAGCCACGTTCTTCCTCTAGTTCTGGCTCGAAGTCAACATCGTCACGTGCAACCACGAGTTATGCAAGTTCAAGCAATAGCAGTTCATCTAAATACAGCAGTTCTTGGAAATCCAGTGGTTCGTCCAGCTCGTCAAGATCTAGCAGTTCGTCGGCATCCAGCGGTTCGTCGAAGTCCAGTAGTTCTTCCGATAAAATCAAGGCAGGTGTGTACACTCTTGCTGAGAAGTGCGTGAAGAATCACCTTAAATCCCCTTCCAGCGCAAAGTTTTGCAGTATGTCCGACTGCGAATTCCAAAAAGGTGAAGACGGTGTGTATATGATGACAGGGACCGTTGAATCAGAAAATAGCTACGGAGCCATGCTGAAAGAAACATGGGGAATCATGGCACAAGTAGACGGTGAAAAAGTATCGCTTGTCATGGTCCAAATTGGCGATCAGACTTACTTTGACTAGCAAAGAGGGGAATAAATCAAATGAAAAACATCAGATCTTTTGTTATGGGATTTCTCTGTGCAGTACTTATTATCGCGCTTGCCGCAGGTGTTTTTGCAGTAGCAGTACGTGGTACAGTTACCACCGCTGGTCCGAGTGTAAAAGTTGATGGGACTTATGTCCTCTTCAGCCCTGGAACGTTCAGACTTGACAATGGCTGTGATGCACCTTCTAGTTTATCTTATAGAGATGAAAAAGGAGGCGGAACAACGTATATTCCACTTCGGAAGATTAGTGAAGTTCTTGGCGTGAAAGTAGAATGGGATCAGGCCACTCAAACAGTTATACTAACAACCGGAGATGGGGAAAAGGGTTCAAATCAGCAAGGAACGATTCCGGATTCCTCAAACAAGACTGCGGATGGATTGGAGCAGTTTTTGAGCGAAAAAGCGGGGACGATATCAACCCCATGGGGAGATTTCACTGCGACCATATCTGTCACAAAGAACTTGGTGAATTATAATCCCTATGATTATCAGATCCGCGTTGGTTGCAATTTCCCGTTCTACAGTTTGAAATACTCCGTTGAATATACCGACGAAGAAAAAGAACAGGTCATAAATTCTCTTCGTGAATACCAATATAATTTATACACATTGGCAGAGCAATATTTTCCGGATGCCAAAATTACCGGAGGGTTTTACTCGGGATATTACAAATATGAGAATATAAAAGAAGGTTACACTTCGACGCGAGTATTTTCGTGGTGTAATTATACCGATGGGGTTGCCTTGAATTATGATGAAGCAAGCATCACATACTTTCATTGGGACACCACATACGATGACTACGTATTTGATTGAAAGAAAGCCGCCCATCTGGGCGGCTTCTCTCTTATGCAAAAGCACACAAATTATGTGCCATGCGGGACAAAACGCATATTTGGTGTAGATGAAAAGATAGCAAAATTCTTAAATCGTGTATTGACTTTTGCCAGACATAATGTTATTATATTTATGCCAGACAAAAAGGAGTGATGAAATGTCGGTGGCAAAGAAAGGCCGTCCAACTGACAACCCGCGCCCTCACAAAATCAGCATCCGTATCAACGACGAAAGTGCAAGAATCATCGAAGATTACTGCCAGCAGGAAAGCGTCAATAAAACGGAAGCTATTGAGCGTGGAATAAAGAAGTTGAAAGACGACCTCAAGGAATAAAAATTCCCCGCGCTGCTCTATCTTGGCGGACGGACAGCACGAGGAATCCCCACGACCTCACGGTCGAAGTGTAAATATTCTACTACACTTCCCGTGAATCGTCAACCACATTCACGGGGATTTTTATACCCTTTTTCAGGCATAGACGAATAGTTCGGCATCCGAAGAACTTCACAGAGTTTTTGAAACAAATTCCATGGTTTTGATATGACCTAATTCATTTGGAGGCTGAACTATACTGAAATTAGAGGGTGTTCCACACACAAACACGATTAAAGGAGAAAAATATGAGCTATTTAGAAACGATCAACAACACCAATATCGCAATCAAAGAGTATCATGGGCAGCGCGTCGTCACGTTCAAGGATGTTGACACCGTGCATGGAAGACCGGATGGAACCGCGCGGAAGCGTTTCAATGACAACCGTGAACACTTCATCGAAGGCGAAGATTTCTTCAAAGTTAAGTGTTCTGAGGTGCGTCCGTTTTTCGGACAGACCCCGCCGAACGGTTTTAACCCCGATGCAGACATTGTTCTCGTGACTGAATCTGGCTACCTCATGCTTTCGAAGTCCTTTACAGACGATAAAGCTTGGCAGGTACAGCGGCAGCTTGTGAAGGGTTACTTCCGGGCAAAAGAAGCCGTGCAGCTCTCCCCTGCCGAACAGCTGCTGGCGCAGGCACAGCTCATGGTCGAGCAGGAACGCCGCCTCAAGGCTCTGGAAGTCAGCAACGCTGAAAACGTGAAGACGATGGAGACGGTCAAAGACGCAATCGACATCATGGTAGCGCCGCCCGTAACGGCTGGCAACTGGCAGAGCCAGATGAACCGGAACGTCCGCGCATTCTGTATGCAGACGGGCCTCGACTTCCACAAGACGTTCCAGGAGCTCTATACGGAACTGGAAGTATCCGCCGGGGTCAAGCTTGGTGTCCGCGTCAAGTTCGCACGGCAGCGTCTGCGGGCAAACGGCGCAACACAGACCGATATTGCAGCTGTCTCAAAACTCAGCATTGTCGCGCAGGACAAAAAGCTGCGCGAGATTTTCAACAACCTGTACAACCGTATGGTTGCCAGATACACGATCAGCAAAACTAGCACGCAGAAACGTTAAAGGAGGCCATCGCATGGAGGAAGAAAAGAAAGCATTTTTGCTTTACCACGAGGGTATCGACGATATCCTCGCCCTTCCAAGGGAAAGCGCCGGTGCAGTCATTCAGGCGATTTACGTCTACGTGAACACCGGCGCATTGCCGGAAGACTTTACGCCGCTTGAAGAAATGGTTTTTCGGCATATGCGGCAAGGGATAGACCGCAATGCGGAGAAGTGGGAGCGCGAACGAAAGAAGCGGCAGGACAGAGCCAGAAACGCGGCCAACGCCAAGTGGAAGAAGTTCGCAGAGGAACACGGGACAACCACTGACGAACTGCAGCGACTTATGGACACAACTGCTAAAGCATGCAATAGCATGCAACCGCAGAATGAACCATGCTATAGCATACCAGAGCATAACAATGAATGCGCAAGCACACCAAAGCAGGATATTTTATGCCAAAGCATGCACGAGCAGATTAAGCATAACACAGAAAAAAATAATTCTGCTAATAAAGTAAATGTAAGTGTAAGTGTACCTGTAAGTGTAAGTGGTAATGGTAGTGTACCTGTTAGTGGCAGTGTACCTGTAAGTGTAAGTGGTAATGGTAGTGTACCTGTTAGTGGCAGTGTACCTGTAAGTGTAAGTGTCAATGATCCTGTACCTGTTAAAGAAGAAGTGGGAGTGGAAAAGGGAAAGGAAGAGGGTGCAGGGGGAAACCATTGGGAAGAACCGCGTCCTTCGCGTGCTGCGCCGATGTTGCGTATGAACGCTGTGATCGTACCTGACGAACCGCCGAAGTCGAAAGACGGGTTGGTTTTTGGAAGCGAAGAGTATATCCGGATATTCAACGAAGAGTCCGACCGGTTTGCTCTGCCGGGAGAGAAGCCGCGCTATTTTGCCGACTTGACCGGGCCAATGCTGGTCAACCTCGAACGCTGCGAGCAATCCAGGCTGCAGAGTGGCCGTCCGAAGGAACGGTCTTCCCTTGTGAGAGATGAACTAATCGCACATGGTTTTTGGTGAGAAGGAGGTTTTGCGCCATGAACAACGATGAAATTCAGAAGGAGTTGTCCCGTTTAACAAAGCGCTATGCAGATGTCGGGGCAACAGAAGAAAAAGTCCTTGAACTGTTCGAGGCAATGAAGATCCGTTTCGCCGGTCGCGGCGACGAGGCTGCCGTGCTTGGCGTCCGTATGTCGCTGGGCGAGTATTTCCACCGGGAGGAAATTTTCTCCCTCGATGATATCTGCTGCATGGTTGCACGGCCGAAAGAGGAAGTCATTGCGCACATGATCGCAATGGGACCAGAGGTCATGCGTAAGCACATTGTCACCGTAGAGCCGTCGCCCTATTTGGTCGAATACATCAAGCGAAAGCGCGAACGTGAAAACAGCCAGGACGGCCAGCAATGATGTTTTCAAGAAAACGCAGAATCCGTGGGACAAATCCGGATTTTGTGTAGAAACACAAATAGAGGCCACACCGCCAAGTGGTCTTGAAAAAATTCTCCTTCCCTGCTAATTTACTATTGACTTTTCTGTTGCTACGATATATATTTACTGTAGCAACTAGAAAGGTAGGTGAAAACTTGGTTGCAAAAAGAGGCCGTCCCAAATCCGAGAACTCTATGGACTATATGCTTCGGGTGCGAATGGACAAGGACACGCTTGAAAAGCTGGACAAATGCTGTGAGGCGTCTTCCCTTTCACGCTCCGAGGTTGTCCGAAAAGGAATTGAGGAACAATACGGCAAGATAAAAAAATAACGATGCACTGCTGATCTTGGCGGAACGTCAGTACATCGTTATCGAGCCAAAGCCACAGGGGCTTCGTCTAATTTATTATAAGACGAACCCCTGCGGAAGTCAACAACTTTTGCAGGGGGATTTCTTTACCCATTTTGAAGAAATCTTGGACGAAAAAGGAGAAAAATCGCATGAAATTTGAAGTGCAGACAATCAACATTGATGGGATTGAATGCTATGAGAAAGACGGAATCGTCTATCTCAAGTTGGAGGCCGTGGCGCGCGGTCTCGGGTTCACAAAAACGGATGTGAAATTTTCGGAAACTAGTTTCCGAAAAGAATACGTCCGTGTAGATTGGCCGCGTGTCGAGAAATACCTCGCGGAAATTGGTTTCCCCAACAAGTGGGGCAAAGATGATTTCATCCCTGAGAACCTCTTCTATCGGCTAGCAATGAAAGCCAAGAACGAAACGGCAGAGCGATTTCAGGCTAAAATCGCGGATGAAGTTGTCCCCTCTATCCGCAAGCACGGCGCATACATGACGAGCGCCACAATCGACCGCATGATTGCGTCCCCAGAGTTCGGAATCAAACTGCTGACAGAGCTGAAAGCCGAGCAGGACAAGCGTAAGGCGTTGGAAGAAAAGGTCAAGGCCGACGCGCCTGCCGTGTTCTTCGCCGAAGCCGTCACAGGCGCGGACACGAACATTCTCATCCGCGACATGGCGAAGCTGCTTGCGCAAAACGGCGCAGACATTGGTGGAAACCGTCTGTTTGAGGTTTTGCGCCGGGATGGATATCTCATCAAATCGGGCAGCGATTATAACATGCCGACACAAAAGGCCATGGAACTCGGCCTGTTCTTTGTCAAGGAAACTCCACGCATTGCCAAGGAAGGAGCCGTCATCGACAGAACTACCAAGGTAACACCGAAAGGCCAGAAATATTTCATCAACAGATATGCGCCGAAGAAAGCGCTATTGGAAAATTGAAAAACGAAAAGGAGAAGCAAAAATGAATATCAAAGAAATCTATGAGCACACCCAGAATGTCGACGGCTGGATTCTCGGCATTGATGGCAGCGCAAGCCCGGTGGATCTGAGCAATCCGGCAATCATGGCCGGTGTCGGGAAATTCCATGTGAAGACGATCTATCCGGAATTCGACGGCGGCAAAATCATCGTCGAGCTGGACGTTGCCACCACGGTTGAGACCGATTAAAAAATATTTTTTCGGCTTCCTTTCGGCACTTCGGCTGCGACAACTCCAAATATTCTTCGACAAGTTCCGTATTCTCCTTCTCTTTTGGAAATATCTGAACTTCTTCGACAGTTTTTATATGACCTAAATCATTTGGAGGCATGAGTATGCTGAAAATAGAGGCAGGTAACAAACGAAGCCAAGCGAACAAGCAAACAAACAACAACAGGAGGAAAAAGCAATGACAAAAACCGAATGCGCAGTCTATGATCTGCTCAAGGAAATCGGCGTACCGACTCACAAAAAAGGCTACGCCTACATTCAGGAGGCAGTCACCAACAAGTACGATGGCAAGTACGAAGACTTCTCCATCACCGGGCCGAAAGGCATCTATTGCGACGTCGCAAAGAAGTTCAGGACTGAGGCCAGCCGGGTGGAACGTGACATTAGATCGGCTATCGATTACGCGTTCAACTACGGAGATCCCAAAGTGCTGTACGGCATCTTCGGAAACTCCATCGCCCCTGGAAAGGGTAAGCCCACAAACGCCATGTTTATCTTCCAGTGCGCAAAGGAACTTGAGCGGAGAAAGTCGGCTTGAAAAAACCCCGCAGGCAGCGGGACAAATGCAAAAACTCGGTAGAACAAAAAGCGCAAAGCAAATGCAAAATCAAAATCAGAAAAGGAGATCAGCCAAAATGAAGAAAGAAAAATGCGCCGCTCTGGTCTATGTCCCGGAGCTCACCCCGGAAGATGTTTTCAGCCACCTCGTGTGTCACCACGCAGACGTTGTACGCGCCAGAAACGCGCAGCGGGCCTACAAGCGCCAGGTTGAACGCAAACACCGCTGCATTGCCTCTATCGTAATCGTCGTATCTTCGCTCGCTACGGCCGCTACGCTGCTCATCACGAGTGGAGCCATTCACTTCCTGTGATTGGAGGCCGCGCGTGTACAAGTTGTATGACAGTTATCCGGACTTCCCTGCCCTCGTCGGTACGTTTGATAGCGTCGACGAGGCACGGGAGGCCGCACGGAAGCGAGACGAAGCAACGGGCGGGAAATTCTTCCCGAGACTCGTCAAGGATGGAAAGGTCATTCAGGATTGGGGGTACTGAGGAATGACCAGGAAACAGCCCACAAGCCTCTGCCTTTAGACATGGGGTAAAGGGCTACAACAGTTACTCAATGTTGGAGATGAAGCATGGAATATTCCTACAAATTTAGGATGTACCCAAATGCGGAGCAGGAAAACTTGATACGTCGAACATTCGGATGCTGTCGGTTCGTATTCAACTATTTCCTTGCCCAGCGTGTTTCAGAGTACGAGTCAACCGGTAAATCACCACCCCGCTTCCGGCAAGATAAGGAACTCACTGTACTCAAGCAGAAACTCGAATGGCTACAAGAACCAGATAAATGTGCTCTGCAAAATGCCGTGAAGAACTTAGATACTGCGTATAAGAACTTTTTTCGCCGAGTAAAGAACGGCGAGAAGCCCGGTTTCCCGAAGTTCAAGAGCAAACGGAACAATAGGCGGAGTTACACGACGAATTGCAACATCAAGATTTTTGAAAATGCAGTCCAGCTTCCGAAGTTAGGGCGTGTTAAGTGCCGGGTTTCAAAGGGAGTCAAAGGCCGTATTATATCGGCCACGGTATCACAGAATCCCGGCGGCAAATACTTCGTAGCGCTCTGCTGTACCGACGTGGAGATTGACCCGCTGCCGAAGACCGGCGCTGTGATCGGCGTTGATATGGGATTGAAAGCGTTTGCAATCACGTCCGATGGAATAGAATATCCAAATCCACGTTATCTAGTCAAGAACCAGAAGAAACTTGCCCGATTGCAACGGCAGCTCTCCCGAAAACCAAAGGGGAGCAACCGTCGTGAGAAAGCAAGGATTCAGGTCGCTCGGTTACATGAGCATATCACAAACGAACGCAGCGACATGATGCACAAGCTGTCAACGCAGCTCATCCGAGAGAATGACGTGATCTGTATTGAAGACTTAGCGCCAAAGAACATGGTCAAGAACCATCACCTTGCGAAGTCCATCAGCGACGCATCGTGGGGCGAGTTCAGGCGGCAGCTGGAGTACAAGGCCGCGTGGTACGGGAAGAAAGTCATACAGATTGACCGGTTCTTCCCGTCCAGTCAGTTATGTTCCTGTTGCGGGTATCGGAATACCGACACGAAGAATCTGACCGTGCGGGAATGGACGTGCCCTGAATGTGGGACACACCATGACCGGGATGTAAATGCCGCGAAGAATATTTTGAGTGAGGGATTGCGCCTACTGGCATAGCCTAAACATACGGTAGGGCGGGACACGCCCGAACCTATACGCTCGTGGAGACTATGTAAGACGCAACTACGGCGCGGCAGTCGGCGAAACGAGAATCCCCCGGCTTTAGCCGTGGGGAGTGTCAACGCAGAGGAATTGAAAGAGTTCGTCCATCATGACTACGGGTACAAATCCGTTCAGGAGGCAGACTGACATGACCTTTAGAGATTTCTGTACAGGCTTCCGCGATTACTGGCCGAACTTCGTTGCAAGGCACTGGAACTTCTCACAGTGCAGAAACAGATACAGTGCCGGGTACACGCCGAAATATCCAGAAAAGACAGCAGCGGATTTCGACGTATTTTATAACACTTGCGACGGCTCATGGACACTCTACGCTGAAACAGCGTGCGTTCCGATTATAAGAAGGTTTGAATCCTTCGACAAACTTGCGAAGCAGGCTTGTGAACCCGCAAAATGCCCGTAAGTTCCCGCAAGATACCCGCAAAAAGCGTAGATTTTCCGGGACAAAACCAAAATCCCGGTAGAACAGTAAATGTAAGCAATCACACAACAACAATCATTATATGGAGGTAAAAACAATGGCAAAGGCAACTAAGGAAGCACAGGAGACCAAGGAAATCAGACGGTACATCAAGCTCACGTTTATCGAGCCGGTGCTGGGTACGTGGCCGAGCAACGAGAATGTTGCGCGTGACTTTATCGCGTCCAAGGCCCCGGACGCAAGCACGATTGAGGATGAGGTCGCAGCGGTCGGCGTAGATGCTGTCGCCGACAAGGCCATGACGATCTTCCCGCGTGTCGATGGTAAGCCCGTGTTCTATGATTATCAGATCAAGGGATTTTTCAAGGACACCTGCAGTGCCCTGGCTCGTGCGAAGTACACGAAGTCCAGCACACTGAAAGCGTATAAGAAGGTCATCGACGGCATGATTTTCCCCTTCCCCCGCACGATTCCCATTGATGTTCATGGCGAAATTGGAGAGTGTCAGCGTCCGCTTCGCGCGCAGACCGCGCAGGGCGAGCGTGTGAGCCTCGCAAACTCCGAGGAAATCCCGGCTGGAAGCACGATTCAGTTCGGCGTAACACTCGCAGACTCGGCGCATGAGGCCCTGCTGAAAGAATGGCTGGACAACGGCTTCTGGCGTGGCCTCGGTCAGTGGCGGAATTCCGGAAAGGGTCGCTTCGTCTACAAGATGCTCGATGAGGAAGGAAACAACCTCGGCGGCACGGCAGAGAAATTTGGTTGCATGATGCAGGAAGCGAACTTCTTCCCGGAGGAAAAGGCGGGCTGATAGGCCCGCCGAACGGGGCAATGGCTCAGGACAGCGTGGCTTGGCCTAGAACGGCGAAGGAACCGCGAAGATTTGAGAAGCATGGCAACGGCAATGCCCAGCCCCGCTTCGCCAAGCAAAGGAGAGGAAAGGCTGAGTTTGGCAAAGCACAGCAACGGAGAGGCGGAGCGCCGCACGGCCAAGAACTGCATAGGATAGGCTGAGTTCTGTTTTGGAACCAGAAGAACAGCAGAGGCTTCGCGGGGCGATGCGTATCTCGGCAACGCAATGGAAAAGTGGAGACTGGCGTAGCGATGCAATGGCGCTGCTGGGAGATGTTTTGCATAGTGAAGGCGAAGTATTGAGAAGCAGTGACCAGGAAACAGCCCACAAGCCCCTGCCTTTAGGCATGGGGATAGTCTAAACATACGGTAGGGCGGGACACGCCCGAACCTATACGCTCGGGGAGACTATGTAAGACGCCACTACGGTGCAACGGTCGCTGAACTGAGAATCCCCCGGCTTTAGCCGTGGGGAGTGTCAAACGCGATGGCTGGGCATCGAAATGAGTCGCCTCGATGCGCCCGGAAAAGCAACGGCATGGTAGGGTGAAGCAATGCGTAGCGGAGGCAAAGCAGCGTAAGGTAACGCTCTGTATGGAAAAGGAATGGAAAAGCAGTGCACAGAAATGCAAGGGCGCAGTTCATCGGAGTTTGGTGGAGTGGCGCGAAGCAACGGTTTTGCAAGGCTATGTTATGCGAGGAAAGGGATTGGCTCTGTAGCGTATTGTATTGCATCGGTCGGCATTGGAATTGCATTGCTTAGAGCGGCGGCGCAATGAAGAGTAAGGGAAAGGCAGCGTTTGGGCCGGTCATGTGCAGTAGAGAGAAGCAATGGCGACGCACAGAGCAGCAAAGCATCGTCTGGCAATGGTATTGAGATGAATCGAAGCGCGATGGACTGGCATGGAGCCGCGCAGCAAAGGCTCTGAGAGGATTAGCTTTGGGACCTGAAGCAATGGCGATGCACCGAGAAGCCGGGAGAGGCCAAGGAACGCAATGGTTCTGCACTGTTTTGAATCGCAACGGCGTCACATAGCATGGAAACGCATGGCGAAGCAAAGGTAAGGCGGAGAGTAGCTACCTACTGCTGAGGAATGCAAAGGATTAGTTGAGAAGCGAGTAGCCACGCAAAGGTAAGGCTAGGAAGGGCAAAGCGTAGCGACGCATCGGCACAGTGTATAGTGTGGCCGGGCGCTGCAAGGGAAAGGCGACGTGTCGAGGGGCGATGCATTGGAATGGAATTGAATGGAATTGCATGGCGTGGCACTGCAGGGGCATGGAACCGCGAGGCGATGCACGGGTTCGCAAAGGGAAAGCGGTGCAAATCGAAGTGCGGAGCGGCAACGAAAACGTAAAGGAATTCCACGCAGTGTGATGGATAAGGATTGCATGGGAACGCTCTGAAACGCGAAGGTGAGGCGTGACCTAGCAAGGAGATGAGCCGCGCCGATATGCAAAGGCAGGGAAGGGTAACGCAAAGAAACGCAACGGATGAGCAAGGATAGGCACAGGGCAGCGATGTCTGGCAATGGGAAGGCGACGTCCGGTAACGTGACGCGAGGGCTTTCAAATGTCTGCGAAAAAATTTTTTGATGTCTATTGGGTGCTAAAAACACTCAAGAAGACGTTCTCTCTGCATAATGTTCTGATACCAAATATATTTCCGAACTTACCAGAACATTTTAGCTAAAAACAATATGACCTAAATCATTTGGAGGCCCGAGTAAAATAAAAAGTGTAAGGGGGATTTCAAGTGGCATTCCCAAATGGATATGAAAAGTTCCGCGAAGCGATGATTGCTTACGAAGACAACCTGAGAGCGATCGGGCGCGCAGAAACAACCATCGAAAACGAAGAGCGGATTTTCAAATACTTCTCCGGCTTCATGCTGGAAAATGGCCGGTGGGACAAGCGCGAAGAGAGTTTCATAGACATTCAGGCGTGGCGAGACCAGCTGCGGCGTGACGGAAAAAAGCCGTCAACAATCAAGCAATATCTGAAAGTTCTGAGCAGCTTCTACAAGTTCGCCTCTTCCGCGCAGCTCGGAGACAAGCGCTGGTACGATCAGAATCCCGTTGGTTCCCTACTTTTGCCGGACACCAAAAAGCGGGACAAGCGCCCGTATGACGAACTTCTCACAGACGAGCAAGTTCTTCTCCTGTGGCGGAACAATCCTCCGCAAAAGCTCAGACGGCCAGAATATTGGGAGCGGAATTATGCCATCGTCGTTCTGCTGCTGACTACAGAGATCCGCAACAGGGAGCTTCTGGCGCTCACGCCGAGTGACTTGGACTGGGAAAACTCAGAGCTGATCGTCGAGCATGGCAAGGGTGATAAATACAGGTCCGTGGACTTCCCTCTCCTCGCGCAAACCGCCATGCGGATTTATCTGAACAGTGGAATCAGACCAGAGGCTGCAGGAGACCATGACCCGCTCTTTGGGACAGAGGCAACCAGAGACTTTCAGGGAGCCAACAAAGGCGCGGAGTGGCACGCAGGGACGCGACAGTGGCTCTCGAACGTGGTTCGGCGTCATGTGAAATCCGTAACCGGTGTAGATGACATCCGCTCCCACGACCTGCGGCACGTCGGCGCGCGGCTCGACCTGAATAGCGGAATGAGCATTGAGGAACTGCAGTCCAAGCTCGGGCATGAGTCAGTTTCAACGACACAGATCTATTCCGGCAAACTCACCAGCCGCAAGAAACGGCGCATGACAAAGATAGTGCTGGAAGAAAAAGACCGTCAAGCTCAAAGAAATATCGAACGTTTGGAGGTTAACGGAGATAATTTTTTCGGGCAGCTCCGGTTGAAGCAATTCCAGCAGCCGGAGACAGCGTAAGCAAAACCAAGAAAACCAAGAAAACGAACAGTCAGAAGACCAGCGGGAAAAACCAAGAAAACTAAAACTCGCCGGGTTCCGTTCAACCCGGTACACGATGGGAGCAGGTGCGCGGGATAGCTCACGACCATACCGTATCGGTTCAAATCCGATTCCCACCACCAGCCGCAGTTTTTTTCATTTGTTTTCCTGCGGCACGGCATATGGCCTCCTTTCTGATAAAGAAAAGCGTCACCCACGTAAGCGCAGGCGCTCGCCGGGACATGTTAGAGATTCCGGTGCTCTGATTTGAGAAGATCAGCTGTGGGTTTCAGTCAAGAGCGCACCCGAAGCCGTGTAAAACGGGGTGCACTTATGTGCGTGTAGTTTAATGGCAGAACCTCAGACTTCCAATCTGATGGTGGGAGTTCGATTCTCCTCACGCACTCCA
>ERZ1034855.585-NODE-585-length-13069-cov-7.389119_pt1 | contig 13069 bp, 28 predicted proteins | sample MGYA00520699_ERZ1034855 | MGnify/ENA primary metagenome ERZ1034855 (study PRJEB33766, sample SAMN09781730) | gut metagenome | biome: gut microbiome | host: Homo sapiens | place: Madagascar | study: EMG produced TPA metagenomics assembly of the PRJNA485056 data set...
CGATACCACCCGACTGATAGTAGGCGGGATGGTTGACGGGCTGGGTGGTTTCGTAGGGCTGGCCCAAAATATCCTGCATATTGCTACACCTCCATGCCCCAGAGGGCGTAATACGGGCAACCGCGTGCGTCTTCCGGCAGGTCGACGGGGAATTCGCCGAACGCCTTGCGCAATTTGCATTTGCACTGCTCGTCATAGCTCTTGTTGCAGAGCATGCAGTGCTCCCGGAAGACTTCCACCAGCTCCACAATGCAGCCGTTGGAAATCCAGCGGCCCTCGTCCGTCAAAGGGTTATTATCCACGCGGCATATCCCGACACGATAACCCAGGTGATCCAGGTTGCGCTGCTGTACGACCACCTGCTCGGTGGGTACGGTGGACATGACGTCCTCCAGGAGTTTCCTGGATGCCCACTTCAGCTGGCCCAGGGTGCGCGTGCCGTTGGGGATGAGCTTCAGGCGCTTGTCCAGGGCTTCCATGTGGTGGGCCATGGTAATGATGGCGTAGAGATGCAGTAGCGCGTCCTGCTCATAGCCCTGCAGGCGTTTCATATCAGCCATGGAGATACGCTCCCTTCCGCCTGGCGACGTAGCGTTCGAAGCGCTCAGTTGTGATGAAGCGCACGCCGCAGTCCATACATTCACGCTGGCGACGATACTCGAAGGTTTTAAAAACACCTTTGAGGCTGTCGCTTATGGCCTCGCTCCCGATGTGCTCTCCATCGCGGTAAAAACGTGGATCACGAAACGGAATGGCCCGCACATTATCGCCGCCACAATCCGGGCAAATAATCATGTTACTTTTCCTCCTCCCGATGGATGGAGCGTTCCGGATCGAAGCCGTCCGGGTAACGCCGCTTCAGCTTTTCGATGTTGTAATTGAGGATTTCCGACAGGGAAACGCCTAGGCCGGTGGCTGTCTCTGCGATGTACCAGGCCACGTCCGACAGCTCGTCAATGAGGTGGTCACGATCCAGTTCATGGCCCTGGAAGAGGGCCTTTTTTACTAAATCCGCGCACTCGCCCGCTTCCCCGGCCAGGCCCAGAACGCCGTTGAGAATCCGGTCATGGCCGTCGGGGGACGTGCGCTGGGCAAGTTGCTGATAACCGTTTGCGGTGATGTCATTCGCCATGTTTGATCTCCTCCTTGTGTCCGTCCAGAAAAGTCACGGCTACGGCGGCGGCGGCCCATTCGTCGGCGCGGAAGCCGTAAAAAAAGTCTGGGTTTTTCTTGGTGCCCTTGCCGTTTTTCAGGTCATGGGCTGCGAACCGGTCGATGAGGGCCTGACGGATGTTGCTGTCCCTGGCTCGGGTAGAGTGGCAGAGGTTGAGCTTTTCCTCCTGTCGGTAGAGCCGGTAGAAGGGGATGTGCATCCGCTCTGCCGTCTGCCAGAAGCGGCCGATCCAGACGCAGGTCTCGAAGACTTCCGCTCCCACGGGCATGCCGTAGGATGCAATCATTTCGCAGACGATCTGCGTTTCAGTCGGGTCGTACTGGTGCAGGAGCATCTCCAGGACGTTGTGATTGATGGACTTACAATGCTCCAGAATTTTGTATTCGGGGGTCATGACCACCACGGCAGACTGGGTAGAGCCGGGGTCAATGGCAACGATGGTACGCATGATAGCCCTCCAGACGTTCGATTTGCGTTTCCGTCTGCATTGCAGCAGGCGTTTCGCGGTCTCCACGGGGTTAGGGGTATAGTTACTAGGGTAAAAATCAGCCGTCGGAATTCTCAACGTGGCGTTGCTGTTCAAGAGCAGCGTGGGCACGTGCGATGTTGGTACGTGCAATCTCGGCGCGGCGTGCTCGTTCCTCGTCGCTCATTTCACGTTTGGCACGGTACGGGTTCTTCCCGTACCGGAAGGGATACAGCGGACAGTCTACGATGGGGCATTTGTCGACTTCCACGGGCTGGTCGCAGGTGCAGCGCAGGCATTTTGCGCGGATCGCCTTGACGGGGTTATGCAAGTCTGCCATGGGGTGACCTCCTTTGTGTTGATCAGGGCTTCAGGGGTGTGTAGCGCATGTGGGCGCTGTCGAAGGCGGCGAAGACCTTGCCGGTTTCGCCCTGGCGCTGCTTGGCGATGGACAGGGCCAGCACCTTCGCGCCGTTGAGGGTGGCCCGTCTCCACGGCTCCCGCATGTCCTCGGGCAGGGCCTCGTCCCCCTGCTGGTCGATGCGGTGCAGGAAGATGACGTTATCCGCGTCCTCCTCCAGGGAACCAGAGCCTTTCAGTTCGGACAGAGTAGGCAGGGAGTTTTTCTCTTGGCGGCCCACCTGGGCCAGGAGGATGACGGGGATACGCAGGTCGACGGCCAAGCGCTTGATCTCCTTGGAGATGTACCCGATGCGCAGGAAGTCGCCGTCGCGGAAGCGCTTGCGGGTGGTAAGCAACTGGGCGTAGTCCACCAGGAGCATTTCGCACTGACCCCGGTCGTGCTGGGATCGCACCTGAGCGGTGATGGTCTCCAGCTCCCGGGCGAACAGGAAGCTGATGGGCATTTCGCCCCAACGGGTGAGCGCCCCGGACATGGCCTGCCAGTCCTCAGGCTGGATGTACTTGGCCTTGCGCAGGCGGTTGGCGTTGACGCCGGAAGCGTCGGCCATGAGGCGAGTGCCCATCTGGGTGTCGGTCATTTCCGCCGAGGCCACGCAGACCTTGCGGCCATTGGAGGCCGATGACGTGGCGCAGAACATGCCGAAGGCGGTTTTGCCAACGCCTGGCCTTGCGCCGATGATGGTCATTTCCCCCGGAAAGAACCCGCCGATGAGGTTGTCCAGGTTGGCAAGCCCTGAAGCGCAGGGGATGATCTCGCCGGTGGAGCGCTTTTCAATGTCCTCGTAGGCGGACAGGAGCACGTCGCCGGTGTCCACCCAGTCGGATCGCACCCGGCGAACGGAGGTGATGGCGTCTTTTGCGCCGGTGATCACCGTCTCCAGATCACTTTCCGGATCGGCGGCAGTCTCCACGATGCGGTTGGCGATGGTGATGAGCCTGCGGCGCTGGCTGGCATCCAGAACGCTGTCCGCGTACTGACGCCAGATGGCAGGAGCAGGGCACATCTCCAGGCACTCCACCAGCAGGCTGGAAACCTGCATGTCTGGGAAATGCGCGGACACTCGCTCGTCCAGGGTGATGAGGTCGATGCTCATGCCCTGCTGCTGCATGCGCAGGATTTCGGCGAAGACTTCCCGGTGGGCCTTCGCGCTGAAGTCTTTGGGCACCACCACCTCGTTGACCTGCCGGATCAGCTCCGGCTTACGCAGGATCGCGCCCAGAAGCGCTTTCTCACTGTCACTCGTCGCCCGTCCACGGCTTTCGCCAGTCACGGGGTACAGGTTTTCCGCCATATCTGCTCATGTCCTCCTCGTCGAATACCGGGATGTTATCGCCTGTGCAGGTCGCCTGCTGCTGTGCTGCAGGGAGTTCGTCCTCCCAGCGGCGCTGGTTCAGCCAGGTACTGGGGTGCGGGATATACTGGCCGTCGTCCCTCTGCCACTGGGGCGACTGCTTCTGGGCTTCGATGGCCCTGAGCAGGAGGGTATACTCCTGGGCAGTGAGCCTGAGCTTCTCCCAGGCCTTCCGGGCCGTCGCTTTGTTGGTGTGCCTTGGGTAGGCAGACCAGAAGGCTTCGAAGGCGGGCTTATCGGGGTCATTCGCCTTCGCGCCGTCCCCCTGGGGGGTGTCGTTATTTATAACGACAGGGGGTATATTATCTTTTTCTTCTAGGTTTTGTATATCTAGGTTTTGAGGTGACATTTTGTCACCACCCCCCGGTGACATTTTGTCACCACCCCGGTGACATTTTGACACCAGGTAGTCGCAAAACTTCACGCCGTTGATAAAGCGGTCGCGTTTGATGAGCAGGCCCCTTTCAACCAGGCCTTTGAGCACTCGTAGAGTGGCTCGCTTGTCACTGCCAATCCAGTCCGCGATGTACTGGGCAGAGCCGGAAAAGGCCGTGTCATACGTCTGGGAGAAGCCGTGAATGAGCGCATACACAATCAGCTCGTTGCCCTTCAGGCCCAATTCGGTTACCATCCAGCCCTGGATGACGATGTAATTCTCACGCGTGATTCTGCTTTCCGCCATGCTGCCCTCCTTAGTCCTCGTCGATGTACTCCAGCGCGTCTTCCTCGTCGGGCAGGTCGCTGAAGGGCACGTCGGTGTCGGTGTCATCAAACTCCTGGCAGAACATGCAGCCGGAGCACTCGCCGCCGTAAACACAAAGCATTGCCATGATAATCAATCCTCCTCCGGGTACTTGATGACGTAAAGGCCCTGGAAGAGGGGGCAACGTTGGTATTGCCCCCTGCAATGGGCCGACAGGTAGTCTCGATAGGCGGCTGCCGTGGGGAACATCAGCCGCCAGTTACTTGTGCGGGTGGGGCCTTCGCAGGACACCCACTGTCCTTTCTGGGCGGACACGAAGAAGGGGCAGCGGATGTTCTTGGCCTCGGACAGCGCCCCGGGCACGGTTAGGTTTCCTCCGGGACGGGGGTGAATCGCTCCACGTAATTGGCGTCGATGAGGACGATGTCTTTCCCGGCGATGGTGCCGATTTGACCATTTACGTTTACGGCTTCGCCCTCCTTGAGGTCGAGGAAGTCGCGGACGCGCTTGGGCCGGGAGAAGTACCGGCATTTGATGTAATCCGTCCTGGTGCGCCGGGGAATGCCCAGTTCGAAAAACTGGCAGGACGCGCCGTCGGCATAATGGGAGACGGACACATTGCGGACATAGCCCGCCACGACGATGAAATTAAGCATTGGTCTTCTCCTCCTTGGGGGTGATCTCGCCGGTTTCGGGGTTCACGTCCTCGTCGGCGAATGCGGTTTCAATGCTCTCGTCCGGGACATCGAACATGGAATCGGACAGTTTGGTCTTGACGGTTTCGTCCTGCAGGGTGGCCTTGACGAAATCCGAGGCCAGGGGGGCGTATTTGAGGGCACGCTTGAGGACGGTCTTCTTGGCCATTTCCTCGAAGTTGGTCTGCCAGGGGGAGAAGGAGCCGCGCTTGAATGAATCCGAGAACTGCTGGGCATGCTTGCGGACGTCGTCCACGGACATGACCTCGAAGCCATAGCCGCCGGACTTGGTGTGATAGACGGCGTAGAAATGGGTGGGTTCGCCCCGGTCTTTGGTGGCGGGCTTATGCACAAGCTTCGGCTCGAGGCCCAACTCGTAGTCAAAGGTGTCGTTGGCGTAGACGGTGTGGGCGGAAATGTCGCGCACCTCGCCGGATCGGTGGGCCAGGTCAAGCAGGCCCTTATAGCCAAGCTGGAACTGGCACTCCCATTCGCCGGACTTGCCGTTGCGTCGAGGGATCAGGTACGCCTGGCCCAACGGGGTGTTGGGCTCCATGCCCAGCTGTGCTGAGGTCATCATAGCACCCAGAAAGGATTTGGGCGTGCAGCGCTGCAACGTGGGATTGCTGCTGATGGCGCTGAGGGTGATGCGGGTGAAGCGCTCCGGGGTGATGACGCTGGGAAGCGCCTTTTCGATTTCCGGGGCCATTTTTCGGATGTAATCCTGGATGGTTGCGGGGGCCTTGGTGCTTGCTACTGCTGCCTGCTTTTCAGCGGCCTTGGAGATGATGCCGTTTGCCATGGGTTAGTCCTCCTTTTCGTCGTTGGTTTCGTCGTCGAGTTTGCATTTGAGCGTCTGCATAACGAGATAGCTGGTGAGGGCCTTGCGAAGCGATCCGGGAGCGACCTTATGAAACCGCTTGAGCAGGTCATACAGGATGGCTTCGGAAATGCCGCCGAGAAGGGCAAAGCCGACTTTGTGCGTATCGCCGTTGAGGGTGTAGACGATAGCCGTGGTATTGGCGTCGAAAGTGGTGTCTACAGGGACGGGATTGAAATCGTCGTCAACGCCGTGACCGGTGATGTTGATGTGGATGTCGATGGGGGTGGGCAGGGCGTTTTCGTCGGGGGTGTTGATAGGTTCCTTTGCCATGGTGGTATCCTCCTTAAACTTTTGATATGGTAAAGCGCCGGCTGGTGCTTTCCTTGCTGTAGCGGGCGGCGATTTCAGGCAGGTCGGCTCGGAGCCGCTTGGAATCGATGCGGGACGACGTGACGGACTTCCAGCTTACCTTCCAGCCGTCGCAGGATGCGGTTTCTGCCGGGCCCATATCGCCCTTAATGCGCTGGGCAATGGCCTCCTGCTGGGCCTGCAGGTCTTTGATCTGCTGGGAGAGGGCCTGGTACATGTCCAGGTCGGTTCCGCGTCCGAACAGGTTGACGGTGGAGCCGTCGGAATCGGGGTAGAGGGTCTGGAGGGCCTCGTCGTCGGATTCCTGGCCGATGGGGGCCGGGGGCGTGTCGGAGCTGACGCAGGCCCAGAAGTCCTTTTCGATGGCCATGAGGGCGGCGATTTCGTCCTCGTCCCGATCAACGGTGACGATGTGAAAATCCCGGTTATTGAGCAGGTAGGCGATGTAGGCACGCTGGTAGCCTGTGACGGCCATGTAGTGCATGACCTGGGCCAGATGCGCGTCCACGGGCTTGCCCATGCCCTTAACAGCCTTGGAGACTGGCAAGGACGTGCTGGTCTTGCATTCCAGGAGCCAGGGGTGACCGATAATTGCGCGGTCGATATCCGCGATGGCCCAGGGGTAGTCGTCGTTGAGAATGGATCGGTTCTCCCGGCGGACGCGAAGGCCCGTCTCCTCCATGAACATCATGGCAACCAGGTCTTCCAGGTAGCTGCCCACCTTGGTGGTGACGTTGCCCTGAAATTCAGGGGCCTTGCCGGTCTTCTCCATCCAGGTGGACAGCGGGGAGGCATAGGGGTTCAGGCCCGCGACAGCGCCTGCGTCGCTGCCGCCGATGTAGTTTTTGCGCAGGGCCAGCCACTCTTCCCGGCTGGCGGTGGGAATCTTGTGGATCATGCAGAGTACCTCCTTCCGTGCAATTCAACGTCGGATCGCCTGGCCGCCTCGTTGCGGCCTTCCTGGTAGCGTCTCCAGGCCAACAGATGGTAGATTTCGGACAGCATCAGGCCCAGTCCGAAAAACGCGAAACACTTGATGACTTCCCACATGGTGGTTCCCTCCTTTAACGACTTTTCTGCTTCCGGTCGCGGCGCATGCGCCGGGTGACGTTGGCCTGCTTGCGATCCGTGAGGTCGATGGCTGTTTGCAGGCCCTTGAGTTTGTCCGCATAGGCGATGATCTTGACGATGTCTTCCACGGCGGCCTGTTCGCAGCCCACGTGGCAGCCCTGTTTGCGGCGGGTGCAGCCCTTACAGCAGGTGGTGGTCATTGGGTGCACCTCCTGGACGGACGGCAGGGACGATCCGGGAACAGGGCGGGAATGGCTGCCGGGCCTACGCCCAGCAAATCCAGAATGCCGTACACCTCATCCAGCGTCCAGGGCTGCTGGTAGTTGAGTTTCTGAGAAAATGAAGCTGTACCGAGCAGGATACGCTTGGAAGCCGCCTGGCAGGTGAAGCCTGCCTCCAACAGGGCGCGGCGCAGGGTCTCATTGCGGCGCATTGGGATACCTCCTTTAAGCTTGATTGCGTGGGGAAAATACACTATAATGTAAGAAAGGGGGACTGGCCATGAAACTGACGGATACGGAGTACTTGACGCTGAGCAAGCTGCGTCGCGAACCAATTGACGACATAGGGCGCTTGCCAGAATCGGAACAGCGAACCATACGGCTTCTATCGCGGAACGAATGTGTGCTCCTTCTGGGAGACTTCGCCGGCGGCGTTACCGCTGAAGGGCATCACGCCATGGAAGAATACGAGATGGAGCGGGAACAGACAAGGCGCGTGGCAATACGTTACTGGATTACTACCGCGATTGCGGTGATAGCGCTGATCGTATCGGTTATCGCATTGATGCACACATTAGGATGGCTAACTCGATCACCAGTGCCGCCAGCGTAATCCACAAGGGCAGAAATGGGTGGCGGTCACGGAAGGACGGCTTCTTCGCCGCGTGCGAAATCCTGACGGTTATCCAGCCGGTTTCCCGGTCTACGGCCAGGACGCTGACGCGATACTCTGGATCGCGGAGATACGCTATCGCATCGGCCAGGGTCACGTCCATGACAAATCCGTCGTCATTCATGGGTTTCCTCCGTGGCGAAGAGGTAGTCGAAGGGCTTGCCAAACATGTCGACGTACACTTTACACTCGGAAACCGTGAATTTCCCGGTCTTGAGCTTGTGGTTGAAAGACTGACGGCTGATGCCGATGGCCTTTGCCATATCGTCGCTCGAAATTTTACGAACGGCTTTGAGGCCTAACAGATTGGGGTACATTGTATCACCTCCGATGCGGTCAATCTGAAACCTTATGGCTGTATTATACACTCAAAACGAAAACATGTCAACCCATTTGGGAAACTTTTTTTCGATATGAAAATTTTGCTTGACATATGTAAGAATCGGTAGTATAATTAAAATTGTAATAAGGAGTGATTAAATGACCCTTGGAGACAGGATACGGTTGGTGCGCGTATCGCAGCGAATTACGCAAGAGGAATTGGCAAAGAAGATCGGCGTCGCAAAGCCGACACTTGCAAATTACGAACGCGGAATTCGTGAGCCGGACGCGCTGAAACTTGTGGCAATCTCGAAGGCGCTTGGTGTATCCGGCGATTACCTGTTGGACACTGGATATGACCCACAAAATGAGACGGATGAAATCACTGAGGTAGTGAGGTTGTACAAAAAGCTTCCACGAGATAGCAAGGACTTTGTGATGCTGGTTATCAAGCATGAGCTGTCCCGCCCGGCCCAGGCCGAGGAGACTGTGGCCTGGGCGAAACAGCACGTACAGGCAGCACAGGAGCCTGCTACGGAAACAGGAAACGGGTAATGTTCGCTCCGGGGGCGGCGCTGAGATTGACAAAGCGCATGGCTGGGGTGAAGCCCGGCGGGGTGACATAATCCCGGACTTCCGGGTGATCTGGAAAATCTGCGAACTGGACGGTGTAGCGGCCCTTGCAGGACAGTTTCCGGGCCAGGGCCAAACGGTAATTGGGATCAGACAGACGGGCGGTGTTAATCATGTTGATGCCTCCTGTGATATTGAAAGGGGAATGGGTATGAAGTGGGTAAGGGGCGTGCTGGTTGTCCTTGGCATTGCAGCTTTCTCGATTGTGCAAACGTACTGGGCGCGAACCCCGAGAATCGAAGGCGGCCTGATGCATGTCATTGCCTTAGGCATCTGTATGCTTCCTGCATGGGTGGTGGGCCGCTGGATCAAACAGGATGAGCGCGATGCAGCCCAGAAGGCCCAGCGTCAACGGGATCGCGAGGAGGAGAACAACCTCCGTTGACTGGATAATCGCGCATGTGCCCGAAAAGCGCAATGGGCGAGGAAAAGCAACAGAAAAGAAAGCACATCATGTGGCATGTAGACTAAAAAGTGGCTACATGCCACAAATAATATGGGCAATCGTGACCAAAAGAAGGGAAGTAAAAAAATGGGAGGAAACATATGCCGATACTTAAGCAAGCTGAAAGATGAAACCAGGCTGACACAACAGCAGCTATCTGACCAGACGGGGATCCCCATGGGGACGATACCCCGATACTTTGCCGGGATGGAGGACGACAGTGCGAATTTCGAGATCGTCCGCAAGCTGGTGGTGGCGATGGGCGGCAGCCTGGATGAGATGGCGGGGATACCTTCCAGGGCGTCGCCTGCCCCGAAAAGCGACAGCGAATTGGTGGGCACATACAAGGCGCTGCTGGCGGAAAAGGACGACCGACTGGCGCATCGGGACAGGACGATAGTTGATGAGCGGAAAAGATCAAGAATCCTGAGCATCGCATGTTTCGCAATCCTGATGGTGTTTGTGATGTTATTTATAATCGACCTGTTTGTCCCGAAACGGGGATGGATTTTGAGATAAAAAAAGATAGGCCCCGCAAGGAAGCGGAGCCTGTTTTTAGTATTGGAGGGAGGAACATGAAACGGAGTGCGGAGGCTATCTGGGTGGAAGCCCGGAACCGATGGCAGATCAATGTGCAGAAGGACGGAAAACGCAAAACTTTTACGTCCTCGCTGCCGGGGAGGAAGGGAAAGCACGAGGCGGAATTGAAGGCGGACGAGTGGCTGGAAAGCCAGACCGAGGACAGACGGTTCGGGGAGGCATGGGATGCGTATGTAACGGACTATCAAAGGCGCGTGGGAACGGCTACACAATTGAGCCGCGACAGTCTGTATAGGCACTGGATACAGCCCTATATCCGGAAGAACATGAAGTTGGCGCAGATTACCCCGGCGACGTGGCAGAAGTGCATTGATGCAGCCGCCGACGCTGGCAGGTCGCGGAATACTATCAGCTGCATACGCGGCGTTATCAGTAGTTTTTGCCATTTTTGCAAACGCAATCGATGGAAAATTGAAGTGCCTGAAGCCTGGGAGATTATCATTCCGCCTGCGAAGCCGAAGGTTGAGCGGCATCCACTGGGTGCGGCTGATCTCAAACGCATTTTTGAGGTGGACACGGTAGTAAAGTATAACTGGGTACGCCCATGCTTTTACATTTACGCCTGGCGGTTGATGATATTGACGGGGCTACGGCGAAGTGAGTTGGCCGGGCTGCAGTGGGGCGACTTGGAGGGCGATAACGTGCTGCACGTCAGGCGTGCAATCAACAATCTTGGCGAGATAACGGACGGCAAGACCGAGAACGCGCAACGGTATGTTGCACTGTCGCACAGGGCCGTACAGGCAATTGACGATCAGCGGGCCATGCTGAAGCGCGAGGGGATCATCTCTCCGTGGATGTTTCCGGCGAAAGATGCTGGGCACAGCGATACCAACGTGATTTATCGGGCCTGGAAGTTTTACCAGAAACAGAATGGGATAAATTGCAACCTGCATGAGCTGCGGCATACGTTTATCAGCGCGGTAAAACCCGCCCTGCCTATGGCGCTGTTGAAACAGCAGGTGGGGCACAGCGACGATATGGATACGCTGGGCGTGTACGGCCATAGGATGGACGGGGATTTGGCGGCAACGGCTGCCACAATAGATCAGGTTTTTGATGCATTGATTGGCGAAAACTAACGTGTACTAATGTGTGTACTACGGTTTGAAATATAACGTGAAAACCCAATGAATACAAGGAATTTGAGAGAAAACACGATTATACCCCCCGTAGTACACACATGATACTGTAGTGTATTTTTGATGCATTGTGCACAAAGAATGGAGGGAATATACACTGGGTTATTGTGCACTTTTACCCTAGTGTAAGTGCGAACGTGTACCGAAATGTGTACCGGATCAGCGGTTGAAAACGTCGATTTGCGCCTGAACCGCCGAGGCTTCCGCGTCGATGGCGTTGAGCCAGGCGGTGTACGCTTCCCGCTTGCCATTGGCGGTGGGGTCGTTGCCCATAGCGTCCAGGTGACGGGACAGGATTTTGCGGCCTGAACTGTTGAAGCCCAGGTGGGCTGTGGCCATTTCCTGGCACCAGGTGGCCAGGTCGCGGCAGGTGTCGCGATGCATGGCAGCCTTGTGCATCAGGTCGGCGGCCTCGGTTACATTTCCGGACAATTTGGACAGGATGGTGGGTATCATTCGGGTATCCTCCTTTCTTGAAATAGAGATACGGTATATATTATTATATATATTGTGTGGGAGTAGTAGGATACTAGGAGGCCTGGATGCGGCGATACATGGCGTCGATGTCGGGACGCGTCAGGGTCAGCGCACCCAACAGGGGGATCGGGATCGTGGTGCTTCCGTCGTGCTCCATCTGCTCGCACAGCACGGAGTAGATGCCGTCCACGTCCAACATGTCGCCGTCTATCATGCCTACGGCGGCAAGCGCCGGGATCGCTCGAAGCTGGGTGTACACTGCGTCTGCCTTGGCAGCCAGGTAGCGTACAGCCGCCCCGCCCAACAGGGATACGGGACTGCCCTTGCGCTGGGGCAGCAGATCGTCCAGCAGGTAGGCTTGCAGGCCTGCGAAGGCCCGGGAATAATGCAGCATGCAATCACCTCATGATTCAGCGAGGGCCTTGCGGCCCCCGCCTTTGTCGTTGAATTAACCGGCGTTGGCAGCTGCGGCAGCGGGAGCCGTCCAGCTGTTGTACCGATCCATGGGTTCGGGGCAGACGTTCCCCTTGGGAATGACCAGTTTGGTCATGCCGTTCAGCGCGGCAATCTGCTGCGCCATGCAGCCCATGGTTGCGGTCTGGGTGGCGTTCCACACGTCCTGCTCGCACAGACGGCGGTTGACGGTTTCCAGTTTGCCGTCGAAATACTGGTACACCTGCAGGATTTTGCTGTCCGTATAGGTGTTGGATTCCAACAACTTCTTTTCGGTTTCCAGCTCCGCAATTCGCGCGGCCTGGGCGGCCTCGTAGCGGTTGATCAGGTGGTTTTCGCTGCATCCCTCCTGGGCGGCAGCGACGGCAGCGCGCACGCCCGTGCTGTTCAGCAGGTTTCCACCTGCGACGGCCAGCCCGCCCAGGGCCGTGCCGATGATACCCAGGGCCTGCGTGCCTCTTCCGGCAACCCATTCTGCCATGTGATCACATCCTTTCTGCCTTTGCGGCGATGGCAGAATAGCATCGGCAGGGAGGGGCGCGGGGGAATTTCTGCGGCGGTTATGCGGCGGTTATGGGCAAAAAAGACCGCCCCGAAGGGCGGATCAGATTGCAAAAAGGTCTTCAATTTTGCAGCCAAGTGCGCGGGCTAATTTGATGGCCGATCCGGTGTTGGGGCGGCGTTCACCGCGCTCCCAGCGGCTGATGTCCCCGCGCAGGCAGCCGACTTCCTCCGCCAGCTGCGCTTGCGTCCAGCCCTTGGCCAGGCGCAGGTTGGTAATGGGGTTATCGTTGCCACGTGGACGCGGGGCACTGCGGTCATACTCAGACATTATTTAATACCTCCTGCCAGCAGCTTGTCGATTTCCGCCAGCCGGGCCAGCAGTTTGTCGCGCTCGGCCTTCAGGGCGACAGTATCGATTTTAGTGTTTTTGATGGTGATTTCCATGCCCCTGGGCGGGTTGGCGATTACCTCCTCTGCCTTGATCCGGTTAACGTTGTACACCTCGCAGATTGATCCGGGGGCCA
>ERZ1034855.586-NODE-586-length-13044-cov-16.651782_pt1 | contig 13044 bp, 6 predicted proteins | sample MGYA00520699_ERZ1034855 | MGnify/ENA primary metagenome ERZ1034855 (study PRJEB33766, sample SAMN09781730) | gut metagenome | biome: gut microbiome | host: Homo sapiens | place: Madagascar | study: EMG produced TPA metagenomics assembly of the PRJNA485056 data set...
GATTTTTACAAACTGTATTTTTTTTGTAAAAATCGACGTGAATTTCTTCAAAAAATTATTCGCTTACGCTCAAGACTGGAGAATGCTGTAGTACTGCATTCTCCAGTCAATAAACTTTTCTGTGCTAGTTTATTGAACGGAATTAGATTTAGAGAAGATTTGCTTGTCTGTGAGGATTATGTATTTAATCTTCATTATTTTTATCAAATTAAAAGTGCAGTATTTTTGTATGATGAACTCTATGTTTATTTATTGAATACTTCTTCTGCTACTCATAATTTCAAAAGCAAGTATATTGAAGATATATTATTTGCTTTAAGTGAAATTAAAAACTTTTATGACAAAAATCATTTGAATCATCATTCGTATAATATTTATAGAAATTCCGTTTTTTATCAGTGTCTTGTTAATTATATATCAGAATATGTAAATAAATTGGAGTAAATTCAATGATTTCTATGGAATGGATGAATTTGTTTGGGCTTTACAGTTGTGCACGATATGCAGTACGAAGGAAAACGATTATACAGTTGGGAAAGAATTTCCCAACTGTATAATCGCTTATGGCATCTCTAATAACTCGCTAAACTGGGTTTTTAGAGACAACTTTATTTTGTAACTCTTAGTTCAAGTATGCGCGGGCTTTGTGATTGTTCGCAGATGAGCTTTACATTCATTATGGCTGTTCTTCGTGACTTTGCCTTTTCTTTGATGATTTTTGCGGGAACTTCAATCTGTGTGTCGGTTAGTTTTTCACCGTCTGTTCCGGCCAGAGTTACTGAAGAAAGTTCTGTGTCGTCAATATATACTTTTATTGTTCCTGCATCTTTACCGTATGTTGTAAGAACAATTTTATTTTTGTTTGTATTGTCGAATTTCATTCTGTAAGAAATAAATCCTTCACCTGACATAATCTTTCTGTAACTGCGGTCAACTTCTGGGATATATCCCATTTCTGTTGCTTCGTTTTTGAAACAGTGTTCAACTTCACTTTGCTGGCGGCCGGGTTCAACGAAGTCAACGGTTATGCTTTCGTATTTCGCTTCACGCTCGTCTTCTGCGGGGTTTGATGCATTGAAGTAAACGGAATAGCGTGTGTGGTGAATGTCGTAGAAAGGCTTTAATGTGTATGAAGTTCCGTTTTCTGCGGCAGATTCTTTTGTTGCAAAAGTCAGGTTTTCTTTGTCCAAAACTTCTATCCAGTCCTGCGGTGCAAGCGGGTCGGCGGTGATGGCAGAAATTTTCTGTGCCGGAGAGTTCATGTACACAAGCTGGTTGTCTACGGTGTCGTTGGGCATTGCACGTTTTCCCATGTCTGCGGCAAGAACGAGTGGTCCGTAAAGTATGCTGAAGTTTCCGCTTCTGTCCCTTGTTCTTCTTGTGTGAAGGTTCATTGGAAGATTTACGGAATAAGTTTCGCCTGCGCTTATTTTTTCAGACTTGAGTTCGTAGCCGTCAGCGGTTCTTGCATCTTCTGTCCATAAAGGTTTGCGTATTTTTAATAAACGCGGATTTTTCCCTTCAGAAAGAATTTTTATCTGCGCACTTTGTTCATACGGAAATTTTGTTTCGATGGCAATTTTCCATCCGTCTTTTGTAGTAATTGCAGACGGAATAAACAGATTTATGTAAATTGTTCCGTCGTAGTCTTTTGCAATAAAGCGGTTGTATCGTGCAGGATTTTCCATTCCGGTTCCGGTGCAGCACCAGAATGCATTTTCAAAACTTCCGTATACTTTATAGAAGCCGGGCAGAGTAGAAACAAAATATGTTTTTGCTCCGGTGACCGGTTCCTGTGAGGCAAGTATGTGATTGTAAAGTGCAGTTTCGTAATAATCGGCTGCATCTGCGTTTTTGTTCCACCTGAAAATATATTCAGAAAGTTCAAGCATGTTGTAAGTGTTGCATGTTTCGCAGGTGTCGCGTCCGAGTGTTTCCTGGTATTCAGGGCCAAAGTGTTCGCCTATTGAATTTCCCCCGATGGCATAACTTCTTTTTTTTGTTACAGTGTCAAAAAAGAATTCTACGGCTGTGCGGTATTCCGTTTTGCCTGTGAGTTCGTATAGTTTTGCAAGACCTATGAATTTTGGTATCTGAGTGTTTGCATGAAAGCCCTGCAGTCTGTCTGACTGTTTCATTGCCGGTTTTACAATTTCCTGGTGAACGAAGCGTTCTGCCATTTTGAGATATTTTTCATCTTTTGTAATACCATATAAGTCAGCAAAGACTTTGCACATTCCGCCGTGTTCGCAGGTGAGCATTTTCTGGAACTGTTCTTCTGTCATATTGGCTGTTCCGTTTACTGCCCAGTCTGCCATTTTTTTTACGATTTCAAGAGCGTCTTTGTTTTGTGTAAGAGTGTATGCGTCAATGAGTCCCGCGTAAATTTTATGGACAGAATACCACGGCACCCAGTATTTTGCCAGGCTGAACCGGTCAACTTCAAAATTTCCTGTAAACGCTGTGTCAAAGGGAATAGAAGGGACTCCGCCGATGTAGCCGTCTGCGCGCTGTATTTCCTTAAGTTCGGAAACAACGTAGTCCAGTTTTTCTTTTGCCTGCGCATTTCCTGTAGAATTAACAAAAGCAGAAAGTGCAGACATGTAGTGTCCAAGACTGTGTCCCTGGATCTGCATGCTTTCCCAACCACCGTAAGTTGCTGCCCTAGGTCTTTTTCCTGCGGCGATTCTGCACGGGGCAAGAAGTCTGTCTGGATCGAGCCTTAAAACATATTCAAGACCTGTCTTCTGCGATTTCTGGAATAATGAATTTTCTTCAAGAACCGTTTTCTGTGCGCTCATACAGGCTTCTCCTAAAAATAAAAATACTGCTGTTAAAATAATTGACTTTCTCATACACATATTTTATTTTGGAATGTGTAATTTTTGTAGATACAAAATACAGAGAATGTGTGCGGAATTCCGACTTTTTTACTCTGTTTCTATTCACGTAAAGAGGTTTTATGAATTACTTTCATTTTTCGCATGTAGACAAAACTGTTCCGTCTGTGTGCGGCTGTGCAATGCTTAACCCCGGCTGGTCCCACATGAGCCGCACTCTTGAAAACGATACCGTACTCATTATCGGAAAGAAAAACCGTGCTTCAATTACCTGCTGCGGACTTGAACTCGAAGTAAAACCCGGTCGCATGATTCTTCTTCCTGCCGGCGAGTTTCATTTTGGAACGCGTAAGATTCAGTCTCCTGCATCTTATTACTGGTTTCATTTCTGCCAGTGTGAAAATGTAAGCGGACAAAAGCGTTTTTATGCGCCCCACCTTATGGAAGAAAAAGAAGCACTTACAATTCTGAGCAGTCCTGCCATTGCCTATGAAAGACTTTGCGATTCAATAATTCTTCCGCAGAGCCTGGACCTCAAAAATGCATCTTCTGTAACCCGCATGTGTTCTGACATTCTTTGCGAATACCAGAAGCCTTCTTTTTCTTCACTTGTGTACCGCATTAAACTGATTAATCTTCTTCTTGAACTGAGTGGCGAGTGTTTCAATGAGGATCAGCCCTTCCAGAAATCCGGCGGAACCCCGTCTATTGTAAGACAGCTTATTGTAATGATGGAAGATGAACTTTCAAATGCAGATGCGTCAGTTAAATTTTTTGCAGACAGAATGAATGTCAATGCAGACTATCTTGGGCGAATCTTCAAGAACGCGATGCATATTCCGGTCGGACAGTATATTGCAAGAAGAAGGGTTGAACTTGCCTGTACAAGACTACGCGAAAGTTCTGACAGAATTGATGACATTTTTGTCCAGTGCGGTTTTGGTTCACGCCGCCAGTTCTATGAAGAATTTTCGCGCATTACAGGAAAGACACCGCGCCTTTACCGCGATGAATGTGCCTTTATGGGAATCAATTCTCTGTAGAAAAAGTCTCCTCTTCGGATGAAGCAACTTCGAGTGCTGCCGAAGCCAGATCTGAATTCAGTTTGTAGCGTGCAGCTTTTTCCTTTGTTGTTCCGGGAAGCCCCAGCGACATGCGTTCTTCTTGTTTCTTTTTTTCCTGTTCTTCAAAAAGAATTTTTGCATGCATCAGAATATCGCTTGCAATGTCTGCCCTTACGTGAAGGGACTGTGCAACCTGTGCTTCATCAGAAAGTGCAAGTTTTTTGAGCGTACCGAAAGTTTTCATAAGAATTTTATCGCGTTCTTTTCCGATGTGCGGAAGTTTAAGGAACGGCGTTACTGTATTTTCTTTTGTTCTGAGCTGCTGGTTGCGGCTTGTTGCAAAGCGGTGTGTTTCGTCGCGCACACGCTGCAGAAGCCTGAGAGCATCACTTCTTTTGGGAAGACAGACCGGTTCGCTTTTTCCGGGACGGTAAATTTCTTCATCACGTTTTGCAAGACCCGCTATCGGTATTTCAAGTCCGAGCGCAGAAATTATTCCGTGTACGGCATTTACCTGGCCTATACCGCCGTCGATTAAAATAAGGTCTGGCAGTTCCTTTCCTTCGTTTACAAGACGCGTGTATCTTCTGGACGCAGCCTCGCGCATTGAAGCAAAGTCGTCAATTATTCCGTCTGTAGTTTTGAGTCTGAAATATCTGTAATTTTTTTTGTCCGGGTTTCCGTTCAGAAAACTGATTAAACTTGCGACAGGAAATTTTCCGCCTATGTGTGCTATATCAAAACCTTCTATGCGCACTGGAAGTTTTGGCAGTTCAAGTATTTCCTGAAGTTCCCGCATTGCAGGAAAGTCACCGCGTTCCCTCATAAGGCGGATTATATCTTCGTGTGCATTTTCTTTTGCCATATTCAGTGCAGCCCGGTGAAGTGCAAGTCCTGTTCCGCTTTGGCCGCGTTCCTTTGTAGTATTTTCCATATCTTCCGCAGTGTTTTCTGCTGCTTCGGGAACAGAAATTATCTGTATGAGCGTTCCGTATTTTTCTTCCATCCAGCGGCAGATGTTTTCTGTAATGTCATTTTCAGTAACATAAATCTTTGGCGGAATTTCATTTTTGTCAGTATAGTATGCGCCCATGAATTCAGCACAGAGTTCGGAATCTTCATTAAGACTGGACGTTCTGTAGTTGTCGCGGCCCAGAAGTTTTCCGCCGCGCATCTGCATGACTGTAAACGAAATGAGTTCGCCTTCGCGCCAGTATGCTATGTAGTCGCGGTCATCAGAGTCAAAGCCTTCTACAATATTCTGGTTCTGCATTATGCTAAGCGCTTTGAGTCCGTCCCTGAGCCGTGCTGCCTTTTCAAAGTTCATGTCCTGCGCTGCTTTTTTCATTTCGGCTTCAATTTTTTTTGATGTTTCTTCGCCTTTGCCCTCAAGTAGGGACTGTATTTCTTCGATATATTCTATATAGGTGGGTTCGCAGCCTTTATCTTTGCACGGTGCCAGGCATCTTCCGATGTGATAGTACATGCACGGCGAGGCGGCGCTCATTTTTCGGCAGTGCCTGAGCGGGTATATCTCGTACAGCGTTTCCAGAAAAGTTTCAAGAGCATTGGAATCGGGGTAGGGTCCAAAGTAAACCGAACCGTCCTTTACAATGTTCCGTGTCTTTATGAGCCGCGGGAATTTTTCTCTGGTAAGCTTGAGCGACGGGTAGGATTTTCCGTCCTTAAGACAAATGTTGTAACGCGGGCTGTACTTTTTTATGAGGTTGTTTTCAAGAAGAAAAGCTTCGTATTCATTGCCTGTCGTTGTGTATTCTATGCTGGCGGCGTTTGCTATAAGAAGACGAGTCTTTATGTCCTTATTTCCGCTAAAGTAGGATGAAAGCCGGTTTCTGAGGCTTTTTGCCTTGCCTACATAGATGACTGTTCCCGACGGATTGCGCCACATATAGACACCGCTTTGTGAAGGAGCTCTGAGTGCAGTATTGTGCAGCGTCTCGTAAAAGGGGAGTTTGTTTTTTGAATCGGAATTACCGGAGTTACTCATATGCGTGTCAACAATAGTATAAAATATGTTTCATCAATTATAGCATTTTTTGCGCTGTTTTTAAATCCCGCCGGAACACAGGAACGTAAAATTATTCTTGGCGGTAAAGCCGGCTGGCCCGAACTTTCTGTGCAGGATGGAATTGTTTCGGGAACAGGGCGCTTTGGTTACGAAAGCAGACAGCTTGACACAAACGGCCGGCGGCTTGGTCTGGACACAGACATGCTTCTGGACTTCGAGGGCAGCAGTGTAACTGACCGTGCAGAAAACTACAGCGTGGACTCGGACTCTTCTGTCATTTCACAGAATGCGGCTATGGGAAAGAGCGGCCGTCTATTCCGAGGTACAGGCGGAATCCGTCTTCGCGGCAACAGCAGTTCAGTCTTCGGAAAAAGCGGAACAACAGGTCCTTTCACAATTGAATTCTGGCTCAATCCTTTTATTGCAGAAAACGGTGAAATTGTTTTTTCGTGGCGTTCTTCAAGAACAGTTGCAGACTATCCCCTTTACCAGTTTATTTCTGCTTCGTTTTTTAACAACACTCTTGTATGGACTTTTTCAAATGTTTTTGACGGTTATACAAAAAATGACGGTGCCGTAACACTTTCTGGATATAAAGCTGTAGTTCCCGAAAAATGGTCACATCATTCAATAAGCTACAATGACGAAAACGGCTGCCTCGAATACTGGGTGGACGGTTCTCTTGAATCCCTTGTTTATGTAACATCAAATGGGCGTGAAGCAGGCGGTTCCGTTCATTCAATGATACTCGGTGTTGTGGCAGACATTGAAATATGCCCCGAATTTACAGGCCTCGCAGATGACTTTAACCTTGTGCGCTCTGCCGTTTCTGAAGACGACGGAAGTCTTCTCTGCGACATCTACGGAACCGAAGGCGGCCGTCTTGAAACAATGCCTATAATGGTTTCAAAGGGTGCAGCATTAAAAAGAGTAGACGCGGTAACAACCGTTCCAGAACAGACAGACATTCTTTTTTATGTAAGAAGCGGGGACAATTTTTTTAACTGGACACGGAGCGAGCCTGAATGGATTGCAGTAAATCCGGGCGAAGAAATTGCTGATGTAAAGGGATTGTATTTTCAGGTCGCTGCAGAACTTCTTCCAGACGGGGCCGGAACAAAAACGCCGTCACTTACCCAGCTTGAACTCACATTTGACGAGGTGCCTTCTCCGCTTGCGCCGTTTACGGTAATTGCAACTCCGGGTGACGGTGAAGTAACACTCAGCTGGTCGTATTCCGTAGACAACACTGCGGGCGGATATTACGTATATTACGGGGAGCGTCCGGGGGAATACCTTGGCAGAACTGCAGCAGAAGGTCGCTCACCAATCAGGGCAGGAAACAGTTCGTCCTTTACCGTAAGCGGTCTTAGGAACGGAAAGATATATTATTTTGCGGTTGCATCTTATTCAAAAATTGACGACAGAATAACAGGGGAACTTTCAAAAGAAGTGTTTGCCCGGCCGCAGAAAAAAACAGAAAAATCAGTCAGACAGAGGTAATTATGGATGTACTAAAATCACAGAACGGAATCATTTTGGAGCGGGCTGAATCAGCTGTTCTTTCCAGGGACTATGACCTTGCTGCAAGACTGTACAAGGGGCTTTTAAGAACAGATCCACAGAACAAGGACCTTCTTGTAAAACTGGGAAACATATACGTAAAAAGCGGTGACGACAAAAGTGCCCTTCCTTATTTCAAGGAAATTGTGCGGACCGATCCCGAAAATATTTCAGCTCTCAATAACCTCGGTGCAATTTACAGAAGGCTCGGAATGTACGATGAGTCAATTGCGGTTTTGGAACAGGCCGTTATTGCAGACGAGTCAAATATGCAGGTTTTCTACAATCTGGGCTTTACGTACAAACTCATGGGTCGTTACGATGATGCGCTCCAGTGTTTCAATACTGTAGTTGAGGCCAATCCTGATGATGTACTTGCATACAATCACATCGGTTCAATTTATGCGCTCAAAAACCAGAATAAAGAAGCAGTTCTTTCCTATCAGCGCGGTTTGAAGATAGACCCCAACCATCCTGTACTTCACCTGAATCTTGCAGAAAGCTATCAAAAACTTGGGGAATATGAAAGGGCTTCAGTTGAATATGAATCGGCGCTCAGGGCAAAACCGGGCTGGCTTGATGCAATAGACGGATACGCCGATCTTCTTCTCAAGCGCAACAAAACAAAGGCTGCAGGCGACATTGTAAGGCATGCAATAATCATAGACCCGCAGAATTCTTCCATGCACACAAAACTCGGCGATGTACTCAGAAAGCAGAGTGAATATGACGGTGCCGAATCAGAATACAACGAAGCGCTCAGAATTGATCCCGATAACACAAAGGCAATGTCAGGACTTGCAGATACTTTTGAAAGTACGGAGCGCGCAGATGAAGCCGTCTCCGAAATGGAAAAAGTAGAAACGCTGCGTCCCGAAGACAAAAATATGCTGCGCCGTTTTTCACGCATACTTCTTACGGCAAACAGACTGAATGCAGCCAGCCAGAAAATAAAAAAACTGTGGGATGAAAATCCAAAAGATCTGCATGCTCTCAATCTTCTTGGCCAGTACTATATATGTAAGGGTGAAGACTCAAAGGCACTCGGCTGCTTTAAAAAAATCCACGCAATAAATCCTGCCGCCACTGAATTTTACCGCGACGGTGGAAAGCGTTACAGTCAGACAGGCAACTATTCAAAGGCAGAAGAATTCCTTCAGAAATTTTTGAACCAGAATCCCGAAGACTTTGAAGGAAACAGAATGCTCGCCGAGACATACGAAAAGTCCGGCCGGTTAAGTGATGCGCTCGCAATTTATAGAAAACTCGATGTGCTTGACAGTGACAATCTTGCAGCAAAGCAGGGAACAGACCGCGTAAGTGCAAAGATTCTAGGAACGGCCGCACCTGCTGCAGAAAAACCTGCAGATGACTTTGAGTTTGACGAATTCTCTTCTGCAGATGAAGACATAAACCCTGACTTTGACTCTCCCGTAGAAACAGAAGCCGTCGGTGATGACACAATTCCCGAAGCAGAATTTCCTGACATTGAAGAAGATACTCTTGAGCCTCTTTCAAAAGAAGAAGAAAATGCAGATGTATTTGAAAAAGATTTGGATGAAGAAGACGAAGCATTTGAACCGCAGGAAAATGATTCAATGGAAGAACTTGCCCGCGATGATTCAGACCCGGATGATTTTTTCAGCGACAATCCGTTTGCATATTCAGCTGATAATGCTTCAAGCCCTAAAGAAGAAGAAATGGAAACTCAGTTTTTGCCCGAAGAAATTGAAACCGAAGACGAAAAGAAAAGTGCAGTTCCTGAATGCGCACCACAACCAGTGGCTGAACCCAAACCCGAACCTTCTGCACTGCAACTGAAAGACGAAGATATTCCTGCTGCCAACTTTGAAGATGAAGAAGAAAGCGAAGAAGTTCCCGAAGCCCAATTCATTGAAGAAGAAGAGCCCGTCGAAGAAGAAGTACCAGAAGCAGACTTTGGCGATGAAGACGCCGCAGAAGTGCAGCCGGCCGCGCCAAATCTTATTCCGCAGGATCTTATAGATGAGACCGCGCGCACATTTGAAAGTCTTGCAGAAGCGATGACCGACGAACTCATAGCGCAGAAATTTGGACTTGCCGCAAGCCTCTTTAAAAAATTGCGCGCTCTTATCGAGTATCTGCCGGCAGAACAGAAAGATGAGTTTTTGCAAAGCAATACAAGACTTCAGCTCGATTACATTATATCCCGTCTGTCAGGGCGGCGCGGCCTTCTTGCGGCCGCAGATATTCTCAGAAAGAAAAATAAAATTTCAGAAACAGAAGGCAGCGTAACAGACAGCGGCCGTGCGCTCCTTGTTTCTGTTTTGGGCAATTCACTTAAACTCGTAAGAAACCTGCCCGACCGCAACATGGCCGGAGCGCTTTCAGAAAAGATAGAAGATATTCTTGAAAGGCTCCGTTAAATTCTGATAATACGCGACGATGTGAGACATTCGTTTCCGTCGCCGCAAATCAGAATATCATTTTCAAGTCTTGTTCCGCCAAGTGAAGGATCGTAAAGTCCCGGTTCAAGGGTGACAATGTTTCCTGAAACAAATGTTTCTTTCGAATCTGCCCTGAGACTCACGTAAGGATGTTCGTGAATTTCAAGTCCTGTTCCGTGGCCAAGACTGTGCGGCATTTCCCTTCCTTTTTCTGCAAAAATTTCTTTTGCCTTAAGTGCGGCATCTAGAATCGGCTTTCCGGGGCTGTACAGTTTTAAGCATTCAGCTGCGGCTTTTTCTACAAGGGAAAGAAGTTCATTCTGTTCTTCATAAAGTTTTCCCCTTGCCACAGTGATAGTGCAGTCACTTGCGTAGCCTTCAAAACAAACGCCGTAGTCAAGTATAGAAAGACCTTCAGTTCCCCATTTGTCGGCAGTGTATCCCGGAAAAGCATGTATTGCAAAACTTCTTTCAGGACCGGCTGCAAGCGTGTCAAAGCTGGTCTTTTCGCAGCCCATTTCCCTCAGCGCGCGCTCAATGTAAAGTGCAACATCTGTTTCTTTAGAAAATTTTCCTGACCGCACATTTTCTTCTATTATATCTGTCATTACGTCGGTAATTGCGCATGCTTTTTTTGTACATGCAATTTCGTATGCATCTTTTACTGCGCGCATTTTTATTACAAAGTCGTGGACAGAATTTTCAGAACATACAAACTGTGTATCAGGAAGTTCTGCAGAAAGTTTAAGAAAACTTATGTGGCTTGTTTCCGGCGGAATACAGACTTTTGTTTTTCTGTTGCCGCAGTGTTTTGCAAGAACCGCTTTTATAGCATTTGCATAATTGCGCCCGTAGTCTGAATAAGCGCATATTTCATCTGCATGGGCCTTTAGTTCTGCAAGGTTTATGTCCCACGGAACAAGTGTTGCGGTTTTGTCTTCTGCCAGAACAAGAAGTGCGTCTCCCGGATGTCCGCAAAGATATCTTACCGCCGGGTCTCGTTTTTCTTCAAAGTCGCTGAATACTGCCGCGCCGATATTGTGTTCAGCCATAAAAGAGAAAACTTTGTTTCTTCTTTCGCTGTATATTTTTTCAAAATCTGCGCCTTCAATTATCGAATCAAATTTAGTTTTCATTTTTACTTCCATTAACATTTGCTGCTTTTGTCTTATTTCTTATCTTTGCAACAAGCAAACCAAGAATGGAATCTTTTGTCAAAGCCATGAGTGCAATTCCGACAGCAGCAAAAACAATTGCCGTAACCACAACAGGAATTCCGTTTGAAATAATTCTTCCCTTTCCAGTACACAGTGTCTGTAAGGGCGAACGCAGTAAAAGTATCGGAACAGACGACACAGCCGAAAGAACTGCAATTTTTATGCTGTACAAAAGTGTTGACTTTACGACTCCCGCTACATCTACAGAAGGACTGCGCTTAAGGAAAACAAACAGCATGACGGTGTTTACAAGACTTGCCGCCGTAAGTGCAAGCGCAATTCCCCTTCCGCCCATGGGACCTGTAAGAACTGCCGCAAGTATTACGTTAACGGCAAAATTTATGAGTCCTGCAATGGTCGGGCTCTTTGTATCCTGCTGTGCGTAGAATGCCGGCGATACAATTCTGTTTACTGCAATAAAGAAAAGTCCCGCAATGTGGAACGAAAATACACCCATTGTCATTGCAATTGAATTTTCATCGAATTTTCCACCTGCAAAAACAAGTGTAATTATGTCGCGTCCCATTATGAGCGAATAGAATGTAATCGGAATTGCAATAAGTGCCATAATTTTAACAGCCTGTGTAAGCATGGAATTGAATTTGTTCCATTCAGCGCGTTTTGCAAATCCTGTAAGGTCGGGAAGAATAACTGTTCCTATAGTTACCGCGCATATTCCGAGTATTAGTTCCTGAAGACGAAGCGAATACTGAAGGCTTGAAACAACACCTTCTCCTGCGCGCGTTGCCAGTGCAGAAGATACAATGTCGTTTATCTGGTAGCCGGCCATTCCTATAATTGTAGGTCCTACAAGGGCAATTACTTTTCTTGTTCCGGGGTTAGAAAATGCTTTTGGAAGTGAAGCAAATGTTACCTTCCAGTTATTCTTCAAAACAAACGGAAGCTGGAACAAAGCCTGAACAGCACCGCCTGTTATTACACCGATTGCCATTGCGCGTGCAGGGTTTGCCGTGTGCGGGGCAAGAATGTATGTAGCAGCAATTACTATTGAATTGAAAAGAATTGGCGTAAATCCTGAAGGGGAAAATATTTTCATTCCGTTGAGAATGCCCTGAAAAAATGCCGCTATTGAAATTACGACCAGGTAAGGGAACATTATTCTTGTAAGAACAATTGCTTCTGACATTGAAGAGGCATCTTCTGTTCCGTAAAAAATACGCAGTATTGCCGGAGCAAAAATCATTCCCACAGAAACAAAGGCAACCGTTAAAAATGTTACCAGTGTAAATGTTGCGCTTACAAAGTCCTGTGCCGTTTTTTTTGCATCTTCTGTGGAACAGTCTTCTATATAGCCTCTGAAAGTCGGAATAAATGCAACCGAAATTGAATTTTCTGCAAAAAGCCTTCTGAACAGGTTTGGAATCATGAATGCTATTCCGAATGCATCCGAATATGCTGAAGTTCCAAGAAAGCGTGCCTTTGTCATTTCACGCACAAGACCCAGTATTCTTGAAAATAGTGTCAGTACCGACAGCGACAGACCCTTTGCAAGAAGGGATGAACTTTTACCGTTTTTCATTCAGATAGAATAATACTGTTTGCCTTATTAGACAAGAAGTGTAAAATAAATTGAATTATTCAAATAAATTGAATAATTCAATTTATTCAGGCAAAACAGGCCAAAATTACCCCGGAAAAGACCTTGAATGAGCTGTAAAGAGTCCGTTCTGTCAACAATGGAGTGATTAAGTAGTCGGTGGGTATGATTCAAATATAATCCCAGCCCGCCGAAAAGTCAAGCGCAAAAATTAAAGTTTTTTCGGGAAAATGCCGATTGATTTTAATTTCCCAAAAGAGCGGCGCGTTTACGCGCTCATGCGCTGGGCGCATACTCTTTATATATTACTACTGTAATCATATTCAAATACAAATACAAATACATAT
>ERZ1034855.587-NODE-587-length-13039-cov-4.697320_pt1 | contig 13039 bp, 14 predicted proteins | sample MGYA00520699_ERZ1034855 | MGnify/ENA primary metagenome ERZ1034855 (study PRJEB33766, sample SAMN09781730) | gut metagenome | biome: gut microbiome | host: Homo sapiens | place: Madagascar | study: EMG produced TPA metagenomics assembly of the PRJNA485056 data set...
ACACTGTTCGTATATGCTATCATTCCAGAACCGTAACTATCAAGTGAAATAATATTAGAAATAGGGATTGTTGTTCCTGTTTCTACTGCCGTCCACGACACACCGTTAGAACTTTTTGCGGTATAAAACTTGCCATATCCCAACATCGCATAGGCTTCATTATTATGTTCAGTCAAAAGCCTATAACCCGTTGCATTCGGTGCAGCTGTCGCTATCCACTGAACACCGTTCAATTTCGTTGCAGAAATTGTAATCACAATATTACCAGCTACTGAATTGATAGTTATAACCGAGTTACTGTATGCTGTTGCCGATATGTTTTCGCCGTTCATAGTGACTGTGACATCGGTATCTTTCAATACATACCCACTATTCGCCGTAATTGTCGCAGAGTAGGCAGAACCTTTTCTTATGCTCGTTGTACTGTTATTCGAAGTACAGTTCGTCAGCGTATTTGTAACGGTATAAAATACATTCGTGTAATTTAATTCGTTTGAATAATCACTTTCAATGAAATTCTCACCGACGGCGGTCACTTTAATACTATAATCGCCCGGCGGAAACTGATATTGCGTTAAGTCGTTTGTCAGCGTCGTTGTAGTCCCAGCCAGTACATAGCCTGTCCCCGGATTGACATATACATTGTACCCGGTCACGAAACTGCCGTTGTTTTTGTTCGCGGTTATTGTCAGAGTATCTTCTGTTATTGTAATTGTCGGAGCGTTCAGTTTCGGCTGATCGCCGCCGCCCGATATTGCCTGTATAGCCGCCGCCATTTCTGACGGCTTATAGGTCGTTGTTTCTCCGTTCTTTTCTCTGATTGCATTGCCGATATCAGATAAATATGTGTCGGTGACAAAAACTTTTGCCATTAGTAACTCACCTCGTCTCCGTTTACAATGCTGTTGAATAAATCATAAACCGCTTTTGCTGTGGGGTAATGCGCGTCATCGGAACTTTCGTTTATGACGTTGACTCTTTTTGCGACCTGTTCCATTTTTATTATCTGATTATATACTGCCAATGCCGTAGGATAACTGTCATTATCCGCTTCCTCGTCGATTGTATTTACTCGGTTATCTGTACTCTCGTAATGCTGTTTACCTAAATATATAGGCAATGCAGATGTAGAAAAAACTTCGTCGGCAGAGAGAGTATCTCCGTTCTGATATCCTGTTTTGACTTTGCTTTTGTCAAACGGGACGTAACCCAAGTTTCCCTGCGCGTTATCTTGCATTGCATTTAATGTCTCTGCGTCTATAATCGTTTCGTTATCAACAAATGTTTTTATTCGTTCCATCTATTTCCACCTTCCTATTATATATGCCTTGAAATTTATTGTAGTTCCTTCACCGTTTTTATTTGTCCCGTAATATCGAATTGCCACAGATAAGTCATTCGTAACAGTCGCAGAACTCCAGTTCGCATATTGCCACCCCTGCGAATCCGCTGAAACGAAAGTAATTTCTGTAATAAACGGTATATTTGATACATAAAATCCGTCATAATATAGTGTCGGATATGAAACATTGTTGATATTTACAGTCCCGGCAACATCAAAACTCACTGTATGGCTTATGTCATTGCGCCACAGTTCGACTGTCCCGCTGTTCCACTTTCGATAGTTCCAACTGTTTTTTACACCCTGTTCCTCTATGAAATCTGCAATTACCGCATCTTTGTATGTAATCGTATCTCTGAACTGTGCGGGATAATTTACATCAAATAAATCCTCTGTCTGTGAGACCTTGCCGAAAGCAATACCGTGACCGCTTGCGTGAAAATCGACCGTGACTTCTTCTGTCGGGATAATAAAGTCATACAATGCACTTTTTACACCGAAACTGTCAATAATATATGCAGTACAGTTAAACGTCTGATTGCTGTCTATTCCTGTGAATGTGAATGTATTATATACATAATCTCCCTGTTCGCCGCCCACTGTTGCCGATTGTTTTAAGTTTCCGCCGTTGCCGACGACCGCTTGTCCGGCTATTGCTTGTCCGGCTATTGCAGGGATCCCGCCGTCTTTTTCAATCTCACAGTACAATGTACCCTGTACTGTTTTATTCAGCGTAGACATATACGCCGAAACTTTTATCTTTACGGTCGTTGGGACTGTTCCGTCACGCTCAACATCAACACCGCGAATATACGGTGCCTTATATGGGATAACGGTTATCGTTTGGGAAACCGTCGCTTTTTTACCCCTTGTATCTTCGAATGTCGCGGTTATTGTCTGTTCTCCGCTATTCGATACGGGAATATCAGTTAAGGTCAGGGAATTATATGTCTTGCCGAATGCTGAAACTTTAATATTTACAATATCGGTTTTATGATAATCTGTCGGGAATACGGGAGTTATAACAATATCAACAGACGACTTATTCTGAACATACTGTTCATTATATAAATCTTTACCCGTCAGAGACATACTCCCCGATAATGTATAATCGGGTATATTAAATGTTATATTCTTATTTACTCTGCCGCCTATAAGATTACCGCTCGAATCCAAAGTCTGAACGCTGACTTTTGCATTTGCGGACATTGAAGTCTTAACGAACTGCAACCAATATAAACCGAAAACTTTTTCATACGTCGTTGCCGCTGATATTAGACCTTTACTGTCGGCGGCACTTTCGTGACTGTTTGCAACAGATAAATATATATTATGTTTTCTGTTTGCAGTCTTCGGGGTTATTGTAACATTAAAACTTTCCGTCGGAGATACCGCGGATTTTGACAAACTCACATCGGACGCGCGGGGAATAGTAGCAAGTGTGACATTCCCCGAAGCCGAACAACGACCGGGACCGTAAGTTGTATTTGTTGTCTCAATAGTGGACGAAATCTGTATACTTTTCGTGCCGTCCGCATTATGCGGGACCGTAACTGTGTGCGTTATTATATTATGCGTTGAGCCTTTGCTTCCCATTACGCTCAACTCTTTATTTTCTGTTTTCTCATTGCCGTTTATCGACAATTTACAGACTTTTGGATATCCGCCTGAATTAAATGTTTTATATGCGTCCTGTCGTATGACCGCAGTAGCGGTAACGGTACTTGTATTTGCCGCAGAGTCCTGCGTATACGAATATGTAATATAGAACGAATATGAACTTTTATTACTTGTTACGCTACCGTCTATCTGTGCCACACATTACACCACTTTCATAAATGATAAGTTTCCGTTTGTCCTCGGTACGAACGCAAAGTTCCCTATCTTGAACCGTTGCAGGTTCACAATATCGAACGCATTATTGCTGAAAAATGCTAAAACATTACCGTCTGCGTCATAAAAACCGATTCGGTCGTTTACTTCTTTCAGAACGATAGGAGAACCCGACGAACCTATCTGAACATAAATCTGTCCGTCATCGTCTGTACCCACTTTGAAATAATCGTCAAGGGTTCCACCCTCAACGGCAATCCGCTGTGCGGACATTGTACCTGTTGTTATAGCATTTGCCGATATATTACCGTCCATATCAAGAGCAAAATTTGAGAACGACGCACCACCGTTTGACGAGAAAGCAAAACCGCCCATTGTCATACGCCAGATGTGCGTTGTCGGAGTTACAGTCGGAGTATCTTTTATGCTCCACCCGATAGGAGTGCCGTTTTCGTCAACATCAATGTTGAAATATCCGTTTTCTGCTCCCGTTATCGTTTTGAAACTGCTCTTAAAACTTTCTGTCAGGCTGTTCGCCAACTGTTCAAGTTTTTTTTCGGTCGGAGACTTGTTCATCATCGAAACTGTGTTCCCGCCGCCGATGCTCGTTATTTCTGCATCCATACCGCCCGATATGTTTATCGTTTGAGCAGTAACATATAAATCGTACTCATTACCGCGAATATCCTTTACGGTAACTATATCTCCGATTTCTATTGCAGGACAACAACGGTATTTCAATGTTGCGGGAGTATATGTTGAATATCTTATGTCATTCCATATATCATTTAATATATCCTGCGTCATATACGGATTGCTGAACTGTATTCCTCTGCCGTCCCCTGCAACGAGAACATTATCAGTCGTCCCCGAAGTTATTGAATTTATCGTATAATCTTCTGCCGATGTTCTGATAAATCCGCTCACGAACTGTTGGTCGGTATCTATTTCATACCCGTCTGTACCCGGTTTTGAATACCAATAAAAAACAATTTTGCCGGACCTGTTAATACGAACATTTTTTCCCAACAGCCCCGCAATATATCCGAGCATATCTTTTTCGGATACATCATAGACTTTATCAATAGTTATCTTGCTTGTTATCACATCGGCAAACAGCCCGTTTTTATTCGCTATTTCGTTCACTACATCGTTGATATTTGCGGGGAATGATATCGCCGGGGTATATTTATTACCCGACATTTCATACATAGCGTCATAAGCCGTTATTGTGTAGGTTATCGCCGAAGTATTTACCGCCGCGCTTGCGTTTGTCGTAACCTTATCAACCTTAAAACGTCCGAGAAGGCAGTCTGCAATGACAACTCCAACCCAAACATCGAAATATGCACCGACAAGATTAAATCCGATATCGGGCGGTTTATACATCGAAAGCGTAACTTGTGCAGAACAGGCTTCACCCATTGACAACTGATTTGTTGCCGCCGAACGTTCGGTAAAGGTTAATTTCTGTATGTAGTCGCCGCTTATATCGGTTTCGCCGTTGAGAACAATTTTTACTCTTATTCTTCGGTCATTGCTTTTGAAACGCTTTATAGATGCCGTTGAAATATCAAACATAATTAAACCTCAATAAAGTTTGCCGACAAGCCCTGCCATAACCACTTCCCCTTATCAGGGTTATACATATAACACGGCGCGGAGCGATCACCAACATACGCAGTCATTGTCCGCCTTGCCCCGGTTAAAGCGTCGGGATATTCAATAGAAAATTCGGTCGAAGTCATTGCGGATAACAGTGTTGACATTTCGGAAGAATCCAAGGGACCCCAAGTACAAGTTAGTTTTCGCTTGATTGCTACGCGGTCACGAAACATTTTGCCTTGCTGATTTCGCCCTGCTCCGTTCTCTGAATCAAGGTCGTATATATCCCAAGTCATAGTTTGAGGGTCTTTAATGTCAACGTCGTTTATTTTTAATACGCTCACGATATTACCCCCAAACTATACTAACAGAGGACTTTGTCCCGTCTGTCTGACTTCATTATTGTGAATTGTGAATACTTCTTTTGCTACCTGCTTACCGTCAAGGTTTGTTATGAATGTATATGTACCGCCCTGTTTGTTTCCTGCCGATGCCGCCACCATAGCGTTATATACACCCGCCGAAATACCCTTGACAATCTGGTCATTGTTTGCGACTGCCGTCTTCTTACCGATACGCCCGACAAGTTCGGGACCGGCTTCACGGGCAACAAACATTTCGCCTTCGTCAACAAAACCACCGTTTGCAAAACCGCCGACAAGTCTTCTTAAAATTTCGTCATCTTGTTCCTTTTGTTTTTTAGTTTTAGGAGCAGAAACAAGATCGTTTAATTTTTGCATATTCTTCAAATATGTCTTGCCGCTCTCGCTTGTTTTATAATCTACCGAAACAGCAAATATAAGAGGTTTTTTTATTAACGATATTATGCTTTGTATTTTACCTGTCGCATTATCTGTCGCGGAGATTGTTACGGATTTTGTCGCAGGTTCCATCGCTTGATTAACCTGTTCCATTGTGGCATTAAATTCAGAGTCTTCGACTGAAATTTCCGTGACTTTTGTTTCGGGCATATCTTCAAGAACCCCTTGAAGTTCAAGGGTCTGGTCTGTATATGCCTGAATTTGTTCCGTTGCTTCGTTGTAACTCTTTTTAGTTTTGTTTAATTCTGCCTCCTGTTCAGATAGTTTCTGTTGGCAATCTGTTAGTATCCCATTATATTTTTCAAGAAGTTTATTTGTTTCTATCCTTGCCTGATTTAATTTATCCTGACGGTCTGTTTCACTGGATGACAAATCAGCCATTTCTATTTCTATCTTATTTCTTGCTTCTGTCAGTTCGTTAATTTTTTTCTGTGTTTCAATGGCTTTATCCATTGTTTTATTGTAAACATCCTGATTTTTTTTCAATTTAACACTGACTTGTGCCTGTGTTTTATACGCTTCTGTCAGCAATTCTTGAAGTGCTGCCGCTTTAGCCTGCCGCTGAAGACCTTTGATTATATCTTCAATATTGTCTTTTACTGCCTGTTGTCCCGTAGCGGTATCAATAACAGCATCTCTAAATTTGTCATATTCCAGTTTGATTCCGTCCAGTTTCAGGTCGTTAAGCGTCTGAATTTTTGTTTTTAATATTTCAACTTCTTCTTGTGACTTGTTTGTTTTTTCTGCAAGTTCAAATATTTCATCTGCCAAAGTAAGGGCAAGAGAATATTGAGATAGAGATTCCTGTGCTTCCCTTTCCTTGTTCTTTAAGTTCTCGACAGCATTTGCCGCGTCGTTAGCGGCTTGTTTAGCAATGTTAAGATTTTCGCTTACTTCCCTGTAAGTGTCTGTTGATTCAACCCACTCTTGAATCATTTCTTCGTGAGCCTTTTTTGCTCCGATTATTGCACCTGTAATCAAGCCGATTATTGCTATAACACCGCCAACCGGTCCTGTTAAAGCAAATGCTGTTCCTATGCCTGCGACGGCAACAACAATACTACCGATAGCGTCAACCACGTCAAGACAGCCTTTTTCGGCTTTGTAAAAGAAATTATATCCTGCCAATGCAGAAGCAACAGTCGCCATTGCTGTTATCGCGACATTCTTTACCGCTTTTATAACTCCCGTCAACTTACCGCCCCAAGTTCCCATTATGAAATCCTTGACGGTCTTAAATCCTTTTGCGGCTGATATCAGTTTCAACAGCCCTGCTATTGTTATTGCATACGGCGCGGCTTCAATAATCAGCTTCAGGACGGGTGCGACCATATTTGTTATTTTCTTCATATCTTTATAAATTTTATCCGAAACTTCATCAAGCCCGGCGAGAAAATCATAAGTCTTTAACGGAATATCAAGATCGTTCCCCGAAGATGTTCCGCCGCTACCGCTGCTGCTTGTAGGTTTACTTATAATATTTAGTTCGTCGAAACCCATAAGCTGCTTTTTAATTTCTTTAACGGCTCCCACGGTTTCATTTGCATTTTCAGCGGTATCACCGAAAACATCGTCAAGACCCGAATAATCTATCGTAGGCATTTCAAAGCCTAACATTTTTGCAATGCCTTCAAAGGCTTCGGTCGCAATACGGACAAAAGCCTGAACATACGGAATTACTTTTACTGCAATTACGCTGACTATATTACCGAATGCACGTCTCAACTGTTCAAGTTGTGCGTTGAGTATTCGGACAGAGTTTGCCGGGGTGATAATCGTTCGTGCCATATCACCCTGTATTTTTATAGAACGCTCCATTATGTAGTTATAACGGAGCAATGATTTCTGTGCCTGCGACATTGTTGAAACACTCTGCTCAATACCTTTCGACAGAGCATATTCCTGCAAACTTGCAACAGTCGTATCTATACCGAACTCACGCAAGCCTTTAACCTGTCCCGACATTGCAGATGACAGTTTTTCAAAAGCAGTCTCAACATCAGTATTAAAAAATGAAGCAAGGTCGTAAGATAACTGCGTCAACTGTTGAGACATTGTATTTGCCTTTTCTTCAACAACGCCGAAACCGCTTGTCAACTGCTTGAATGTACCTTGATAATTTAACCATTCATTCAGGTCGATACCCATTGCGTCACGAACTTCCTCTGCATAATTCATAGCAGATTTAGACGCTTTGCCCATAGTAACAGTAAACAGGTTTATCGTTTCAATATAGGCATTACTCTTTGTAAAAGTATTGTTAAACGCAGAGTAAATTTCTTTGACTACACCGAAGAGAGTTCTTCCTTTTGAAATACTTTGAGACCATTTATCGGTTAATTCTTTGAAATATCCCTGATTTCTTTTTGCGGCACTTCCGGCTTTATTTACCGAAGATTCAAGATTAGACAATTTTACGTTCTTGCTTGCTTCTTTAAGTTTGTTTATAGAAGCGGCGAGTTTGTCGAATTTTTCGGCGGTACCGTCGATGCCGGAAACTCCTTTTTGGAGTTTTTGAAGCTTTTTTATCAAGTCGTCGACTGACTGATTTGCTTTTTTTACTTTTGTCTCGACTGATATTGTAAGCTTATCTATTTCCACGACAAACTCACCCTTTCTTTTTATATCTGCTTACAAGATTATTCATCCAAGCCGCCGCTTTTGCTCTTTCGAGTTTTATATCTGTTTCTTTCGGTTTTTCAGACTTAAATTCATACGGTTTTGACGGATAATCTTGTGATTTTTCATTTTTATTTTTGAATGCGTTATACATTACAACATTAAATGCGTTGTATATATACATTCCCTGCAACCACATATTGTAGTTTTTTTCTTCCTGCTTTAATTTGTAAGCCTTGCGGTAGTATCGGGTCAGCGACGGATCGCCGTCCCAATACTCCGCAGAGGACATACCGATAGCAAGATAATACGGAAACTGTTTATCAAACAGTTCTGCATAATCAATTATGTTTTGCGTGGGTTGCTCGTCTGATATCAGACAATCTCCCACGCCGTCGCGTTTCCCTCATCGTCAGTTTCTTCTCCGAGCAACTCATTGATAGGTTTTGTAAACATTTTAACGAGAGTTTCAAATAATTTGTCTCTATCCTTAAAAGTATAGAGCATACGTTCCGCAAGTTCGAATTTTACATCTTTGTGATTTGCTCTGAACGCCCCCGCAAAAAGTTCGGGAAGAACTATAAGAGATTTTGAAGTGAGGTCGTCAAGATTGAAACCTCTGCGCAACATCCATTTAACGGTTTCCCTCGTGTATTCGAGAGTATAGGTTTTGTTTTCAAACTGGAATGTAATTTTTTCCATATCGGTATGTCCTCCTGTTATTTTTTAGGCTTCGGTGCTTTTAGTTTCCCATATCGGCTCCCCGGTAGGAACGACGTAAACGCTTGAATCCCAAACAGAATTAGCCCCTGCACCGGGGATCCCGAGTGCTACTGGACGACAGGGGAAAAATACGGATTTTTCAAGGTCAGGGTGTTTAATTTCAAACCACGTTTCTTTTCCGTCGGCTCTTGCAGTTTTTGAAGACTGAACAAGAGTACCCCAAGCATTGCTTAATTCCTGGGTGAAATTTATACCAAAAGCGAGTGACCCCCCAAGGTCTTTCAATCCATCAATGTAGGTTTTATATTCCGTTTCGGCAAGGGTTGTCGTTTCAAGGGCTTCCGGTTCGGGATTCATTTCGGGGACTTCTTTTATATCGGGAATTAGAGTATAACCAGAAGTCGGTCGAGTTCCCTTTGTTGTTTCTATTGCATACCCAACGGTTATGCCTGCGGTAGACAATGCAATTCCCATTATTTATACCTCCATAATTATTTACATATATTTTCATTGACAAAACGAGAAATTCGGCGGTCAATCGTTGCGTCTGCATTATCTACGGACTGACAGAATGTTCTCTTGTAACCGAGACTTTCAAACAGGTCAGATATATAAGCCGTGATTTCTTTCGTTTGTTTTTCTTTTTTTTCGGTGAGGTTGCTGTAAACCTCTACCTTATATTCTTCTCTTACGACATTTTCGATTTTCCCGAATGTCATATATCGGTCCTTAACCGAATTGTCAATCTGTACGATTGATACGGCAGGAAACTTCGGCGGGGTCGATGTTATTTCTGTGCCGATAACATACGCCGTTTTGTATTTTTTTCTTACCTCTGTCGATATTTTGTTAAATACAATACTTTCGTTATCAATCACAGGGGAACACCTCCCGCACCTTTTCTGCATATCTCCGTTGCAATTCGAGAGCGGTCTCGTACATAAACGGTCGGGCTTTCTGTCCCTCTGTGAACCTAAAGCCGCCGTCGTCAGTCGGGTAATACCAACCGAAACGTCCGTCTTTTGTTTCGAAGATATGCGAACCTGTCGCGTATTTCCAAGCGGCTTTTGCTAAATATTCAGCGTTTATATGCGGAGACCCCGCTCCGACAATACCTGTGCCAAACTCAACAAATGCCGCATAATTACTATCAACCTGTATTACGCCTTTGTTTCCTACCGAATCATAATATCCGTTAATACTTCCGAACAGTTCACCCGTATCTATGGCATTCATTTCGACTACCTTTATACGGACAATATCAACTCCCGTATTTGTCAGTAGCCGTGCAAGCGTTTCAACCTTTCGGTTTAATTCTGCCTTATAGTCCTGCAATTCCTGTATCGCAGATGCGATACTTTCGGGGGAGAGTTTAACCCTGATAACTTTGCTCATTTACATTTACTCTCCTTATCGCATACCGAATACAGTTAAGAGAACGACTTACCGCCGCCACCTCGTAATTATACGGGGGGACTTCGCCAACAACGGTTTCTCCGACCTTTGTCCTGCCGACAATGTTTTTCGATACATCAATCCATAAGTGACTATATTCGTCTATCGGACAATTCATATCGAATGTAACCATTTCACGGTCATACTTTAAGTCGGTGCCGAACGGCTGTGCGGATGTTTCGCCTTTGTTTGCAGATACGCTGATACACAATGCGATAGGCGATCCGTAGCCTTTTATATCTACGGTATTTCCCCATTCATCAGACGTTTTTTCGGCATTCAGCAAGGCGTATAATATCTTTTGTTGATTTCGCCGGAGATTTCTCATCGTATCACTGCTTTCGGTGTAATTTCCCTCAATAGTTCGGGAGAAACCGCTGCGCTGGCATACGAACGGCTTACTCCGTTTTCGCTGTGAGCGGTCTGTCCCTCTGTCCCTATCTTGTTATACATTTCAACGGCAATCCGTATCTGCAAATCAAGATATCGGGGTTCAAGTTCTTCGGGCATATCACCGAATGGGTAACGGCGAGAAAGAATGACCGCTTTTGCGCTCTCCAATATGTCCGACAGCTCTTCATCTGTTACTTCATCTGTGATTCTTATTTTCAAGCGTTCAAGCTGCGTCATTCTTTATAGCCTCCTTGTCAAGCGATTTCGTACCAACCTTTGGTAGACGGGTTATCATTTTTGCCCGGCGTGACGATTACATAGCCCGCACCGTCGGCAGCATAATATGTTTTGCCCGCGGAAACCGAAGTGTCGGTAGACGCGGTAGCGGTGCCGGAAGTGATTTTAATATCTTTCGTTTCGTCGGTGAGAGCCGCAAGGTAGTATTTACGAGTGAAAATATGATTTTCTCTCTTGTTTGCTTCATCTGCCGAACGATTGTTTCCGCCGACCTGTTCAACCTCAACGCCTTTCTTGTTGAATACGGTAACGGCTTCTTCGGTCGCAAGATAGATAGTGCCGGGCGTAGCGTCTTTCTTTATGTAAACATTTACGCCAGCAACGGTGCCGACATATCCGTTCTTTGCAAATGCTTCGACATATTTAAGGTCGTCTTTGAGGTTCTTTCTGATACTTGCCATATCAGACGAGCAGACAAACGCAAACGTCTGTACTCCGTCAATGTTTTCAAGGTCGAGCATAGATTCGGCATCGGCAAACGCCGCAAAGTCAAACTTGTCTGCAAGAATGACTTTTTTTGCTTTCTTGATTTCATCGTATACATCGGCGTTCACGGTATTAAACATATCGGAACCGGCACGCTGCATACCGACAGGGACGATCATCGGGTCGGTCATCGCGTCTTCGTCGAAATACTTGAATCTGTTCTGTGCGAGTTGAATATCGTATTCTTTCTGAACATACGATACTTCAATCGTCTTTGTGTTTCCTGCGCCTTTTGCAAGTTTTTCAGTACCCTCGGTCGCAGAGTAAACGTTGATTTTGCGTTTCATTCCCGCCGTTCCTTCAAGCGAGTTATCGACTTTGAAGAATCTCTGCAAATCGAGATGTGAATTAAACTGATCCTCTACTTCGTTGGAGAGGACAAAATTTTCATAGCACGTATTAGCCATTGTTGTTATTTCCTCCTGAATATAATTTCTTGTATTCTTCTGTGTGTTCCTGCGCGAATTTCATTCTGTCGGTTTGTGGCATACTTTTAAGGACTTCCAAAGTCATTGTCGAACCTCCGTTATTTCCTGCGGGCGGCGTAGACTGTGACTTCATCGCTTCTGCCAACACTGACCGTTTCTGCTCTTCAACGAATTTTGCCTGCGCTTTAAGTACTGCGGCAATATCGCCGTTTAACAGAGCCGTTGCGGTTTCTGTTGCGAATTTTTCATCATACCCGATAGCCATATACTGCTTTGCCGTTTCGATTGTTTTTATTTTTTTACTCAATTCGTCACGTTCTTCAAGCAGTTTTTTTCTTTCCTCTGCTTCTTCGGCGGCTTTCAGTTCCGCTTCTGACATATTTGCCTGCAACTGTTTCTTGAATCCTGCGGCTTCCGAAGCCACTTCATCAAAACGCTTTTTCATTACAACGTTCACATCAAGAGCAAGCAAATCTTCGACGGTCATTCCGTCTTTGTACTGATCACCGAGTACCGATTTTATATTCATAACATAAACCTCCGTGTTTTAAGTCTTCTCTGACTGTTTATATTCTGTGTTTTTAAGTCTTCTCTGACTTTTTATACGGTATTAAATAACATCTGCAATTCGGATGAGCCTTTTCGGGGGCATCGGTGATTTTATACACCGTGCCGTCTAAATCGCGGCAGATGTGACATACGCGACTGTCTTCCTCTGTCACCCATTTAACATATTGAACACCGAGTTCTTCGTATACTGCCAACATTACATTATCTGTATACAGTACCGAAAACTCCGTTATCTGCCGTATCAGCAGATTTTCAGCGGTTTTATAACTCTGCTCGGTCCCGCCAGGATATGCTATAAGCGATTCGAACAGCCTGTCCCTCTTGCGGTTATATTCTCGATTAAATACATATTTCATTACCGGATTGTATTCGGAGAATAATTCCTCAACGAAATTATTCTGTAATTCCGATATTTCCCCGTCGAAACCGTAATCCAAAGCAAACTCATATATGTATTTAATCAAGTC
>ERZ1034855.591-NODE-591-length-12963-cov-42.588472_pt1 | contig 12963 bp, 16 predicted proteins | sample MGYA00520699_ERZ1034855 | MGnify/ENA primary metagenome ERZ1034855 (study PRJEB33766, sample SAMN09781730) | gut metagenome | biome: gut microbiome | host: Homo sapiens | place: Madagascar | study: EMG produced TPA metagenomics assembly of the PRJNA485056 data...
GCGCGGCCCTCCCGCACATACCGTGCCCTCGTTGCCTTTCTTCTCCCTCTCGCTTCTGGTTCCCCCTTGGCTGCTACCGGGGGGTAATCCGGCACGTATCAGGTAGCCGGCGCGCCGAAGATCCGTCGACATGTCTGGCATCGGTCAGCCGGCACGCCTGGCATCGGTCAGCCGGCACAGCATCTGTAGATCTTGTGTTCTGTGGTCGTCTACAATGCCGAAATTTCTTCCTGTGTTGCGTTTAGTGCATATCATAGGTGTAAGCGTACCCCTTTCCGTCTTAATGGCTTTATACAAAGGGAAAAGGCGATCCTTTCGGACCGCCTTGGCGTTTGGGAAATGTAAGAAATGATGGGGTTGATATAGGGGAAATACCTGTACCATAATCATTATACCATTTTAAATTAATTTGTCAAGTGCTACATTGAAATTATTTCATCTGCGGGAGACGGGCAAACGGTTTCCCACTCACTCATTGTAAGATTAGTGACCAATGTATCATAACTAATATCCACAGTATCATTGTACTGGTTTATAGCGATTGCGACGGGATAACTTTTTACAGTTGCAGCTTCGTTGTATGTTATGCCGATAATTCCGCCACCATACATATATTTTTTAAGTGCTTGAACCGTGCCTATCTCTGCCGGCGAATTATTATATATGGTAAATTGCATGGTTATTGAGTCGGCACCAGATGAAACTTGTATTCCGCGTAAAGTTATATTGTGCCTGTATGTTACTGTGGGATCAACTAAAGTTTCAATCACCTGATATGCGCGTGTTGATATTGTGATGGAAAAAATGGTTATCTTGCTATTGTAATTACCGCCGCCGGCTTGTACCGTATCAACATGTGCATATTCAACTGTACCATCAGATGAAGGTATCGGCGTTTGCAATGTATATATTTTTCCATCGTATTGAATAAATTTGTGTTTATTTTCGATGATTGATCTGTATTCGATATTTGTCAATGTCCCCGAACTTCCGGAACCTGAAATTGTATATCCTTCGCGCGTTAGCAAGTAATATATTTGAGGGCCATATACTTTTTGCCCACCATATCCCGCCAATCTAAAACAAACCGGTGATTCTAACCATGGAACACCAATATGTGATTCGTTTTGTGCACTAACAAAGGGAATATAACTACCTGTCAACATCTGATTGTTATAGTTGACCCGGAGATTTTGCTGCCGGTTATTATTATTAGTTACTGGGACTGCATATAGCTCATTCGGCGTTTGTCTATAATATCGCGTATCCAAATTTCCTTCGTCGACTTGTATTTCCACATTTTGGCCGGATTCGGTTTGATCCATTATAATACCAAATCCCGGTATTAGTGGTATAGATAGTGCAAGTGGAAATCTAACATCTTTGTGCTCTGTACCAATATCTGTAAGCGCTTGATACGACACACGGATACCATCGGTAGTATCATATGTAAGTGTATCTTCTACCAATGACATTTCATTTACTGTTTCAAGGCCATCACCTTTATCCCCTTTCGGACCGGGAAGCGGAAAAAGACCTACCTCAAACCAGTAGGGATTCGGATTAGATTCGTTTGCTCGTGTCCATACATATAACGTGTACGGCGCGCCGGATCCTATCATGTATGCATCACCATATTCGTATTGACCTTCCGGAATTGGTAATGCTTCTTTTACTCCGACGACCTTTATGCCAAGCTGTACCAGCTGTGCTTCGTTTTCCAAATAGTTGGTCAAATACCACACTTGATTTTGCAAATTCCGAAATGTAGATCCGTTTCTATCCATTTTTATTTCCCTCCGAAATCATAATCGCGTATTCATAGTACTCGTGAGTCCAAAAAAATTCTACATCTTTCATTTTTAAGATTCCGAAAATGATCCCACAACATATAGTTGCACAATATGTAACGAATGTTGTCATATTAAATTTTAAAATTACATCAGTTAAAACTATAGATGCAAGCAAGGAAGAAACGAAAACCGAAAGGCCTTTAGTACTATATAACTTTCGGAAATAGGCCTGTGGCGATCGTGGGCGCCTCTCTTTGCTCTTTAAATCCATTAACAATGTATTTGCCCGCCTATAGTGTTCATCGCGCTCTGAGTTGATTCTGGCTTGTTTTACAAAGCAATGAAATATTAACACGTTGGCCGCCGAAACAAAAAGTCTTGTAATTATATATACTGCCCATGCTAATTTTGTATCAGGCCATACAAAATCAAGCCCGATATCTGTTGTAAACAGTGGCAGTACAAACAAGCAAATAGCAGATACAATAAAAGCTATCACATAATAAAACCATAAATTTAGCTTTTCTTTTATTACTATATCAAGTGTTTTATCTTCCACGTTTATCAATCTCCCTGTTTATCGAATATTTTTCACGGGCATATTTATACAACGGTGAAAATATAAGTTCATCGGCAAGCGATGTAATCGCCATAACAACGATAATATTTTTTATCTGCATAAATATCAACGTAAATCCCAATAACATAAGCCAGAACGGGGATCTTAAATGCGATTTAAGCATTATATTTACAACCGAAATAATAATAGCCGATAATGCAACAAACCCGAATGTGATTTTATTTGTTATAGATACATCGGCTACAAGCGCTTTGAAAAAGTAATAGATAAATGGACCAGTTAAACACACAAAAGATAAAAATCCCGCAATAATTTTCAATCTATGAAAATGTTTTGTACGCATATTATACCCTTTCGTTGAGCTTGGCCAACAGTTCGGCATTTATTTTGTTAGCTTCGGCAATTTCGGTGCATGCTTTCTGGTATAACAATTTTAGTTTTACGATTTCTGCATTATTGTATACGCTATCTATAGCGGAATTTAATATTTTTAATTCATCGGCTATTTTATTTTCTATTTGTTTTGCGCTTTCCTCGTTATCTTTCTTTATTACATTTACGGATTTTATGACTTTTATAATTGTAATAATTGTTGATGCCACGGCCGCCAATGCCGGCATAATAGATGCTAAATAAATAATTATATCATTTTCCATTTTTTTTACGCCTCCGGAATGGTTGTAGGAATTCCACAATTTTTATAATAATCTATAAAATCACTTACAGTCGGAAACATTTCTTCAAACGTATCGGTTGTATAATTTCCATATGTCATATCATTGTTTAACATGCAAGCGGTTTCATCATCTCCGCCGACTGAAGGATACCACAATGGACGTTGCGGACTTAGCACAGTTATAAAAAATTTCTTGAACTGGTTGATAAAATCCGTTGTTACATCTGTCCGTAAAATCGTATCAACCATTGCGTATCCCTCTAATTTTCCGCGCTTATGCAATGATGCGTTTTGTGTATTTATTCCCGGCAATGTATCCCATGTATCGGTTGTAGGATCGCTATCAGGATTCGCGGCATTATTATATATGGATATACTACCTTTGGATACTTCTTCATCGGTTAATGCTCTAACTTTTTCTTGGATTTCTAACCGTTTTGCCCATGTTGGACCGTATTTGAAAATTGTTGACATTATTTTAAGCCGCCATTGCTCTGGATAATCGCTATTTATATGTGCACTTGCATATTTGGCCATTAGTAGCCAATACAACGTCGTTATATTTGCATTAGTCGCCATCGCTCTGATCTCCTTCTATTCCTACATTTGGCGGCGCGTTTCCATCTGTGTTTCCTTCATTTCCGATTATCCCATCAAAATCCCGATCAGCTCCCGCTGCTGCTTCGGAAATTTGGCAATCCATCAATGCTTCCGGCGAGAATCCTAACGGAATAAGCAAATAATTATTTACAAGATCGCAAAATCTTTGCCGTTGGTACAAACCATCTTCCATTACAAGAGATGATCCACCGGTATTCATTTCGGCTTCGGCGTTTAACAAATGCGCTTTTTTCTCAAAAATACCGCCATTATCCAATCCATATGTACCCAATCGGATATTATCTATAGATTGCATAGCCATCAGCATATCTTCCGCCCGCACTCCAGACGGTATGGATAAATCTTGAAAATTCAATGTTCCTTGTATTGCTATCCATCTCTTAGCGTTTAATGCCGCAAGCTGTGCCGTTTGTGATGCATCTTCTACTGATGCTTGTTCGTCGGAATCATTTACGCGCAAGCCGGCAACACCTGTGCTATTAGATAACAGTGTATTTACATATGGTAAAATATTGGATTCGATTTCTATCAATACTTCATTTATTTCTTGCCGGGGCAAAACAGTTTGTGATAATTGCTTGCAATAATCATGTAACAATATACATCTTGTATCCAAAAATTCATCAATAGATATGCTCATATCTTGCAAGTCATATACCGGGATCCGGCTCTGGGATCCTATTAAAATATCTATTGCATATTTTGGATCGTCCGAAGATCCGGCATCAGATTTACCCATAAACGGGATTGGTTTAACTTTAGTATAACGGCCATATACATCAATTGTACCATCTAAACAATATGGCAAAAAGTAGAATTTTTCTAATGCTCTGATGTAAAATAACATTCCTTGCCCGCGGTAATATAATATTCTTTCTATCAATTCGCCTGAAAGCTCCGGAAAGAGATTATACCATTTATATCTTTGCAATGCCAATTGTTCATCATTTATACGTAAAAATCGTTTGCATGCCGCCCGGATCGGTGTCAAACTATCCGTATGACCCGATTTCATCATAGATTTTACTGTTTCTATGTCCGGAAGTCGTGGCCCCTTATTTGCCATACATCTCACCCCTTGCAAATTCTTCGTTCATTTCTTCAAACATTTTTTCCCGCTGCAATCTTATTTTTTGCAATTCCGTCATTGTATTGCCTATCATATCACGTGATGCTTGCGCATTTTCAATTTCGGATTGTCTTTTATTTAAATTTTGTATCCTTTTTTCTTCTTTTTCATCTCCTATTAAGCTTTTGGCCTTTTCTCTCTTTTTTTGTATTTCTTCTTTTGCTTGACGGTTAGCCTCTTTTATATTTAATTCCGATAATGCTTTAGCTTTTAATGCTACATTTTCTACTGACCCTATAGCATTCAATACTGACGATTGTATATTCATCTTATATCTCCTGTTGCATAAAATCCGCGGCTTGTCTCATAGTTTATTGCTTCGAGAAAATGCGCATCATCTATCACCGAACCAATTCTTATAATTTGCCCTTGATAAAATCTTAAAATATCATCTGATGCAATATAATCTATAAATGGCCCGTATCGGTTTATTGTATATCCTCTGCGCCTTAAGTATAATTCAAAATTGGATTTTTCATCGCCGGTGCATGTATATATTTCGACATACGGTACTTTTAATTGTTCGCCGTTGAAATTTGTAAGCTTGCTAATAGTATCCGGCAAAGCCTGTATATTTTGCAATTGCAAATTGTGTTGTGTTATTGTAAGATCTCTTTGATCATCGCGTATTTGTTTATTTGCCGATACATCTATAGCGCCGGCTATACCGGAAGCGGCGCCGCCAAGAGATCCACCAATTATTGCCCCCGGAACGCTCCCGGTCATTAAACCTGCTGATATTCCTTGTGATGCTCCGCTTATAGTGCCGGAAATTGCACCGGCAATATCACTAACATATGCCCATTTATTTTGTAAATCAAGTGATTCTATCTGCCGGTTAAACATAACTTGGTAATTTTTATTTTGTAATTGGTAAGTATTCCATGCGTCATTTACTTGCGGCAAGGAAAAATCACCGCCGCATATTAGACCGCGCACATCTTTATAATAATTTCCGTACAATCTGCCAAAAGTATGCATTATTTTTATATATGGTTGATACGGCATACAAGTAACATAATATGTATATTTTATTTTCCCCGGTGCATATAAAATTTTGGCCGGCGTAAAGTCCCATGCGCCGTTACCATTCGGTGATACAATTCGGGCTTTCGTTGTTTGGGATTCGATTTTTATATCATTTACGGTTGTATCAGCAATTACGGTATCGGCATTTCCGCTATCGTCATATTGTATTGTATAGCAATCACCGAAAAACGATGCATCATCAAAAAAAAGTACATAACCTATCAATGCCGTAGAAGTATTATTATATATACCGGCCACTATATCATGTATCCCAGTATTATTTATTTTATATCTTTTATAATCAATAATTCGCGATACATTGGGACAATACGGCAATAACTGCAAATCAATTAACCACCCCGCGCCGGACAAGGCTTCCGAAATAGCATATGCGGCCTGCTGTGACAGATTACCAGATACCATTATACCGGATTCATCGTCTTCGGTAATCTCGCAATCGTCAAATGGCATGCAAAACATTATTGTACCATTGTTTTGATTTGGATCCGGCATATTATCTTTTGTTGGCCATTTTATTGATGCATTTATTTTATCGCCGAATCTGGTACGGTATACAAAATTTATATCCGTAAGCGGGAATTCTTCACTTGCTTTTAAATATCCTACAATCCATGGTGTACCGGATCTATCATATAATGGCATTTGTGATGTTTTTACTTGATTAAAAGTAATCGGTTCGGCATTATAAATTGCATCATTGACATCAGCACAAAATCCACGTTCAACATATGTGAATTTATTATTTAAAATTTCGTCCTTATTATCAGCAAGTAAATCCCTATGTAATGACAATCTATATTGTGTTTTGGATATTCTCCGCGCCTCAATCACAAACCATCTCTGGATCATTATATCATTTTCCACTATTACACAATAATCAGGGATCATTACAAGATCAACCGGTGATGTGATAACAGTATCTACACCATCATTCGGATTCCATAATGATGCATTTGTTATAACACCACATAAATTTCGGTTGTTTTCACCTGTATAATCTTTTAAATTATTACTAACTTTAAGTGTGCGGTTATAATAATTATTGTATTGACACAAATATATGATTTTCATATGTGAAATCGGGCAACGGAGCATGTAGATCCGTTGCCCGCCCCCTTTAAGCGTTTGCAAATAATGTTATGTAAGTATATCCATCAAGCGTTTCCGGCTCTGCATATGCCCATGTCAGATAGCGATTTTGAGAAAGATTTTTGGAATTCCAGAATTCCGAAGATGTTTCAAATGACGACAAATATTTAATAGCATCTTTATGTGCTATTTTGCATATAACCAGTGGATCTTCCTTGTACGCGAATGCGCTTGTACAGACAGAAAGTGTTCTTGTCACTCCATTTATTTCAGCCGACAAATTTACAAATGTATCAGCACCGGTAATCTGGATCGGAGTAGATTCCGGCAAAAGATCACCCGGAAAAACATGTTTTACTTTCGGACCGGCCGCGGCATATTTTCCGGCGGCTGTCACCGGGATAAAATATTCCCGGCATGCGCGATGCGTGGATCCATCTGCCGTCGCTGCTCCCAATGTCATAGTGCCAAAATAGTGAGAGTCAAGCACATATCCTTCTTTAAGCAGATTTTCTTTATGATAGATCGTGGGTAAATCCGTATACAATATTGCATTGTAATATTTGGCGTTCCAAATAATATCCATGTCCGATTCCGCAAACGATTTTAAAAATCCGTTAAGGTTATATTCACTTGTAGAATCTCGCAATTTTACAAGCACATCACCTACCGTCTGGGCAATTTTTTGCGCTTGCAATCTGTTTTGTGCTTCCGGATTATCTGCTACTACCGGCAATTCTATCGTTATAGATTGTGCGCCGGTATTAACTGTTCGGCCAACATATGTATCAACCATTTTTTGATCAAAAACTTTTTTGGTTTCTTCAACCTGTTTTTTTACGACGGTCCGGAATTGATCATAATTTGTCGGATCCATCCAAATCCGTTTTGTCAGAAATTCTTCCGTATACAATCCGATCTGCCGGAATTTATTAACCGTTATAACCTGCTGTTTAGGCTGCACAACGGCTTCCGGGGCCAAAACATTAGTATCATTCGGATCCCATACGCGGGAATATAGTACATCCATGTCGGTAAATACATTTTGATCGTGGTACATACCGCCATCTGCCAGATATTTATCCGCAAGTGTTTTCCGCAATCCGGAAAGGTTATCCGCATACATAAAATAGTAGCGAAATGCATTGAACAAATTATTGTAAAATTCGTTCGTGTTCATCTGACCCGTAAAGTTCATTTTTTTATCCTCCTTTTATCTTCTTCGGGTTATCCCTACTTGATCTACAAGATGATTACCGATATATGCCAATGCGACTTCGTCGCTTCCGTCTGCCTGATCTATTGCAGATTGCAACAGATCTTTCATTCTTTCGCAACTTTTCTTTGTGGCATCATCAATATCACCGGTAGAAGGGGCAAAAATAGTGCGTTCACCTTTTGATTGTAAATAGTCATCAACTTCAATCAGATTTTTAAAAAGTTCCAAAGGCCGGAGACTTTTAGATATATCCGATACGCTTTTGATATTATTTTCAAATCTTTCTTTTTGCTCTTTTTCTGTAGGTTTATTATTATCAGGAATTTTCCCGTTGGCTAATTCCTGTATAATACGATTGTATTCATTCTGCAAATCATCATATGATTTTTTGGATACCATATTTTGCCGCATTTTTAGGATTGTTTCGGCCGGTGAAGGATAATTCTGATTGCCGGTCTGATTGCCGGTCTGATTGCCGGTCTGATTGCCGGTCTGATTGCCGGTCTGATTGTCGGTCTGATTGCCGGTCTGATTGTCGGTCTGATTGTCGGTCTGATTGTCGGTCTGATTGCCGTTCATCTTTTTTACCTTCTTATTTTATTATTTCCGGCGCCGGATCCGGATTGTATAATTATTTTAAGATGTGCTTTCCGGGGTATCATATGATGAGGAAACGCAGCGTTGATAACTGCACGTTCTCCGGCACCGTTTTCGGCTCAACCCCGGAAAAACGGTTCTTCCTGATATATCATATGGCCACGCACTGGCTATTTCACCCCCTTAAAAGGGGAAAGAAATCTATAATTTTCGGATCACTTTCAAATTATCTTCAAAAAATGCAAGATCAATAAGAGTTTGAAAGTCATAATACTGTGCATCATTTTTTTCAATGACTGATTGTCTTTTTTCTTTGCTAAAAAATCCGCCTAAATAAGGACGCATATATATATGCTTGGTTTCATCCAAATTTTCGCCATTATATTTTTTTATGTAGTATGCATCCCATACTGTATACCAATCACCGGCATTTTTAGAAAAATGTATTATTTCTGTAGGTTTGATACATCGTCTTTTTTTTATGCGATGTGTCGGTTCGGACATCATATTAGTATAATTTGCCATTGTAGCACCACCGAGCAAACCTGGAATTGATTTAGAAATTTCTTTTAGATATTCGGCTGTTGGCTCTAAATTATCAATAACGCATCGTTTACTACGTAAATAAAACCTTCCGAATTTTGCCGGGATAAAATTAAATGCTTTTAGAATAGTTGTGGCTGATTGTACACTATTTGCAAGATAAAAAATTTCAAGATTGCTTGTTTTGGATCTTATCAAATTTTCAAGTGTTCCGATCCAGTTGTACAGAATATCAAATGATGTTCTTTTTTCGCCTTCTTCCAATTGGAATTCGTCCAAAACTATAATAGTACGCCCCGTGAAATCTTTATCGAAAAAGGCAACACCTTTGGATTTTGCAAATCCCGATAATGCAATTACTTCACAAAATTTTTCTGCATTTACATAAGAAGATGTATTTTTTGTTGTTACTGTATAATCGTATTTTCGCCTTAGATCCGGATCTATTAGTTTTTCGCCGTTATTTGCAAGTAATTTTTGACAACTGGTATCGGAAATACGGCACCAATAAGCTTTCAACGCCTTTCCGATTTGCTTATGTACTTTGCATATATGATCCATTACCGCATATGATTTACCGGTATCACGTGCCCCGCAAATAATAAATTGACAGGCACCCCACGATTTATTTCCCAACATGGATCTTAAATTAAGGTAGCGCGCTTCAGCTTGCTTCTTCTGCGCTCTCCCCTGATCGTTTAGCATCTTTTTTATCTTTTTTCCCAGTGTAGATTGCACGCGCGGAATTGTAATCACCCCCAGTCAATACAACAAGCTTTCGGAAATAGTCATAACGCCGGCGATATTGGCTAAATCGCAGTTCTTCTTCCAAAAATTCCGCAGCCGCATCTGGATTTGTTTCGGCCATAGATCGGAATTTTTCTATTAAATTTGTATAATATGATTCCTGATGCTCTTTATCCTGCCAATCTTTGCTATGCATTTTCCGCCATAGCTTATCAATATATCGTTTGGAATATTCGTATTTGCTTTTAGGTTCTTCTTTCGGTTCTTCTTTCGGCATTTTTGCCGCTCTCGCCGCCGCTTTTTTCTCTTTTTCAATATCTTTCGGTGTTTTACCTTCAAAAAATAGAAGCCGGGATTCTTCAAATTTCTTTTGTGCACGTTTTAAACTGCGCGTTGTATATCTGATGCTATTGTATGCAGCATAACGCGCCAATCCGAATTTTGGATCCATCAAATTCATCGTTGCATATATTTCTGTGTATTGTGTTTTGGTCAATACATTTTCTATTTGATACCCCTGTTGCTTATATTTTACAATATTTTCTTTGTAATGTAAATAACTTCTATTCACATTTTTTTTGAACTTAGTATATGAAATTGGCTTTCCCCGCTCTTTTCTTACTTCAAGGTATATTTCTTCATATTCTTTCATCGTCTTCCCCACTATCTTCCATAGCTTCACATTCGTTACGGAAAGGGCAATCGGCACAACCTTTTTCATATAGTGCATCTAATAATATTTCCGTCGGCGTTAAATGGTCTTTATCAGCATAATAATTTTTATTATTATAGATGCGGGCAAATTCCGCTATTAAATTTTCACTTGGATTTACAAACGCATATGGCATTTCAAAATATATATGGCCAAATTGGTCGTGGATTTTTTCTATCTTACCTTCTTTTACAATCACCCATAAATTTCGGCGTTTTGTTGTAAAAGGCTTGCACCAACCAAGATTTTCCCCATCCCGCATTTTCTCATATAATTTCATTTTGCATTTCCCCTTTTTATTTAAATTCTTTTTTGATATATAGTTTTATATCCCTTGCAAATTCTTCGTCATCTATTTGCATAGCGCCATGCTTGCAATCAATAACAGATCCATCTTTCCCGTATACTACATATTGATTTATTTTTTCTGTAGTTAGAAATGTTACATTTTCGTATTTGGCTAATAATGCGCCGATTTTCTTTTCGCGTGTGACGAATTTCCAAATATCATTTTCTTTCCCTCCCGTAAAAATAAAGCTATCTACTACCATTTCCAAAATGTTGGCCTTTGCCTTTTTTAATTTACAAAATGCGTCATAATGCATTTTGTTTGCACGTCCTAAAATAACATTACGCACGTGATCCATTTTTGGAAATCCCTTAACGGTTGATCCAAATGTACCGATAAAAGCATTTAATGTGTGTTTGGCCTTCAGATCGCCTTTAAAACTTTTAGCCATATACAATGGTTCAATGATCGGGTCTAATATTTCATCGGCATATTTCATCAAAATCGTATAATTTGGATTCATTTCAGATCCGGCAAGAAAATTTTTTTCCATTTGTGATAAACAGCCACTATAAATTTCTTCCCCGCGGAAATCTCGTGTATCAAATTTTTTATATTCTGCTGTGCTACCGTCGCCCCGGAAGCATACCGGCCATTCTTCAGATGGATCTACCAATCCTTCCACAAGTTTGGCGGTATGTGCATCCGGCAATTTCCCCATTGCACAAAACGGATACATTGAAGAAAAATCGGCTATGGTTGTATTTTTCATCTTATATCCGGCAAAGGTTTTGTTAAGGTAATATATCGGCTTTGGTGCCCAATCATGCAATCCATTATATGTTCCGAAACTTTTACGGATAGTATGTTTATATTGGATTCTAAAAGCAGTTTCTATTTCTTTTCGTGCTTCTCTCCCTGTAAACTTGATTTTCCCATCGTTTAATTCTTCATCAAATGTATTCGATGTATATGCATGTATTTTTCCCCCTTCGGATACATATAAAATCTTCCAGTTTCCGTGGCTCTCAATATAATATGCGCCTTTTTGTGCCCATAAAATACGTTTGGTTTTTACCTGTACCGGTATTTTACATTTTTCCAATTCGATGCGATTTATTTCTGATTGTGGCAGATTCGGGTGTAGTATTGCTTCTTTTCGCAAATTTACATACATTAGTTCTTTTGCCCATAAATCCATTTCCCATTTCCCATTTTCCCTTTTATTATTGATTACGCCGATCTATCGGCACTGTAATTTTATATGGATTTTCCGGCAACACTAATAATTTTATAATATCAGATACATCAAAATTAAAAAGATCGGCTAAAGCTATCCATGCTTGTATTGATAATTTGTTTGTACCTCTTTCCACCTTGTTATAATGCTGACGGCTAACACCTATTTTGCGCGCAACCGCCATTTGTGTAAAATCCCGTCTTACTCGTTCCGCTGCAAGGTCTTTCCCTTTTACCTGGCAATTTTCAAGTAAAACACGTAGCAAGCCGCTTGCTTCTTCGTTTTTAAAGTATAAAGTATATCCGCCAAACATGCAATTTGTACCAAATATCATTTTTATCACCTCTTTGCTATTATTATAACATACCCCCCCCCCGTTTGTCAATACCTCTGCGACATTTTGTAAAAATTTTTTTTCTATCCCTCTATGGCGTGCCGGCTGACCGATGCCAGGCGTGCCATTGCCATATGTCATTCAACTATAGACAAGTTTGAGCGCTTTCCACGGGATATATCAACCTACTATAGACATATGGACCACTTTCCACAGGCTATGGCAGTCTACTATAGACATAGAGAGCACTCCCCATGGCTCCCCCTCCGTGACCACCCCGACGCGAGCCCTGGCGGGAGAAAACATACCCTGGCGCCGAGGCGCCTACACGCCAGCCACAAATG
>ERZ1034855.593-NODE-593-length-12932-cov-7.019803_pt1 | contig 12932 bp, 14 predicted proteins | sample MGYA00520699_ERZ1034855 | MGnify/ENA primary metagenome ERZ1034855 (study PRJEB33766, sample SAMN09781730) | gut metagenome | biome: gut microbiome | host: Homo sapiens | place: Madagascar | study: EMG produced TPA metagenomics assembly of the PRJNA485056 data set...
GTGAACTCGACGTTGACAGAAGCGTCAGACGGAAGCGTGGTAGCGATAGCGTTGCCGAGGCCGGCGCGGATTTCGCCAATGGTGACGTTCGGCGTGACATTGCCAGTCTGGAACTTGTTGGAGAAGTAGAGAATCTGACCGGTCGTCTTGTCGGTGCAGATTGCTTCGCCGATGCCCTTTGCGTAAAGGCGGGAGTCAGTAAATCGAATCATTCTTTTGTCACTCCTTTGTGTGTGTTTCAAAAAGATGTTTGTGTGTGTTATGTGGTCTGGTTTCCTGCATTTTGGACAGCCCGCATACCAGCGCCGCCGGCGAACGTTGACATATCAATGAGTCCGCCGCAGTAGTCGATTTCACGGTCATACAGAGGACTTGGGAACGGGTTTCCATGCTTCCATTTCCCGCCCTGCGCCTCTGCAAAGCTGCAAACGATGTACCCAACAAGCCGCTGCACAGCATCGCGCCGCAGCAGAAGTTTCAAAATCGGCCATTCCTCCATGTCCGATTCATCGGCTCCTGAAAAAGTGGCGATTGTAGCTTTCAGTGCATCTATGCGGTATTGGAGTTTCGGTGCGTTCATCTCTGCAAGGTCGCGTTCTGCCTGAACCAACTCAGGGTTAGCGTTCTCTGAAACAAGTTCAATGCCGTTCTGAGCCGCTAAAATTGGTCGCAGACGTTGGAATTGCATGGGGGTAATCCTTTTCACTTCCCCATTTACAAAAATGAGCACACTTTTCAGCCGTGTTGGGTCATTTGCTTGCAACTCAAGGTCTACAAGTTCTATCCGTTTTTCGGCTGGTAGGCCGTTTCCTACTCGCATTGCGAGTAAAAGGAACAGAATGCACTTGTAGAAAAGCCCGCTTCCGGGCTGTCCGGTTTTTGCCGCGTCAAGTTCCAATGTGTAGTACGCCTGCAAAAGAGGCTTTGACAGCATCGCCACAGGGAGACTCTGCTGCATAAACTCGATTGCGGGTCGTGCTGTTGTGAATTCATCAATGTCCTTGACTTGGATTGGATATAGGGTCAAGCCTTCGGTTTCGATAGGTTCAAACCGCCGAACAGCTTTTGCCATTTCAAGAGAAAGGTCTTGCATTTTTTATTTCCTCGCCTTTCTGATTGCCGTGTTAAGCAAAAAAGAGGGCTACCGGCACAATCTAATGTGTCGATAGCCCTCTTCGGCTCTTCCGCACCGCTCTTTCGGCACGGGTCAAATATTTTATTCTTCTGGAACGTCCATTTCGGAGTCACACCACTCCACGCTCATATGCAGCAGGCGCAAGACATGGTTGCCATAGTCAAACGCACTCTTGCTCCCATCGTCTGTGTGGGCATATCGATTGAAGTTGATAACTCCGATTCCGGTGATATTGACGCCGTGAAGTGCTTCAATGATGCACTGCTCGATGTTGTAGGCTCTGGAGTATGCGTCTGTGCGTGTGGTGTTCTCCATGTTGACGTTCACAAGAATCTCAAATTGCAAGCCGAGAACCGTGTGAAAATCATCTTTTGCAATGGTTCTGCCCATATAGAGTTTCAGTATCGTGTCCGCTTCTGTATCGCTCTGCCCCCAAACTCTTTGTGGGTATATGCGATATCCCTTCGGGTGCCGTTTCTTGTCTTCCGCTGTGTTCAGAACTGGATTATCTCCGTCAAAAAGCATGGACAGTTTTTCTTGCGGAGTGGGAAGCGGATTTGCAAGCGGACGCGCGCCGTCGTACCACAGATACTTCATCAGCCGCACGCGGGAGCGGTCGTTATCGTCCTTCGGTGTGTAGCCCGGCAGCGGCAAATCCATCAGGTACTTCAGAATCTTGATTGGGATTTCCTCTGCTCCACGCAGCCGGGTGTATCCGGATTGAACTCTCTCATATGGGTAAGAGTCTGCGTTTACCGATACCGCCATATCAGGCTTCCTCCCGCTGTTTCTGCCTCTTTTCCATGTAGTCGGCGAATGCCTTCTGTGCGTCTTTTAACTCGTTCAGTGCGCCGCTGACCGCCTCTGGTGTGGTCTGCTGCTGCAATGCCATGATGATGCGCGTGACTGGTTCATTCATGACCTGCGTCAGTCCGTAAATTTCGGTGTTCAGACGCTTTTCAAGGTCACGCATATCCGAAATCGCGTCAAACGCCTTGTCCCTGACTTCTCCGTCGCAGCGTTTCAGACGTTCCATTTGGTTCATAATATGGCTTGATGCGAATCGGTCATATTCTGGTTCTGTCATAAGCCACTGATTCTTCTCGAACTCATATGGTTCGCCAAAATAGAACTTTGCATATGCCGCCATAAGGACGCGGCTTTTGATTGCCGTGTTTTCCTTGTAAAGCGGCGGCATCGGCATGCTATCCAGACCACCGTCGATTTTTATCTCAATGCGGTCAAAGCAGAGGTCTGCTGCTTCCTTTACAAACTGCATCTTCTCACGCAGCGGCACATAGTCCGGCATCCGCATGAGGTTTTCCTTCGTGATTTGAATCTTTCCCATACTCTCACAGCTCCTTTCGGTTGTATGGTTTTTTCAGTGTACGCTAGGTTTTGATTTTACAGTGGGAAGATTCGGCAGAAACTTCCCACTTTTTTGTTCTGGCACACAGATATTGATGTGCGCACCAGTCGTGCCGGGACTTCTTCTCAGTCAGATATCGGCAATGCAGGCTGACATCGCCGCTCTTGCGGTAGGCATATTCACAAGTTCCTTGCATCTTAAATCCCCACAATTTTATCTGCCCAAACGCTTTAGGCGTTCACATCGCTACGATGTAATTCGCATAATCCTTCCATCCGTCGGCAGCTTTATACGCCGCGACCGATGCTGCCGGGACTTTGATGGTAAATCCCGCTGTGTCCGAGGCGAATGCTCCAGTTCCAAGCGCAGGCGGCGTTGTCGGCTTGCAGATAACAGTTGTTATGCCAGTATAAGCAAAACAATATGCTCCTATTTCTGTCACCGTTGACGGAATCTCTATTTCTCCGGCAATGCTCGCACTGTTAAACGCAGATTGATCGATAACAGCAAGCCCTTCGTTTAATTTTATTACCGGCGCTACACCATTAACGCCGCTCACACCCTGAAATGCGAAGGCTGAAATTCTGGTTACGCTCCCCGGCAAAATCATTGTTCCGATATTAGCAGAAGAAAACGCGGTATTTCCTATCAATGTCACTGTTTCCGGTATGATAACATTCTGGCACATAGAGTAAACAAAAGCGTTCACATCAATCGTTGTAATGTTGTTTGATGGATCTGACATATCAAGCTCTTGCAGTAAGTGTTGATACGCAAGCTCATAAGCTGCAATTCTTGTGTGGTTGTAGAGCTTTGCTTTTTTTATATAGCTTGCGCTTTCATAGGCTGTCATGGGTTCTTGCTCGTATTCCGCTTCCATATACGGCGTAGTCGGTGCTTTCTTGATTCCGGCCACCGCAGATGCAAATCCATCCGGATAGATAAGCTGGCCGGTCTGCCCGCTCTTCGCGCGGATTGCGTCGGCGACTGACGTGAGTTCTATATCGTTCGTTAAATATTCAGTTGCCATCAAAAGCTACCTCCATTTGCGCTAGGAATTGTTTCCGCGCTCCACGCTCCATTGACTACCCGCAAGAATTTACCGTTGTCGGAAGGCGTGACCGAAGGCAATTCTCTTATTTCAACCGTTCCGGTTCTACCGTTTACGCTTGTAACTGGGTAGGGGGGCGGGTTTGACGCGCTGTACTGCCGCACATTGTCTACGCTCCCAAGCCCGACGTCGGACTTTCCGACCGTCACCGCGCCGGTCTTGCCGTTGACACTGGTGACGGGGGCGGTCTGCAATGCGGTTTCTGCCTTGTCCAAGCTCGACTGGACGCTACTGGACAAATCTGATTTTGGGATTCCATCCGTTGGCATTGTATATTTCGCTTCAACGTCTTTTTTACGAGGAATGGATAAATCCTCGCTATATCTTCCCAAATTCTTCATAACGTTCCTCCTACATGGCCTCCCACAGTATTTCACGCGGGAGGCGTTGCTTTAAATTCAGCCGATTGCGACGGCACGGTACGCTCCGGCACTCAGAGACGTTACGCTTTCATCGGTCTGGTTGATGATAATCGTAATGCTGTTATCAGCACCGATTTGCACGTCAGTCAGCACCATGGCGTTCGTAGCCGTTTCGTATACCTGCACCAGCATCGGAGTCTGCGGGCCATTTGTCTGTGCGGCGATCTGCCAAGTGAATGCACCGCCGGATGCGGAAAGCACTGGATTTGTAATCGAATACTTGTGCAGATTTTCAGGAGCGGCCTGCCACGTCGGTGCTTGTCCCTCGCCGTTAGAGGTCAGAACCTGTCCTGCCTCGCCGCCCGTCGTCGGTGCATAGAACGTCGGATTCGGCGTTTCTGCACCGTTTTGTGTAATGGTATTCTTAGTTGCGCCCTCTGCAACGGTGCCCAGCTTTGTCTTGTCCACTTTGCTGAACTGCGTATAGGTTTCGCCGTCGCCGATATCGTCTTGTGTCAGCACAACAACACCGGTTTTCCCGTTTACAGAGTTCACGTCAGACGGATTGCAGAGAACATAAACTGTGCCGCCCCAGCGGTACTGTTTGTTCTGGTAGCTGCCCTCCGTCATGACAATGTAAATCTTTCCCGTTTCCGGAGTCAGCGGAGTTCCCCCCTCAGTAGCAGAAAGCCAATCAGCCGCTCTCGGTGTGGTGCCAACGATATACGCCTCAACGACATCATCGACATAGCTGGGCAGCTGCCCAGATGGAACAAGTCCATCTGCGCCGAGGGTTGCGACGCCGTTCGGCTGGCCTTTCTCAGATGCGGGAATCTTGGCATCAAGCTGTGCCTGTGCATCGGATGTAAGGCCGGAAATGTACTGTGCGCCAACGATTTCAACGACTTCTGCCGCCGTGATGTGCCCGGCCTTATCAACAGTGATAGAAACCGTGTGCGTTGCATCGCCATACTGACCGGCAGTCGCACCGGAAAACACATGGCCGAGCGTGATAATCTTGGTCGTGCCATCACCGTTGACATGAATCCACTTATCACCAGACGCAAGAGAGAACGTATCGGTCTTGCTGGTTGCAGAAACCGTCACGGCTTCATTCTGCCCAGCAACTTCGGCGGTATCGTTCGTGCTCTGCGTTGGAACGGTCACATTAGAGAACGCGTTCTGGTTGACTTCACCGCCGCCAGCTACTGCATTCTTGACAGCAGTGTCGAGCGCTGCAAATGCTTTCTGAAGCGTATCACCATCAGCAATATAGCCACCTTCGACCGGCTGATAATCATTCAGCGTGAGCTCAACGATTTTCTTGGTAGTAACAGTGCCGTTTGAACCAAGGCCGACAATCACCGCGCCGGTACTGCCAGCCTGATTGTAAACAACACCTACTGGGTTCCAGCTCTCACCGTCATACTGATAAATAATCTTATCGTTCGAGTTGGTGTAAATTTGAAATTGTTTTGGATTTACGGGAGGCGTAGCCAGCGGCTGAAGCACCGCATTCTGAATTTCGTTTTTGTTAAGGTCAAGGTTTGTAAGAACGCTTCTACTCATTGTAAGTTTCCTCTCTTTCGTTGACGGTCAGTTAAGATATGCTTTTCCGGAGAATGGTGCGGTAAAAGCGATGGACAATTTGTTCTTATCGATATACTGAACATCCCCCACAACTTCTGTACCCGCGCTGTCTGCAACTGATACAGAGGGGTATTTGCCAAGATTGTGCTGTATCGTCCATAAATTGGATGCTACATTTTGTGTGAATGCGAAGTGGAGGTCATCACCTGCTCCAACGCCGATATTCGCGCGTGCACGCTGCTGTTCTTCTGGTGTAAGGTTTTGTTCTACATCGTATCGGACTGCGCCCAATGCGGCATTTACGCCCGCCGCCATTACCGTTACGCTAATGTTTCCATTTACCGCGCCGATTTCAACCGGAATATCATCTGTGACTGTGCCGCCCGATGAATCCGCATCGATCAGAATGCCACGGTTTGCAGCTGTCAGGATTCGGATTTGACGGCCGATGCCGCCGAAAATATTCCCACCCTTGAACTGTATTCTGGCCTGTGGCTCGACGCACCCGCTCATCGAAAAAGATTGTTCCTGCTCAACAGGAAACAGCCATTTCCCGCTCTTGTACGTTACATCGCCCGGATATTGTCTGGAAAGCTTTCCAAGATTCAGGACGACAATTTCCACCATATCTTCGGTAATCAACGTGCCGTCCAGCATTCGCAAAACAAACGGCATGGAGTAACTATCACCTTGCATAATCGAAATTGCCATGTCAAATGCCCTCCAAACCTATTTCTACGCTTGCTAAATATTCTCCAAACGATGCCGTTACCACCAGCGGAACATCACTTGCAGACCAGCAAGTTATTTGTGTGCTATTCCCTGCTTCCGTCGCAGTATATGACATTGTATCTGCACCAGAATAGGCGAACGTTATTTTATCTAACCGCTCTTCTCCGTTTTCAAAATACGCAGCTTCTATTGTAACGGACTCATATGGGCGAAGCTTGTCCGGGATATTTCCGAGGAACGCCACTTCGTTTCCGCTTTCCGCCGGAACGACCGTTATTTCATACGTCTCGCTGATGTTGCGGTTCTGTTCCAATGTGCAAGTCACAGTACAAGTCCCTTCTGAAACGCCGAAAACACTTCCGTCCATACCAACGTCCGCAATATTGCTGTCGCTGCTCTCCCATATGTAGCTGATCGGATGGTCATAGTCGCTGTCTGCTTTCTCGCCCATTCTAAGGCTGATGGCCTCCAACTGGCCCGTAGCGCCGCTTTTTATAATAGGGTTCCCGCTTACTCGGATTTCCCACGAAAACGTCTTTCCGCCTGCCACATGGCGCGCCATATCATCTATTTCTTCGTTCGGTGGTTCATACCGAGCAGTGAATTCAAGCAGCCTGACGGAATCGTAATCGCCGGTAAACTCCTGCGCATAATCACCGAAACCTGTGATTCTATAGGCAGAAGAACCGAGGATAATCCGGCTGTTGGTGTTCAAATTTTTCGTTTCATCGTTGCGCTGACAAGTGATGTTGACATATCCCTTTGTGATAAGCGCATACTCCTGCATGTCGCTATCGTTTGCCGTCAGAATTGCCTTTTCAACGCAGATTGGTTCTTTCAGAAGATTGCCGTACCAGTCCAGATGATTCCACGTTGACCGACAGCGTTGTGCAACGCCTCCGCCGATTGCATTGGAGATATTCTGCGGATTTGTGACCAGCCAAATACTTCCCATTGCATCGATTTTCGTTCCTTCTGGGACATATTCGATGCTTTCATCAGCAAACATGACGTTTTTGTAGTCGTCCTGCTTCCGGAGCGTAGAGGCCGTTTCCGGTGCTATGTCAGCCATGCGAATGTATGTGGTTTCCCACTCGTATGGAGCATCCGGGTTCAGTCCCTGCACACGCGCTTTGATAAAGTCAGAAGCATACTTTGCGTACTGATGTACAAACTCTGTGCTTGGATCTCCGAAATACTGCTTCTGCCGGCCTCTATATTGCGATGGGGTGTTCCTGACTGCTGTCTTCAGGCGGCCGGAAGCAATCAATCCGTTCTTGATATTGTCTGATAGCGGCATGATGTCCAGCCCCCCTTCCGATGTTTCTTAGAGCAGTGTGAACACGCGCCGCATGGGATTTACCTGACGCATATACGCGCATTCCTGCTCATATCCACGCAGTTCATCGTAGAATAACTGCAAGTTTTCCTTGTACCGAGCCGTCGATTCCTTCATAGTGGTGTTTTCGTTCGGTGTATTAAAACTCTTGTCCTTTATCTTTGGCTGGATGTTCAGCCATTCCCGGTTAAACCGGTTATCCCACGTCACCGCGACGGCCAATCCCAATAGACGTTTCTGTTTGAGCGTAAGTTCGTGATAAAAATGGCCGTCTGTATAGAAATCCAAACGATATTCGATACCTGCGTTGTCCTGCTGTGGAAATGTTACATTTCCCGTTTCGGAGTTGTAGGTAAAATCCGTGTATGGGATGAACGAGGCATCTCCATTTCGTGCGTACTGCACACTTACGCAGCTGCAAAGTTCATATCCAACTTTTCCTGTCTGAATTGTTGTTTCCTGCGTTGTGCTGGTCTGTTCGCTTGTCCAATTGAAATCGGAATAATGTGGTTCTTCAAGTCCTTCTGTCAGGAACACAAGCAGTTCAGGCGGGCTTTTCAGCATAGGGATTGCCATTTTCACCCATGCGCTCATGCGTCGAAAAAACAGTGCTGCGTCTGTTTTCAGGTCATCTGTCATTCGGTCATCGCCGATGATAACCATGGCGTGATTTGTAATGACATCGCTCCAAGAGGTTCCCATTAGTCCCATTCCTCCTTTTCATAGGAAGAATCGTTCATGGTGTTTTGGTATTCCTCCCGGATACAATCGGCGGCAGTCTCATCCTCAATCAGAAGCAAAAGAGATTCGATGATGCCGCATAGAGCCTCAATTCTTTCCTTGCTGTCCATGGTTCGACCGCCGCCTTTCCTATATTAAGCCTTGACAGCAACAGTGCATTGTGCCTGTCCTGCCAGATAGTTGTCGTTTTCTTCCTGCACGATAGATAGAACCGCATTTCCTGCATTCAGTCCCTCTATGGTGACGGTGGTGTTGTTCACAACTGGGCTGATTGCTACCGCAGAAGGGTTGCTGTTTTCGATGGTAAGCTGACTATTTGATGCAGTCGTAATCGTGAATGTTTCGGTTGTACCAGCGGACATTTCGATTGCTTCCGGACTGACGCTCAATCCAGCACTGGCCTTTGCAATCGTCCACGGAACAATGATGGTTCCCTTATAGTTTCCTATTCCGTCAATTCGGAGGGAATATGCTCCGGCGTTCGTACCTTTGTTGTCTGATACAGTGTAGTCCGTGTCAGCCGTAAGCTCTGTTCCACCGAGCGTCACGCTTGTAACCGTTTTGGTTTGTTCGCTTCCCGTATAGGTAAGCGCCGCGCTCACCACAACTGTTGCGCTCTCAATGCTGGTCTTGACCGTTACCGCATTTTCGAGATTATAGAAGAATCCGCTGTTTACTCCGTTTGCCGTAACGATATAGCCGCCGACTTGCAGTTCGTACTTTCCAGCATCGACTTCTGGAACTGTATAGCCGCCACGAGATACTTTTGCGCCGGTGACAGCGGTAAGCGTAACAACTCCATGCACCCTGTTCTGCGCCGCCCATCTGACGTGCATATAGGTAAGTGTTGTAGCTGCACTGAATACGATATATTCAATCGGACCATAATACCGGACGGTGAATACATCGCCTTCCGGCTTTGCCGTCAGCTGTGTCTCTCGATTCAGTTTCACCGTGAAAGATGCGGCAGCTGTCATCTCGACGCCGAGGATTTCCGCTTCCGAACCATTCCAAAGATGGTTGCTGAAGTTGGTTTCAACTGCCGTCCGAATCGACGGCAGAACGTTCTTGCTTGCCGCGTATGCGGACGCAGGCGCAAAGGAAAACTCACTATAGACAGGACTACTCATGTTTCAATACCTCTTTCCTGCGCCCGCATGCGGCGCAATGTTTACTGCGCGTCCCGCGCGTTCATTTCTTCGATAATGGAGATGAAGTCACCCCTTTGGTTTTTCGGGGTTTTACTCATTTCGTTCAATTTTACGACGATTTCTCGCGTGATGTTTGGATTGCCAAGCGCATATTCTTCCGCGTAGGTCTGCGCGACCATCTTCTTGTGGCCTTCGCAAAGTTTCGGGTAAAGCGACAGCATTTCATCGCTGTATTCCGCCATCCTTGCAAATACTCTCTTGTCAAGGATTTCGCCATCCTTATAGTTGACGCCAAGTGCCTCGCGCTCATCGTCACTCAGTCCGGACACAACGATCAGCCATCTGCGCGCCATAAAGACGCGGTTCACGTCCGTCAGAACGCGGGAGAGATCACGGTGCGGCACATAGAAGCTTCCGCTCTTTCCTACAATCTGACCGAAGATGCCGCCTTCTCCGAAGAACACGACGTTATCGTCCGCAACAGGAGCTTCCCAGAGGAAATGCACCATTTCGGAGTCATTTGCTACCTGAATAATCTGCGGAGTCACAGGTGCCTGCGGCTGTACGTTTGCAACCGCCTTGGCAACCGCATCGGCTACCATCTTCTGCACATCTGCCATCGTGAACGTAGGTTCTGCCTGATTGTTCGTTTTCGTGTGAACTTCAACGGTTTCACCCGCCAATTCAGGCGCAACTTCCGTCAGTGGGACTCCGCTTCCGTCGTATCGGATTCCGGTCACATCATCTGCATTGACAGACAGGATATTTTCTTTGCCCGTTTCTGCCTTTTCAGCAGTATTCGCGGTCTGATCTTCCTCCGGAACATCAAAGAAAACATCTTCTTCCTTGACTTCCTCCGCCACAGGCGTTTTCTTCGGTCTTCCGGGTTTCTTTCCAGTGTTCTTGTTTTCAGCCATGTCGTACACTCCTTCCAGATTTAATGGCTATTTTCCTCCACGAATGTTGGCTCCGTCCGGACTCGAACCGTATCTTGCAGCACCATGCAGAGCCATATGGTGCGGGACGGGCTGGAGGTAAAACCCGCCCCGCGAAGAAGAGATTAGACCGTTATGTAAAATATCGGCGTATATCGTTTGTATTTTGTATTGCATTGTATATACAAATGTGGTATAATTTATGTAGAGGTGATCTACATGAAAGAGAAAACAACCATGTTTTCTATGCGGCTTCCAGATGATTTGCGCAAAAAACTCGAAGAATTGGCTATCCGCGAGGGTCGAACACTTACGAATCTCATTATTTACTTGCTCCGTAAGGCGGTGGAATGATGAAGCGTTATGTTGGAATCGGCTATACTGTTTATGCACATACAAACAAAACTAATTTCAAGACCTATTTTGGGCAAACCTGCCAAGAAGATCTTACTAAGCGTTGGGGTGGTGGACATGGGTATCGCCAATGCCCCGTGTTTTATAACGCCATCAAGAAATATGGCTGGGACGGTTTTACTCACGAAATCATCAAAACGGGTTTGACAAAGGATGAAGCTGATGCTCTTGAAAAAGAGTGTATATGGTTTTTCATGACCAACAAGCACGAGTTTGGCTACAACGTTCAGGAAGGTGGACGCCCTAATGGGAAGTTTTCTGATATTGCTAGGCCAGTTTGTGCTTTCGACTGCGACGGAAACTTCATCGCAGAATTTCCAACAATTACAGCCGCAGCGGCGTGTTACGGAATATCAGTTAGCAGATTGTCCACGCACTGCACACGCATGACCGGTACTTGTGCTGGGATGATTTTCTCATATAAAGACGATCTATGTGGGTCTAAGTGCCTTCCAGCGGAGCGTTGTATGAAACCATACGCCGTGAAGCGATCCACAAGAGCGGTCGCCCAATATGACTTAGATGGTCATTTTGTCAAAAGATACAGCAGCATAAAAGAAGCCGCGGACGCAATGGGCGTAAACAAGTCCACCATAAGCGGTGTTCTCTGCCGTTCTGATGCAAAAGGTTCGTGTGTAGGTTATCAGTGGCGTTACTATGATGGGACGACGAACCCAATATTGCCGCATCAGCCAAAAGGCGGTGAATCCAAGATTGATGTCAAAAATCAGAATTTGTGTCAGATAGATTCTGATTCAGGAACCATTCTTCATGTATTTAAGGACGTCACCTCCGCTGCTTCCTCTTGTGGGATTTGCGCTGACGAAATCCAGAAAAACTTGGATGGGCTTGTCAATAATGCAGGCGGTTACACATGGGAGTATGCTGGAGATTATTCAAAGCGTACTGGGCTTCGAACCCGTGCAGTAAACAAACGTCGTCCAGTTGCAAGCATTGATCCATCAACTGATGAGATTGTCGAAAAGTTTTCTAGCGTCGCAGAAGCCTCTCAGAAAACAGGAATCCGCTCATCATATTTATTTGGTGGTCTAAGTGGAAGATATAAAACCGTTCATGGATTAAAGTGGGTGTATCTTTCGGGATGACGGGGGCTGGGACTCCAGCCCCCTGATTTTCATCAACAAGTGATATGGCCGACCTTACTGGAGAACGTTGCAACCGAATCAAGAGCGGTCGTGAGGTTGATGCCCATCTCGAAGTCGGCCGTGCGAGTCGGGTCGATTTCGATGGTAATGGGCGTTTCGGCGTTGTAAGCAATGGTCAGAGGCTTACGGCCGGCAGCAGACAGCATCCAAATGTCGTTTGCAGACAGAATGGTAGTCGGTTCGGTGTTCAGCTTCAGCGGGCTCGCAGCGTCACGGAGCGGCATCAGGCGAACGCCAAGGAACTCACCCAGCATACCGGTGCTGTTGTACTGAGTGCCGAGGAGCATCGCAAGAGCGGCGTCCATGTTGACGTTGGTGGAGCCGGTAGCCTGCGTCGGCAGGACCTTGCTCAGAGCAACCGGAGAACCGGTAGCGATGATGGTGCGCAGACCGACGTTGTTGATGGTAGACAGCTTGTTCGCCAGAGAAATCCAGTTCTGGTTGGTGAACGTCTGGTTCAGGTTCGTGGGGATGAGCGTAGTGTCGGCCGCAGCCAGAGTCATAGACTGATTCCACATGCCCATAACCTTCGCATACATGCCAGCAACAAGGTTCGCAAAGAACGCGCCGAAGTCGGTGTTGTTACCGACAAGCTGATGCCACTTCGCAGTGATCTGAGCGGTCTTCGGCTGCGGATTCAGCGTGTAATCCTTGCTGTAGAAGCGGTTGCGAGGGACGCTTCTGGATGCACCCCAAGAAGAATCCTGGAAGATGGGAATGTCGTTCGATCCGATGGAGATTGTATGAGTCTCGCCAAAGCCGACCTGAACGGTTTCTGCAAAGAAATCGACGGCTTCTGAGAATACATTGGGAAGAATCGGATAAACAACTTCCTGCCAAATGCCCTGAAGGACACGGTAGAAAGCAGGGTTGCCATAGAAACGCTG
>ERZ1034855.599-NODE-599-length-12846-cov-38.749902_pt1 | contig 12846 bp, 19 predicted proteins | sample MGYA00520699_ERZ1034855 | MGnify/ENA primary metagenome ERZ1034855 (study PRJEB33766, sample SAMN09781730) | gut metagenome | biome: gut microbiome | host: Homo sapiens | place: Madagascar | study: EMG produced TPA metagenomics assembly of the PRJNA485056 data...
TGTATAAAATTGCGTAACATTTATTACATGATATATATTTTATTTTACTAAAGTATAATTATTAAGTACTTCATAAAATTTATGATTGTTATCAATCATTTATTTATAATAAGTACTTACTTATTTAGTAAAAAATTGCTTCGCAATTTTGAAATGTTTACGCAATTTTATTTAAGGTATATTTATAGTTAGAAATTAGACTAGTAAAAGAGGATAATAATGAGTATAAGTTCTGAAAATTTTAAATATAATTCAATATCTAGCAATCCAGCTATTCTAGGTACATTAGAAGGACCTTGTGCAGATATTGTAAATCCTACAAGAAATGGTAGAAAATACTCAGAAGAACTTTGGGAAAAAGTATTCTCTGACCCGATAGTAGAGGAACAGATTCAGAACGGTGGTATAATGGGTGAAGGAATGCATCCATTAGATGATAGAGAAGAAATTGATGTAGAAAAAGTGGCAATAGTAATGAAAGAAAAGCCTACTAAAAAAGATGGTAAGCTTTGGGCTAAATTTCAAATATTAAATACCCCTGTTGGCAGAATAATAAAAACATTGTGTGATGCAGGATTTAATATTGGCGTTTCTTCCCGTGGTTCAGGAGATATAATTACTGATTACAATGGCCAAGAATCTGTTGACCCTGATAGATATGATTTTAAATGTTTTGATTGTGCTTTAATTCCTGCAGTTAAAGCAGCAAGAATGAAATATGTTTCAGAAGGCTTAAATAATAAAACAAGAAAATCTTTGAGAGAAGCACTAGACAATACAATAAATAATGCATCTGAAAAAGATAAAAAAATAATGATAGAAACATTAAATGACTTGCAAATTCCTTATAGTCAATCTAAAGAAACAGTTGAAAATATCAAAGAATCTTAGAATGATACTTCTTTAGTTACAGAAGCATTAACACGGCAAAAAGAACTGGAGAAGGAATTATTAGCTATTCAAGAAAAACTTTCAGTTAGCTATGCAAAAGAAATTAAACTTCAAGAAGAGCTTAATAAATATAAAGAAAATGCTAAAAAGTTTCCTATTTTAATTAAGCAAAATAAAGCTATGTAGGAAAGACTTAATAAGTTGTCTAATGATGCCCATATATTGAAAGAGGATTATGGTACTTATAAAAATTCCTTAGACGTGTTAAACAGTAAACTCACTGTTGAAATGAGTAAAAACAAAAAATTAACTGAATAGTTACTAGATAGTCGGAGATTAGCTAGTAACTGTCAATCTACTATCGTTGATTTAAAGGAGAAAGTATCTCGTTATTCAGTAGATAATAAAAAGTAGGTTGAACAACTTAGAGAAAAATTATCTGAATTAAACAAAGATTACACCCTTAAAACATCTGAATATTCTAAAAAGTTAGTAAATTCAAATGCTCTAGTAGAGAAGTATAAAGCTATTGCTAATAAAGCAGTAGATAAGTACATTTCTTCACAAGCACTTAAACTTGGAATAAGTTCAGCTGAAATAAAGAATCGACTTCCTGAAAGTTATTCATTTGAAAATATTGACAGTGTTTGTGAGAGTTTACAAGAGCATAGTATAGGGATTTCCTAGTTGCCCTTTTAGACAATATTAACAGAGAATATGAAGATGAGTATGAAGCCATCTACAAATGAACCTATACTTCCTGCGTAGGATTCTGCTGATTTTGTAGATGACGATTTGATTCGTCTTGCAGGATTAAAATAATGTTAATATTGAAAGGTAAAATATATTATGACTTTAACTGAAAAATATGCAAAAAGAATTAAAATTGCAGAGTCAGTTTATTCTGGTTCTCATCAGGGACAGGTAATGGACAGCAATCGTAAACTCATGGTTGCTACTGCATTAAACAATGTTAATAAGTTCCTTAACGAAGCATTTTCTTCTGCTGATGCTACTCAGAGAAGTGCAATGGGAGATTACAAAAAGTTTTGTCTTAACTTAACTAATGTTTCTCTTCCTAATTTAATTGCTCCTGAATTAGTTATTACTCATCCAATGACTTCAATGACGGGATATGTGGCATATATTGAATACACAACTGGTGGTAAACAGAAAGGTGAAACTGCTCCTGATACCATTCTTAATAATCCGTTCAGACTCGGTGATGCTCAAACTGATTACACAAGTTCTGCTGTTGTTGAGTCTGTTGACACATTTACCTCTGGTACTACTAAACTTGCTTGGCTTCCTGTTGCTAAAAAAGATGATGGTAAATTTGATGTCAGATTTTTAGATGTAAATGGTTCAGAGCTCACTGTAACTGGTGATGTTACAGTTGCTGCTGACGGCACTGTTACCGCAACCGTAACTGGTGATGTAAAGAAAATTGCATATCGTTATGATAATGTTGTTATTCCTCAAAACGATTTACCTGTTCTTAAAGCAGCGATGAAGAGCATTCCGCTCCTTGCTAAGGCAAGAAGAATTGCTGTTTATTACTCACAAATCGCGGCTTTCCAGGCAAAAACTGACTATGGTTTTGACCTCGGTGACCAGCTTGCAGAAAAAGCTGTTGGAGAACTCCAGTATGAAATTGATACCGAAGTAGTAAATCTGCTTGAAAAAACTGCAGATGGAAATGCAGTAAAGATTCCTGCATGGTCTCGTACATTACCTGTCGGTGTTTCAAAAAGAGAACACTATGCGGGCTTTGCAGAGCAAGTTGAAATTGCAAGACAGGTTATTTATGACAAAACTAAGAGATTTGCTCCTAACTGGATGATAATTTCTTCTTCTATTCTTCCTGTTCTTACTTTCATTGATGGATTTAAAGCAGCTCCTGCTACTAATATTAATGGTCCGTATTTTGCAGGTACACTTAACTCACTTAAAGTATATGTTTCCCCAAGTCTTGTTACTGATAAATACCTTATTGGTGTAAATGGTAGTGATATGATGAGTGCTGTTGCAGTTTATGCTCCATATATGCCCATTGTTCCAACTTCACTTCTCCAGTTTGCTGATGGTGGCAATTCTCAAGGCTTTAGCACCCTTTATGACCTCAAGGTACTTAATGCTGACCTTGTTGTTGAAGGAACTATTGTTGCTTAATTGATGCGAAATAAAGTAAAATGAGAGGGGATATATTCCCTCTCATTTTTATTGTATATTTATTTATAATACTATTATATTTTAATAGGAGTGTTAATTATGTTTATTTATGAAGGTAAAAAGAAAATAAGTGATGCAGAGATTGTTGAAGTTTTTAACATTGTGTTTGAATCTGTACAAATTCCTGCGGAAAAACCTGATGTATAGGTATGGAAAGATTCTACAGGCGTTCATGCTTTAATTGGTAAGAACTAGCTTGACGGAGCACTTCCGGAAAAGGAGTAATCAGAATGCTTATATATGAAAAAGAAGGAAAACTTAATTTAAACTTTCAAACTGGTAATGTTCCAGTAGAGCCTAATGATATTGTTATATCAAAAGAGAACAACGAAGTTAAAGTAATGTTAGGGTCAACGGAATTAAAACCTGCAGAAAACCTCAATCCTGTTGAACCAGAACCTTCTAATCCGGATTAGAATGAGCATTCAGAAGAAGTTGTTCAACAATCAGCTAAACGTGGTCGCAAACCTAAAGTAACTGAATAATTTGTGAGTTGATATAAATGGATATTAGTGCTATTAGAGCAGAAGTTTAGCTTAAACTTACCGGTGGTATTTTAGAGCTTGAATTAAATGAAGATACTCTTAATAAAATTATCAACGCAAGTTTAAGAGAAATATAGAGATACATATGCAGCACTAAGATTATAACTATTCCATTTGAACGCTGCATACAGATGAATAAATATGATAAAGTAAGTTCTGTTTCACGTGTGTATAGAGCTTCCTATATAGGAAGTACTGACAGTACATCCTCTACCGACCCTATGTATGTAGCACAGTGGCAGCTTCTTGGTGGCGGAGGTAATATTTAGAATTACCAAAACTACATGTATGATTATATGGCTTGGAACACAATGTCATAGATTAGAAATACTACTTCCACGGATTTAATTTTTAGATACGATAAAAGTACATCTAACTTATATATAAATATAGCAAGTAATCAGCCAGATGTTATAACTGTTGAATATGTCCCGGATTATTAGGACGTATCTGATATAACTTCAGATTATTGGATTGATATACTGGTTAGGTATTCCGTAGCTACAGCAAAAATTCTTGTTGGAAGAATTAGAAGCAGATATACATAGTCGAATGCTTTATGGACAAATGATGGAGCATAGTTATTAGAAGAAGGTACAGCTGAATTAAACTTACTAAGGGAAACGATGGAGCGAAATTCACAACTTGTTTACCCTATTGACTAATTTAGATATATTAATTTAAGGAGATTTTGTTATGCTTGAAAAATATTTAACAGAGGCATTTAAATCTTTAAGTTCGTTAACAGAAGATGTTGTTGATATCAATGATGAAGATATGGAATCTAAGCTTCTAGATGTTACTGACAACGATGTAGATGATACTCTTGATGTTATTGACATAAATGCAAACAGCAAAGATGAACTTGAAGATTCTTATATTGGAAAAATAATTATTGAATGTGATGTCTGTCATTCTAAGCTTTATAAAGATGCGAGCGAAGTAACTCCTTCTGAAGACGATGAAGATATCGTTAACGTTGAAGAAGAGTGCCCTTTCTGTTATTCTACTGACGGATATCACATTGTAGGGCAAGTAGCTCCATATCAACCGGAAGAACTTTCCGTAGAAGTTGAACCTGTAGAAAACGACGAAGCTGTTGAGGAAGGTTTAGGGGATGCTATAGTGAGCGGAGCAGGTGGTGCTACAATCGGTTCAGGTGTAGGTATGGCATTAGGCGGTCTTCCTGGTGCTGCTATTGGCAGTCTTGCTGGAGGTATTGCAGGGACTGTGCACGGTGCTAAAATGGAATCTTGTAATAAATATCCTCTAAAACATCTTAAACGTTCAGAAGAGTGCTACAAAGAAGGCTTTAGTAAAATAGAGCTTGAAACAGACAATGACAAAATAAAAGTAACTTCACAGCCTGTTGCAGATGAGCCTGAACAAGAAGTTCTTGCACCTATTGCTCCTGCAAAAAAAGCTGAAATTAATGTCAATTCTAAGTCCGCTGATGACGCCGAAGGTGTTGATGATGTTGACATTGATGAACTAGAGGAAGAATCTCTTAATTCTTGTGCTACTAAGTATTTTAAGGAATAGTATAAAGGTTCTAAATCATTTAAGACACGTAAGATTGTTGAAAAAAACAATTAGTTTATTGTAGAAGGAATACTTACTTGTATGTCTGGAAGAAAACATCCTGTAAGTATGCAATTAAATCCTGTCTCACATAACTTAGAAGGTAGTTGCAAATTTGAAGGAAAAGTTAGATGTATAAAAGAGAGCAGAGCTGTTAAATTAAACACTAATTTAAAAGGTAGCAAATTAGTAGTAGAATCTCTTACTTGTAAATAATCCTTTTTAAGGAAGAACTTTATATGAACAATTATGGAATGCTATTAAATCAAAACATATTACTTCATAGAAATTATTTCAATGAAATGTGTAAGCTTATTGGAATATATGTAATCTATAGAGCTCCTTATCCAGGTAAACATTGGACAACATACGCAGAATTAGAGACAAATTATGATAAACCTATTTAGGTAGGATGTATATTTGATGACCATCCCACTCAGAAATCATTAAAGAAGATGGGGTGGATTGCAGAACTTTCTGAAAATGCTTCTATTATACATGTTCCTTATGATTTACCTAATTTATAGATAGGAGCTCTTTTCATCGTTCCATGTGGGCTGGATAATTCGACTGGTAGATTATTTAGAGTTACAAAGCTAGAAAATAGCATAGTATATCCTGCATCTATAGCTTGTGAAATAATTCCTGAATATGAGGATACTTATGTACCCGAAACAAGTAATGATTATTCTAATAGTAGTTTTAATTTAATAAACTAGAACCAAAATGAAGGAAATTTATTTGCATGATAATAAGTGTCCCGATTTAGTATTCTCGTTCCTTTTGTCTATGGCTAATATAGCAAATACAGGAATGTCTGATGTACACCTTTAATAGTCAAAAGGTAGTAGTAATTGAAACATATATAAATTAGCATTATAAAAGCCCTTACATTAACCATATATCAGTTTACCAAGTTTTAATGTTTGCAGTTAATAATTTAGTAGTTAATAAATATGGAAATTATTTTACTATTTCAATAAATAGTAATGTTAAATATGGGCTTACTAATTTCAAAATAATTGAATTATGCAATTTAATTTAGTATGGTGTTTTAGGACTTATTGGTTATCCTATATTAGTTTATATTTTTAATTTTATTTCCAGTAACTTAGATAAATAGTATTAGAAATATTTGTAGGAGATAATGTAAATTGGTTAAATTATATGATGATGCACTGCTTAAGAAATTAAATGATTGGACGCAGAATACAGATATTCATATATACAGTTCTGATGATTTTAAACAAGTTATTTACATGTAGGCTGATAAGTCAGGAGATAAACCCCTAAAATTACCTATTATTGTTCTTCATAGGTAGGGAGGATATCAGGTAACTAACTTTAATAAAAAACCGATGACATATGATGGATTGACTTTAGATTCTAATCTGCATAAAAGTATTCAGTTAAATGCTATTCCAATATAGATTGAATATTAGCTCGACATTTATACCAAATATCTATCTGAAGCGGATGTGTTTGCAAGGGAGTTCATATTTAATTTTATAAATTTTCCATCTGTTCCTATTATTGTTCCATATAATAATCAAAATATTGTTCATACATCCACTGTTAGAGTTTCCGGAAATGTTGCGGATAACTCAGATATTCCGGAACGAATGATTCCAGGTCAGTTTACTCGGTTAACATTATCTTTAAATATTGATGATGCTTATTTATGGGATGTTCGTTCTAGAAATAACATACGGATTGGTGATGTTGGACTTAAGATATATAAAGATAAATTAGAAGATGATTATGTTAGAGAAGATTTATATTTTGAATGATTAAGGAGATTAGTCCATGAGTGATTTTAGACGAATTAATATATATGAGTCTGACTTAACTACGAACGGTGTAGCTGACGAGATTACAGATGTGGTATATGTTCCAGGTTTTGCTGCTTCAGGTTCTGTATCTGCACGTGTCCCTACACTTTGTTATACTGTTGCACAGTTTGAAAATGCTTTTGGTTCTGCTGTACCAGTATTTAAATCAGCTCAGCAATATCCTATTGCACAAGATGATGTTACAGGAATTAAATACGATGATTCTAAAGATATTTATGCAGGTTTTTTAAGTGATGCAATTCCTTCTGCTAATAAAGGCGAATCTGCTGTTTGGTTTGCAGAAGGTTCTCCTGACCCTTCTTATATATATGCAAAAGAACTTATTAGTGAAGGTATTCCTGTTCTTTATGAAAGAATAAATGTAGTAGATTAGTCTGTTGATGGTCAAGACGACATTTCTATTGCTACTATGTATAAAGCATTTTTAAGTGGTAGCCCTTCGATAGGTTATCCTTCTATATACTCTACAATACAAGGTGCAAATTTAATTGCAAGAGAACTTGCAGTTAAATATATAACTTCTGGAGGATATCCTACATTTGAATTTGTGTCTGGGGATAATACAATTTCAGAAGGTAAACAAATCTATTCGGCAACAAACGAGCAAAAAGAATTTATAATAGATGAAAAAGGGGTTACTGAAATTAGTTCTGTTTATAAGAACAGTGAATTAGTTCCTGCTTCCGATTATGATGTATCAGAAGATAAACAAAAGATAACATTTAAACAAGCAGTAACTGCTCTTTCTTAGGTTACAATAAATTATAAATATTAGTACATGAGTCAAGGTAGCGTAGTATGTTTGTCTATGCTTAATCTTGCTAAAGTGCGCGGAGACGCAGTTGCATTACTTGACCCAACAGATACTCCTGATAGGCCGTTACTTCCTACAAGTGTTGGAGGAGACGACTAGGCAGCATCTGTGTATTGTGCGGCAACAATGGAATCTAAGCCAACATCTTTAGCAGCAGCAATAAATGGTTCTTACGGCACAATGTTTCTTCCTTGGATGTTAATGAAGTTTAATAATGCTTATGTTGGAACTACGCAGTCTATAATGCCTGCTTCTTTTGCATATTTAAAATGTTTAGCTCGTTCAATCAGAAATAATCCTAATTGGCTTGCTATTGCAGGTGTAGGCAGAGGCTTAATTCCTGATTGTATTGCGGCACATACAACAAAAATACTTACAAATGCTATTGCAGAATCTTATCAAATTGACCCAGGTAAAAGTTCTGATGTAGGTATTTCTATAAATCCAATTACTAATATTAAGCCTTATGGTCAATGTATATGGGGCAATAGAACATTGGCACATATGAATTCTAATAGAACAGAATTTGCAACGAATTTCCTGAATATTAGAAATCTTGTAAGTGATGTTAAAAAACAAGCATATATGGCAGCTCAATCACTGATGTTTGAACAAAATACAGATATTCTTTGGATTAACTTTAAGGCACTGATGACACCAATGCTTGATAGAATGAAGTCAGGTTATGGTATTAGTGGTTATAAGATGATAAAAGGTACTCCTAAGGATAAGACAAAATTAGAATGTGAAATTAGATTATATCCTGTATATGCAGTTGAATCATTTGATGTGTATATTACACTTTCTGATGAAGAAATTGTTGTTGAATAATCAGAAGAGAGGAGTTTAAATAATGCCTAAATTAAATACAAATCCATCTGGTTTATAGTTTCCAGGTGTATATAGAAATGGTAATGGAGATAGTACACAGGTTGGTACTTATCATCTCGCAGATAATCCTCAATTATATGAAATTCAAAGGAGTAATAACTTTGAGCTTATTATAACCGGTCTTGAAAATCTTCGTAGACCTGGTACTGTTGGAGATGAATCTACTGCCATAATTAAAAATGCACAGGAAGTAATTAGACTTTCTGTAGCGTCGTCATTTGTGCCTTCTTTTTCTCAATCTGCTATTGAGATTCGTAGAGGTAATAGCTCATTTAAATACGCAGGTGTTCCTTCATTTAGTGGTGGTCAGGTTGTTGTAAATGATTACATTGGTGCTGATACTTTAGGTTGTTTGTCTGCTTGGCAAGCTCTTTCTTACAATGTTTATACTGAGAAAGTAGGATTAGCCTCAGATTATAAGAAAGACTGTACTTTAATTGAGTACTCTCCGGATTATCAAGTAGTTCGTAAATTTAATCTTCATGGTTGCTGGATAAGTAGTCTTACCCAAGGAGATTTCAACTCTGATGGTAATGATAAACATCAAATTACAATGACTATTGAAATAGATAGAGCAGAAATTGATACTTCCGAGGATATTTAATTTTTAATCGTAAGGAGTGTTAGCTAAATTAACACTCCTTTTATTTTTAGTTGATTATTTATATTATTTATATTATAATATAAATAAGGATGTGATTATTATAATTTGGATAAATAATGGAATTGAAGAACATAAGGTAAGTGAACAGAATAAAATACCTGAGGGGTATGTTAAAGGTAGGCTAAAGTCCAATATAAAATACGTTTATTATACTGATGAGAAAATATCAATTAAGTTACCTGAAAGTGTAAATCCTCCCGAAGGATTTTATAAGGGAAGATTAAAACGAAAAATGACAGAGCAAGAAAAAGCTTCATTTAATTTTAAACGTAAAAATACTTGTACTGAATTACATGGAACTGAAAATTACAATAATCGCGCCAAAGCAAAACAAACATGTGTTGAAAAATACAATGTAGATAATCCCTCAAAATGTGAAGAAACTAAAGTTAAGATTAAAAATACACTTACTTTACATTATGGAGGTTATACATTATCTTCTCCTACATTGAGAAAACTATATATTAACACAATGGTTGCTCGTTATGGAGTACAAAATCCGATGTAGTCTGAAGAAATAAAATAGAAATATGAAGCTAATTATTTAGTTAAACATGGAGTTAAAAATCCTTTTAATTCTGAAACTGTTAGAAATAAATGTAAAAACACATTGTTTAAACGATACGGTGTTATTAACTCTGGACAAATAGAGTCTTTGAAATTACAGCGAATTTCAAAACAAAAGATAACAACACCAATAAATAACTTAGAAAAATATGGTATGCCCTATACGTGTATGCTGCCTAATGTTAGAGCAATGAGTAAAAACAATAGTCATCCTAATAACATGTTTGAATAGCTACTTATTTAGTCTAATTTAAGTTATGAAAAAGAGTTTCCTATTCAAAATAGATAGTATGATTTTAAAGTAAGCAATAATTTAATTGAAATAAACCCTTTTGCAACTCATAATTCTACTTGGGGAATTTACGGTCAAGAAGGTATGGATAAGTATTATCATTATAACAAGACAGCGCTTGCTAAAGAAGCTGGCTATAACTGTATTAACGTTTGGGACTGGGATGACCAAAATAAAATAATTTAGTTGTTAAGTAGAAGAGAACGTATATATGCTCGAAATTGTGTAGTAAAGGAAATATCTAAAATTGACTGTGACAATTATCTAAATAGTTATCATTTACAAAATACCTGTAATGGTCAAATAATAAGGTTAGGTTTGTATCACAGTGATGAGCTTGTTTTTGTAATGACTTTTGGAAAACCCAGATATAATATAAAATATGAATATGAGTTAATAAGACTTTGTTCTCATAAATATGTAATTGGCGGAGCAGAAAAATTATTTTCATACTTCATAAAAAATTATAATCCCTCCTCAATAGTTAGTTATTGTGATAATAGTAAATTTCGTGGAGATGTTTATTATAGGTTAAACTTTAAGTTATTTAATAATGGTCAGCCTTCAAAGCATTGGTATAATTTAAAAACAAAACAACATATAACTGATAATTTACTTCGTCAAAGAGGTTTTGACCAGTTATTTAATATGAATTATGGAAAAGGTACTTCAAATGAGGAACTAATGAAATAGCATAATTTTGTTGAAATATACGATTGTGGGCAATCTACTTATATTTATAAAAAGGAATGAACTTATGAAATATTTTAACATTGAAATTGATGATAATAATATCATAAATAAATTTTCTAAATTACTCAGGATGAATAGAATAAAGTATGAAACCTCTGATTTAGATGGTCATGGTAAACATTTTGAAATTTATTGTGATGAAAAGACAGCAAAAACTCTTGATGATGCTTTAGATGTAATGTTTAATATTCGGGATAGTAATACTGTTGCTTAGATGGAATCTATTGTAGAAGATTCTAACATGAGTGAAATTGCATTGGAAAACGAGTTACCTCAACCTGATACTGATAGTTCATCAAAGTCTAGTAGTACAAATACTGATAAAAATGAGATTACTGATAAAAACGGCAGTGAAGAAGAAGATAATAACTACCGGTTGCTACTTAAATCGTATGAAAATAAGAAACGGTTTCATGACAGATATGAACAAAGTGGAGAATACTTAGATTTTATCGAAGACCTTAAACATAAAGACATTCCTTATGACATTTATATAAATAAAAAGAGTAAGGGATGTACCGTGTTTTATGGATAAACTAAATGACTGTTCTAATTAATGCTCAAATAAAATTTAATTATTTATAGGAAGTATTTTTTAATACTTCCTTTTGTTTTTAGTTGATTTTTAGTAAAACTAAATATATAATATATATATATGTAATAAGAAATAAATGAATGGAGCTTATTTTATGACTGACGTACTTAAAATAATACTTGTAGGATTTTTCGTAATAGTATTTATTGCGTTGATTTTTGCACAAACTGCTTATGTAGGTATTACAATTTTTAAACCAATTATATTGTGGATTAATGACTTAGTAAATTCTCTTATTTGTAAGAAGGATAATATAAAAGGAATAGATACAGGTGTATACTACGAAGTTATAAAGGTTAAAGATGTAGCAAGTACGAGAAGAGAGTTTCCTTTATATTGCTTTTTGTGTGAAGGTAAAACCGGGAACATTTATCAAGTTAAGAACGGCAAAAGAAACGACGAAGTAATTTTCAACTATTATGAAGAGTGTAATCATACATGTCCTAAATGTCAAGCAAATCTTACAGAACGTACGTGTAATTATTGTACATGGGTTTCTCCAGACTTGATTGAGATGGACGTAGTTAGGGAAGCACTTATAGAATATGGATATGATGTGAGGTAATTTATGTTAGCACTTATTAAATTTTATTAAACAATTTGATTTTTTTTTTATTTTTATTTAAACTGTGCTCTAATTAGTATATAAAAAGAAAAGGAGCGATTGTAATGAAGGAGATGTCGAAGAATGAGTAAATATTTTGTAGAAATTAATTTTAGAGGAAGTCATAAACCTTATCTATACATGATAAATGATAATGTTCATTTTGAACCAAATAAACCTTATATGATTGAAACTGCGGAAGGCAATAAATATACTACTCCTGTTTATTTGTTTTCTCGTTCTAAAAATAATCCAAAAAAAGATATTCAGTGTAAAACAATTGTAAAAGCCACTCTTGCAGAAAGTTCAAAAACAACTAAAAATGTAACTTTCAAAAAGGTTGTTTATAACGATACCGCTCGCACTACTACAATTTGGTGGAATGATTATGACTTTACTACCGTTAAAGCGATTGAGGGCGATGCATATAGCCGTGAAGCAGGCTTTGCTCTTTGCGTTCTTAAAAGACAGCTTGGCAATAGGGAATTTGCAGATACAATGAATGCTTATTGCGGTAATAATCAGAATTATTATTTCTCAAAAAAAAATGGAAAAAGAAAAAGC
>ERZ1034855.601-NODE-601-length-12817-cov-5.093324_pt1 | contig 12817 bp, 10 predicted proteins | sample MGYA00520699_ERZ1034855 | MGnify/ENA primary metagenome ERZ1034855 (study PRJEB33766, sample SAMN09781730) | gut metagenome | biome: gut microbiome | host: Homo sapiens | place: Madagascar | study: EMG produced TPA metagenomics assembly of the PRJNA485056 data set...
GCGCAGGCGCCCTTTGCGTCCCTGCCGGATCTGCCTGCGGGCTCGCTGGAAGGGCTGCGCCTGGGCTATGTGCTGTTTTCCCTGCCCTGGCCCGATGCCGTGAGCCTGCTGCGGGCCTGTGCCCTGGCGGCACGGCAGCTCTGGCTGGCGGACTTCATCCTGGCCGAACGCAACCTGGGCCTGCCTGCGGCCCTGCTGCGACGCCTCCTGCCCGGTTTCCTGCCCTGGGGGCCTGCGACGCCCGCCCGTATCTGGCTGCGGCGTGGCGGGCTGGAAGGGTGCCTGCGTGATGCCGGGCTGGCCGCGGCACAGCGCCGCACCCTGCTGGCCGGGGCCGCCGCCCTGATACGGGTGGCGCCCGTCCGGCTGCAGACGACGCCACGTCCGGCGCGCCCCTGATACTTTTTGGACGGAGCAAGTCCCCCACCGAAAGACCGGCGTTCCTCTCCTCCTTGGCGGAAAGCCGGACGTCACCGCCGATACCCGCAGTGAAGGAAGCCGCACACGATCTCCGCCGCCTCCATCTGCCGGAACAGCTCTGCCGCTCCTCCTGCCCGGCCATGCAGGCTCATCGCCCGGCCATCTCCGGCTGGCGGTCTTGATGCGCGCCTCTCGTTGGCCCATCAACAAAAAAACAGGGAGCCGAGCCCCCTGTCTGTGAGAAAGGCCGCCCGAAGGCGGCCTTTCAGGTCCAAACCATGCAAGTCCGGAAATATGTCATCCCTCTCGCTATGGAGGGCTTTGCGTCCCTGATCCGGCACAGGAAGGTCGTGCTCCCGCATGCCGTGAGCCTCTCAAGATCTATGCCCCACTGCCATCGACGGCCCGCAGGAGCGTCTCTCGCCCGGAGCTCTTCTCCGCGCCTCCGTGCCCGGGAACCTGTCGGTGAACGACCGGTCCCCGTGCCGGATACCCTTAGGCATCGAACGGGTCGCAGAAAAAATGCTCCCGCAGGGCCTGTGTCCAGGGGCGCGGATGCATCCCCAGATACTCGGAAAGCTTGCCGCAGCCCAGTACCGTATAGGGCGGACGCGGCGCTTTTTGCGGCCATTGCGACGAGGGGATGGGCTCCACGCGGCATTCGTTGCCGGCCAGGCCCACGGCTTCGCAGGCCAGCTCGCACCACGTGGCCTGACCGCTGTTGACGGCATGCCACAGGCCGGTGGCCTGACGTTCGGCCAGCATGATGCTCCACAGGGCCAGATCCAGCGAATAGGTGGGCGAGCCCGTGCGGTCGTCCACGATGGTGATGCTGTCGCGCCGGTGGCAGGCATTGAGGATGTCGTCCACGAAATTGCGCTTGCCGGGGCCGAACAGCCAGCCCGTGCGCACCACGCAGGCCCGCTCGGGCAGGGTCTGCAAGACGGCCTGCTCCCCGGCCAGACGGGTCTTGCCGTAGACATTGAGGGGCGCCGTGGCGTCTTCTTCGCGCCAGGGGCTGCCGTGCTGGCCCGAAAAGACCAGCCCGGAACTGAAGTGCACCAGATGGCCTTCCCCGCGGGTCTTGAGCAGGCAGGCCAGAGTATGCGGCAGGGTGCGGTTGTAGAGCAGGGCTTCGTCGGGATGGTCCTCGGCATCGTCCACCGTGTTCCAGCCAAGGGAGCTGAACACCACGTCCGGCGCGCAACTGTCCAGACGGGCCTGCAGGAAGTCCGCATCCAGGATGTCACCGTCCGAGCGTTCCAGCGATTCCACCGACCAGCCGCGCCCCAGCAGGACATGGCGCAGGGCCTGCCCCAGCAATCCGGTGCAGCCCTCCAGAACCAATGCTTTCACGAACAATCCTCCAAAGTATAGCGCACTGTAGCCTCCCCTCTGCCCACGGTCAACCGTGAGGCGCTCCGTCTTGCCAGCGTGCGTCAAGTGTCGTACACCAGCAGAGATGAAAACCGCTATCCTGTTGGTCGCCTACGGTACGAGCAGCCCCCAGGGGCGTGGCTCGCTGCGCCAGTTCGACGCCTGGGTGCGCGAACGTTTTCCCGGCATTTGCGTGCGCTGGGCCCTTTCTTCGGAGCTGCTGCGCACCCGTCTGACGCGTGCCCGGCAAAAAAACGATTCCGTGCTCAAGGCCCTGCGCCGCCTGTGCCTGGAAAATTTCACCCATGTGGCCGTGCAGCCCCTGCAGATCATCCCCGGCAGCGAACATACCGACGTGCGCGCCGATGCTGACGAGGCCGGGCGTCTGGACGGCCTGCATGTGAGCATAGGGACGCCCCTGCTGGCCTGTGACGAGGACATCCGGGCCGCCGCGCAGGCCGTGCTGGCCCACCTGCCCGAAGAACGCCGGGCCGACGAGGATGTGGTGCTCATGGGCCACGGCAGCCGCAAGCAGGCCGTGACCGCGTATGCGGCCCTTGCCGGGGCCGTGCAGGCCCTGGACGCCCGCGTGCATGTGGGCACCATGAGCGGTGCCCTGGAGCTGGAGGCCCTGCTGCCGCGCCTCACGTCCCGCCGTGTCTGGCTCATGCCCCTGCTCTCCGTGGTGGGGCGCCATACTCTGGAAGACATGGCCGGGGACGCGCCGGATTCCTGGCGTTCCCGCATCGAGGCCGCCGGCCACACCTGCGCGCCCGTGGTGCGGGGCACGGCCGAATACCGCGCTTTTGCCGATATCTGGCTGCGGCATCTGGAAGATGCCGTGGCTGCCTTGCCAACTGTCAAAAAGGATGAGGAAAAGTGAAGAATGTCCTGCGCCTGCCGCTGGCCCTGCTGGTCTGCGGCCTGATCTCTGCCTGTGGTCTGATGGGGGGCAACGGCAGCGCCGACCTGACGCCTGTGGCACAGGCAGCCCCCGCTGCCAAAGCCAATGCCTTCAACCCCTGGATGAACAAGAGCCTGCCCAACACCCGTACCCTTTCCGCTGAAGGCATGGCCATGGTGCAGGCCATGGGCGCCGACCGCCAGAGCATCGAGGACGAGGCCGCCTACCGCCCCCACTGGCGCGAAGAGATCTACCCCGTGTTCTTCGGCAACAAGACGGCCCCGCACGAGATCATCGTGCTGCTGGACTTTGCCTCGCCCGACAGCGCCCGCGTCTGGCAGGCCGTGCGCGATGCCTCGGCCAAGCTTTCTCCCGCTGACGCCAAGATCGCCGTTTTTGCCAAAAATTCGGAAAACTACGGTACCGACCTCATGGGCATGGGTATCTGGATCAGCTATGAGCGCAAGGGCCAGGCCATGGACTACATGAGCCACGCCCTCAGCGAATGGAACCGCATCAAGGCCGCCCAGAAGAAGCAGGGGCGCAGCGTGCCCTTCACCAACGAGTACGATGCCACCGTCAAGCCCAGCGACCTGCCCATCCACTACGCCTATATGGGCAAGCTGCGTCCGGCCGTGCCTTCCAGCCAGGAACTGGACGTGGCCCGCTACTGCTACAATGCCGGCAACGTGAACATGTACCAGGCCGTGCAGATCTCCCGCTATTACGGCGTGAAGCGCATCCCGGCCGTCATCGCCGACGGCAAGGTGCTGGCCTCGCCTTCGGCCTCGGACATCGTGTCCGCCCTGCGCTAGGCACGCTCTCACCGCATTTTGCAAGGACGGGTCCGCAAGCCGGGCCCGTCCTTTTTTGTTGCCCGTTGCCGGACGAAAAGCGGGCCCTGCCACCACACGGCCCCGCGCGATGCCGCGGTGCGGGCTGTGCCGCGTATACGGTTGAGCCGCAGCGCGCCCGCCGCCTCCGTGACGTGGGCAGCACGGCAGGCCCTCCCGGAGCTGTCTGCCGGCCCTGTGCGAAAAAAGCCCGCGCCCCGCCGGTGGACGAAAACGGATTTCATTGCACATCGGGCGGAACTTGGTTAGCACGGAACCACGCCTTCGTTCACACGAGGGCATGGAGTTCCCGTATGCCCAAAAAAGTTTTTGCTCCCGGCAACCGCTGGCTGGTTGCCTACCTCGCCTTCCTGAGCGCCTTCGCGCCCCTTTCCACCGACATGTACCTGCCGGCCCTGCCGCACATGACGCAGGCCCTGCAGACCACGGACGCCCTCTCCAGCCTGAGCATCTCCTGCTTTTTGCTGCTCTTCGGGGCCTCCATGCTCTTCTGGGGCCCGCTCAGCGACAAATACGGCCGCAAGCCCGTGCTTTACACGGGCGCCCTGCTCTATGTGGTCTCCAGCCTGTTCCTGGCCCTGGCCCAGTCCATCTGGCCCCTGCTGTTCTGGCGCGCCGTGCAGGCCATCGGCAGCGGCGGCATCAGCGCCATGGCCCTGGCCATCGTCAAGGACGTGCTGCGCGGCCGGGCCATGGAAAAAGTCATCACCTGGATCCAGACCATCACCATCCTGGCGCCCATGCTGGCCCCGGTCATCGGCGGGGCCCTGCTGGCCGTCACCGACTGGCGCGGCATCTTCGCCTGCCTGCTGCTCTGCGGCCTGCTGGCCGGTGCCGGGACACTGCTGCTGCGCGAGACCATGACACACCCGGTGCAGGGCAATGCCTTCCGCACGCTGGGCCGTCTGCTGGTGGTGCTGCGCCACCGGGGATTCCGCTGCCTGCTGCTGCTTTTTTCCGCCACCAGCATGCCCTTCATGGCCTATCTGGCCCTTTCCTCCTATATCTTCCAGGGCCTGTTCGGGCTCTCGCCCCAGGCCTACAGCCTGTTCTTCGCCTTCAATGCGGGCATGAGCATGCTGGGCCCGCTGGCGCATGAGCGTTTTTTCCGCACCGCGCCCCGGCGCCTCTTCTTCTCGGCCTATCTGGGCATCGTCGTGGTGGCCGGGCTGGGCCTGCTGCTGGTGGGGGATCGGGGCCCCTTCATCTTCGCCCTGCTCTGCGCGCCCATCAGTTTTTGCGGCAGCGCCCTGCGCCCCCCGGCCACGGTGCTCATGCTCAACCAGATGCGCAGCGATACCGGCAGCCTGACGGCCCTCATCAACAGCGGCGGCCTGCTGTTCGGCAGCCTGTCCATGCTGCTCTGCGCCCTGCCCGTCTGGCCCGGCCCCGTGGCGGCCCAGGCCCTCATGGCCATTCTGGTGGGTCTGGCCTGCCTGCTGGGCTGGCTGTGGCTGGACAGCCACAAGGTCTACGAAGGCTGATCGCCGCGCTCTTTCCCGGGACATCCAAAAAGTCTCGACAGGGGATCTTCCCGCACCTGCCGCGGCAGTCCTTCGGGGCTGCCGTGACACTTTTTGTCCCATGGCGGCGCGTTCTGTTCTCCATGCTGGCAACATCGTTGCCAGTCCGGGGCTGTCGTCGCCTGCTCCTGCCGGGCCCGATCGCCATTGGACGAAGAAAAATGGACACTTCCGGCTTTCCCCTGTAGGCTGGAAGGAACTGGCATGAAGCTTGCTTCATGCAGGACAGCATTTGCCCGTACATCCCGTACCGCACCTATCGACCATTTCCCGGGAGGGATCCCATGCCCCAGATCGATCGCGTCAACGTTGCCACTCTGACCCGACTGGCCGACATAGCCGGCACCCATGACCGTCTTGTCGCCACTGCGGAAGGCGGCATCCAGACTTCCGGCAGGGTCAGCGCCTTCTTCACCGCCAAGGCCACCCACCGCGCCACTGCCGAAGCTTTCCTCGGCGCCATCCGCAACAAGTACGGTGACGGCATCGCCGATGCCCTGGCCCCGCAGCTCAGCGCCATGCGCCGGCAGGGCAAGCCGCTCAAGGCCCGCGTTGCCCGCGACATCCTGGCCCAGGCATCGAACATGTCGCAGGCCCTGGGCCCGGCCAACACCGAGATGGCCCGCCGCTTCCTGCTGGGCAACAACGGCGCGGGCGATACCCGCAATCTGGACCATGCGCTGCAGGACTTCTACGCGAAGAACAACCTCCAGCCCTCCCCGGCCCTGCGCCAGGCCTTTGAGCGGATCATCAACGATATGGCGGCCAACAGCCAGAAGCTGCTTTCCTATCAGGACATGGCCGACGCCGTGACCATGCGGACCCTCCAGTCCCGGCCCGCGGACTACATGCTCTGCGGCATCGATCCGCAGCTGACCCGCGACGCCGCCCTGGATGCCTGCGCCACCCATCTTGGTGTGGACGGCGAACTCAAGGCCCAGCTGGGGCAGCTCATGGACCGCGTGCTGGTGGAAGAAAGCGCGGCGGGGCGTCAGGGCACGCCCGCGGACTTCTTCCGCGATCTTTCCACGGCCAACCAGACCTCCCTGCAATGCTTTGCCTTTGCCTGCGGCAAGCCGGGCCTGGGCGATGCCACGCTCCGTGATGCCATGTGCCTGACCCCCCGTCAGTCTGTGGGCGAGATGTCCTCTCTGGCTCCCCAGCTGAACCTGGGCGGCGGTATCCCCCTCATCATGGTGGCCATGCGGCACATGGACGAGATGCGCGCCCAGCAGCCCCAGGGCCCCCTCAGCCGCGAGACCCTGTGGCAGGGCTGCTTCCAGGAGCCTATGCCGCAAGATCTGGCTGCCAAGAGCCAGCGTGATTTCAACAGCGCCATGTATGAAAAGCTCCTGGGCATGTTCCAGGCCCGCACGGATGATCCCGCGGCCCCCTTCACCGGCATGCTCCTGCTCAGTGCCGGTGTGCGCCTGGAAAAGGCCCTGGAAGCCGTCAGCGGTGGCGCCAGCTTCGACCTCAAGGACTTCGCCTTCCCGCCCAGCCTGACACCGCTGGCGCGCCTGGGCGACATGGCCAAGGTGGAAAGGGAGATGGCCTTGGACCTGCAACGGCGCGGTACGCAAAACGCCCTTCCCGGTTACCGGCCCACCATCAGCTTCGGCGGTGTGGGCATCCCGGCGGAGGCAGAGGCCACCGTCCATATCCAGGACATCGCCTACATGACCGACGAGGACAAGAACGATTTCGAGCATGGCCGGCCGTCCACCATGTCGCACAATCTGGCCATCCGGGCCCAGCTGCTCTGCGGCAACAATGACGCGCAGGCACGGCAGGTCCTCCTCAGTATGGGCCAGTCCGGCGCCTTCCTGGTACGCACCCTCAGCAACCGGACCGGCGTGCTGCAGGACGAGCACTCGCCCCTGGACATCGACATCCGCCGCGAAGCCAACGGCGATGTGACCATGCGTTACCACACGCCGCCCCAGTCGCCGCTGGATGCGGACTTCACCTACACCGTCACCCCGGACGGCCAGGGCGTGCTCACGGCCTGCCGCATGCAGGCCCGTCAGCCCCAGGACGCCTGATCCCCTAACAAGGAGCCCCTGCCATGAACCCCGCTTTTTCTTCCCTGCTGGCCGCCCTGGCCCGTGAACTGGATCTGCCCGGCATCGAGACCCGCGACGGCGATTCCTCCTGCCTGCTGGGCATCGATGACTTCGAGGTCAGCCTGCGCTGCCTCTCTACGGACCAGGTCATGATCTTCACCGTGGTGGCTCCCCTGCCCGCGCGCAAACGTGACGAGCTGTATGCCGCGCTGCTGGACGCCAACACCTTCTTCCACCAGACCCAGGGCTTCACCCTGGCCGCCCGCGAGGATACGGGCGTGACCCTGCAGGGCACGCTGCCCCTGGCCGCGCTCACCGATACCAATGTGGGCACCTGGGTGAGCAATTTCGTCAACGTGGCCGAGCACTGGCAGGAACGCTGCCTGGCCTGTGACGACGCCGCTGCCGACGCCCCGGAAGCGCCCGCCGTGGATCCGGCCCTGATGGGCGGCATGCTGCGCATCTAGCCGGCACATCCCGCCTCTGTCATACCCTGCCGCGCCCGAACCCGCCCGATACTCCCGCGGCCTGCCTGCAGGGGCAGACTTTTCCCTCCCCATACGAAACGGGGCGACGATCCGCCGATCGCCGCCCCGTTTCCCTTGCCGCATGCGCAGCTCCGCCCTTCGGGAAATACCGGGAAATGCCGTTGCCCTTTCCCGGAACAGGACAGAGCCCAGCCTTGAGGCCCACTCCCGAACCTGCTATACTCTTGCTCCGCCGTGTGCGGGCCCTGCGTCCGTAGCCGCTTTCCGGTGCCGGACACGGCCGTCCCGTACCGCCCCGGCCGCACATGGCCTTCTCTTCCCTTCATCGGCCGTCGAGGCCCGGAGTTCCCGCATGTCCGATTTCGTGCATCTGCACTGCCACACCGAATACAGCCTTCTTGACGGCGCCATCCGCGTCAAGGATCTCTGCTCCCGTGCCAAGGATTTCGGCATGCCCGCCTGCGCCATCACCGACCACGGCAACCTGTTCGGCGCGGCCAAATTCTTCCTGACCTGCAAGGACTTCGGCATCAAGCCCATCATCGGCTGCGAGGTCTACGTCTGCCACGACCATCTGGACAAGACCTCCGAGCTGGCCCGCAAGCGCAACCACCTGATCCTGCTCTCGGAAAACATCGAGGGCTATCACAACCTGGTCAAGCTGGTGAGCCGCAGCTACCTGGAGGGCTTCCACTACAAGCCGCGCGTGGACAAGGCCATGCTGCGCCAGTATTCCGAAGGCCTCATCTGCCTTTCGGCCTGCATCGCGGGCGAGATACCGCGCGCCCTCAACGCCGGTGACATGGACGGCGCCATCGCCCTGGCCCGCGAATACGCCGACATCTACCCGGACCGCTTCTATCTGGAGCTGCAGTCCAACAGCCTGCCCGAGCAGGAGATCGCCAACAAGGGCCTGCTGGAGATCGCCGACCATCTCAAGCTGCCCATCGTGGCCACCAACGACTGCCACTACCTCAACGCCGACGACGCCGACGCCCATGAGGTGCTGCTCTGCATCCAGACCCAGACCACCATGGACGACCCCAAGCGCATGCGCTTCGGCACCCATGACCTCTACTACAAGTCCGGCGAGGAGATGGAGGCCGTATTCGGCCATCTGCCCCAGTCCCTGAGCAATACGGCCGAGATCGCCGAGCGCTGCAACGTGGAACTGGACATGGGCCACCATTATTTCCCGGTCTACAAGCTGCCCGAAGGGGCCAGCCTGGATTCCGAGTTCCGCCGTCTGGCCGAGGAGGGTCTGGAACGCCGCCTGGAGAAGCACCCCAACCGCGCCAACATCGACCCGCAGGCCTACCGCGACCGTTTGCAGTACGAGCTCAAGGTCATCCTCGATATGGGCTTCCCCGGCTACTTCCTCATCGTGCAGGAGTTCATCAACTGGGCCAAGGACCACGGCATCCCCGTGGGCCCGGGCCGCGGTTCGGCCGCCGGTTCGCTGGTGGCCTGGTCGCTGCGCATCACCAACCTGGACCCCCTGCCCTACAATCTGCTCTTTGAGCGCTTCCTCAACGCCGAACGCGTCTCCCTGCCCGATATCGACGTGGACTTCTGCGAACGCCGCCGTACCGAGGTCATCCAGCATATGGTGGATACCTACGGCAAGGACAGCGTGGCCCAGATCACCACCTTCGGTACCATGAAGGCCAAGGGCGTTGTGCGTGACGTGGGCCGCGCCCTGGGCATGAGCTTTGCCGAGACCGACCGCATCGCCAAGCTGGTGCCCGACGACCTGAAAATGACCATCAACAAGGCCCTGGAAGCCGAGCCCGACCTCCAGAACCTGTACGATACCGACCCGCAGGTCAAAAAGCTGCTGGATACGGCCCGCCGTCTGGAGGGCCTGTCGCGCCACGCCTCCACCCACGCCGCCGGTCTGGTGGTCTCGCCCCGGCCCATGGACGAGTTCCTGCCCCTCTACACCGGCAAACGCGGCGAACTCGTGACCCAGTTCGACGGCCCCATGACCGAAAAATCCGGTCTGGTGAAGTTCGACTTCCTGGGCCTCAAGACCATGACCCTCATCCAGGACACCCTGGACAACATCACCCTGCAGGGCAAGACGCCGCCCGACCTGGACAACCTGCCCCTCACCGACGCCGCCACCTACGACCTTTACGCCCGCGGCGACACCGACGGCATCTTCCAGGTGGAAAGCTCGGGCATGCGCCAGTACCTGCGCATGCTCAAGCCCTCGTGCTTCGAGGACGTCATCGCCATGCTGGCCCTGTACGTCCCGGCCCGCTGGGCTCCGGCATGGTGGACGAATTCATCAAGCGCAAGCACGGGCAGGTGCCCGTGGTCTATCCGCACGAGTCCCTCAGCGATTGCCTGCGCGATACCTACGGCGTCATCGTCTATCAGGAACAGGTCATGCAGATCGCCCAGATCATCGCCAGCTACACCCTGGGCGGCGCTGACCTGCTGCGCCGCGCCATGGGCAAGAAAAAACCCGAAGCCATGGCCAAGGAACGCGTCAAGTTCGTGGAGGGCGCGCAGAAGAACGGCGTGGACAAGGCCAAGGCCGACGAGATCTTCGACTTGATGGAAAAGTTTGCGGAATACGGCTTCAACAAGTCGCACTCCGCCGCCTATGCCCAGATCTCCTACTTCACGGCCTACCTCAAGGTACACCATACCGTGGAGTTCATGGCCGCCCTGCTCACCTCGGAAATGAGCAACCAGGAAAAGCTGCTCAAGTACATCTCCTGCTGCAAGGACATGGGCATCGACGTGGTGCAGCCCTCGGTCAATGCCAGCCAGCGCTCCTTCTCGGCCCGCGAGGGCAAGGTCGTCTTCGGTCTGGGCGGCATCAAGAACGTGGGCGACAGCGCCATCACCGAGATCATGGACGCCCGCAAGGACGGCGAGTACGTCTCCCTCTTCGACATGTGCTGCCGCGTGGACCTGCGCAAGGTCACCAAGCGCGTGCTCGAAGCCCTCATCAAGGGCGGCGCCTGCGACTGCTTCGGCGTCTCGCGCGCGGCCCTGCTGGCCGCCCTGGACACGGTGGTCACCCGCGCCCAGAAAAAAGCCAAGGAAAAGAATTCCAACCAGATCTCCCTGCTGGCCATGGCCCCGCAGGTGGAAGCCAAGCCCCAGCCCGGTATCGGCTTCGACTGCCCCGAGTCCGGCATCCCCGAGATGGACGAGGACCAGCGCCTCAAGAACGAAAAAGAGGCCCTGGGCTTCTTCCTCACCAGCCACCCCCTCCAGCCCTTCAGCCGCGAGATGCGCCGCCTGCGCCTGACCACGCTGGAAGACGCCCGCGACCTCTACCCCAAGGCCGAACTGAGTACCGCCGTGCTGGTGGTCAGCCTCAAGGAGGTCATCACCAAGTCCAAGGGCGAGCGCATGGCCTTCGTGGGCGTGGAAGACCTTACCGGCCATGCCGAGGTCACCTTCTTCCCCCGCGCCTATGCCGAGGCCCGCGATCTGCTCAAGAGCGAACAGCCCCTTTGCCTGCGGGCCACGGTGGACAGTCAGGTGGACGAGAGCCGCGACAGCGACGAGGACGGCGAAGAGACCAGCCGCGAGGTCAAGCTGCTGGGCCAGAGCGTGACCCTGCTTTCCGAGGCCTGCGGCCAGAGCGATACGCCCATCTGCGTCCAGATACCGGCCCACCGCCTGGGCGAGGAGGACATCCTGGCACTCAAGGCCATCCTGGAGGCCCATCCCGGCAATGTGGAGGCCGAAGCCATAGTCCTGCTGGACGGCGTGCGCTGCCACCTTACGCTGGGGCCGCAGTTCCGCGTCAGCCCCGGCCCCGAACTGGACAGGGCCCTGGCCGCCTGGGCCGGATAAAAAACGTTTTCCGGGGGGAAGGAACCCCCTTTAGCTGGCGCCCAAAGGGGGTTCCTTCCCCCCGGGCCCCCTATCCTCCCCCAAATGCGCTTTATCCGGCCAGGATATGCGACGGCCAGGGAGGACAGCCACAGACCTTCCCGAAACGGTATCCCTCCGGGAAAGGATCACGAATGAACCCTGGCTGGCCAGAACAGCCAAAGGAAAGGATATGTCCAAGAAGATCTGGCGCCTTACGGTGCGTGACGAGATTTCCGCAGGCCATGCCCTGCGCCATTACGAAGGCAAGTGCGAGCGTCTGCACGGCCACAATTTCGCCGTGGAGCTGACCGTGGAAGGCGACAAACTCACCGAAAATGTGGAGCTGCTGCTGGATTTCAAGGTCCTCAAGCGCGCCCTCAAGGAAGAGCTGGCCGCCCTCGACCATCAGATCATCAACGAGGTACCGCCCTTCGACCGCCTCAACCCCTCGTCGGAAAACATCTCCCGCCACATCTTCCAGAACGTGGCCCGCCGTCTGGCCGCCGATGAAAGCGCCTGTCATGTGCGCGTCCACAGCGTCAGCGTCAGCGAAAAGGGCGCGCAGACCGCCACCTATCTGGAACTGGACGACTAGTTTTGCCGGTCCGGCTGTCGTCGTCGGGCCTGTTACGGCGGGGGAGGCAAGAGTCCCTTTTGAAAAAGGGGGGCCTTCCTCCCCCCCCTCCTTCCCCCGAAAATGTTTCTTCCGGTCGCGCTGGAAGGTCCCTGCCGCTATCATGCGGGGAGAGAAAGCGCTCCCCAGGCGGAGATGCGTCAGGCGCAAGGCAAGGGACGTCCCAAGACACCGGCAAGGCGACAGTGCAGACGAACAAGGCTTCTCTTTTCTCTGCCCTGCCCTGCGGACGATATGCGCCTGTCCGCGCCATACGTTTTCTGCCACAGCACGCAAAAAGCTCCCTGGAAAGGGAGCTTTTTTCATGCGCTGCCGCTTCCGGACAAAGCGCTCGCAACAAAAGCAGGGCTGGCGGGGTGCAGGGATTTTCGCCGTCGCGCGGCGACCGCCGTCCGTGCGGTACCGCGATCGTGTCGTGGTCTCGCACCCGCCGATAACACGCGCGGGGGATGGGATGGAAGGACGGGGAGCAATGGAGCCCCTCCCGCGCCGGCAGCGACCGCATGGCCGCCGCAGACCATAGCCGTCGCGACGAAGGAAGCTGCGGGCAGCGACAGCCGGGATGAGGGGGCCTTCTCCCGGATGTACCACTCAGGCCGTTTCTTTCCGGCGGGCCACGATGCCGCGCCGGGCCAGTTCGGCCACCACCTTTTCCGCAAAGACCGGCAGCATGGCCTCGGCCTCGGGCGAAAGGCCCACCTGCAT
>ERZ1034855.602-NODE-602-length-12804-cov-6.490548_pt1 | contig 12804 bp, 20 predicted proteins | sample MGYA00520699_ERZ1034855 | MGnify/ENA primary metagenome ERZ1034855 (study PRJEB33766, sample SAMN09781730) | gut metagenome | biome: gut microbiome | host: Homo sapiens | place: Madagascar | study: EMG produced TPA metagenomics assembly of the PRJNA485056 data set...
TATAGATGGTCTTTGGAGGGCTTCTTGTGGAATCAATAGAAAACATCGTTGATTTCTTAGATAGAAATCATCTAATGAAAAAAGGAAAAATAGTAGGTAAGTACTATAGTGTATGCTGCCCATTTCATGAGGAGAATCATCCTTCATGTGGTATTTTATTAGAAGATGAATGGAGAGGCGGAATCAAAACACCTGCAGGATTCACACATTGTTTCGCATGTAAGAAAGTATCTACTATAGATAAAGTAATTGATCATATAATCAAAAAATATGATCTAGGAAAAGAGATGGTAGATACGCTTCTCGGAATGATTACAGAAGATATGATAGAATCTTCTAAAATCTTTTCTGAGTCAGAATACAATGATATATGTAATAAGCTCGCATATCAAAACAGTATAGTGTCAACTCGAATTGAATATGTAACAGAAGAAGAACTACGCAGATATAGATATACATGTAAATATATGTATGATAGAGGTCTTACAGATGATGTCATTGAAAAGTACGATATTGGGTTTGATAAAGATTACAGACCTTATGGTTCCAATAAATGTGTTCCTTGTATAACATTCCCAGTCAGAGATATAAATGGAAATGTCTTATTTATTGCAAGAAGAGCTATTCAATCTAAAAAGTTTTATCTTCCTGAAGATATTGAAAAACCTGTGTACGGTTTGTATGAATTGCCAAATACAAAATCTGTTGCTATTTGTGAAGGCGTATTTGATGCATTGACACTTGTAAAATATGGTCAACCTGCTATCGCATTATTTGGAACAGGAACACTTTATCAGATAAATCAGATAAAACGATATATCGGAGCTTGGAGTTATAATCTTTGTTTAGATGCAGACGAAGCCGGTGTACGCGGAACCAAAAGGCTTTCTAATGCTTTGAGTAAGAACAGCTTTGTTTGGAGATATGAAGGAATACCTGAAGGGAAAGATATAAATGATCTTAGTTACGATGACTACAAGATGTTAAATTTGGTTTAGCTTGTAAATTTTTTCCTTTTATGTTTTCAGAAAGGTGTTCGATTAAAATAGCTTAGAAGGGAATGTATGATGAGTAAACTAGATCTGTCTGATATCTATTCTTTCGAAGAAAAAGTACTTGAAAAGAGAAGGTTGTGTGAAGAAATAATTGAGTATTTGCTAACCTATCGTTACACACTAAGGTCGATTAGTGAAGAAATTGGAATACCTACCACAACTATTCATTATACTATTCACCATTTTATCAAGTTTTATTTTGAAGACGAATACTCTGAAATCAAATCGTTATTGAAGTATAATAAAGAAAATAAATTCAAACCTAGAAGACAGTGGAGATAGTAAGATGACAAAAGCATGGATGTTAAGACAAGACGGAAATTATTGGGAAGTAAAAATTCATCTATATGGAATGAATACAGATGACTTATCTTCAGAAGCAGAATGTGCTTCATTTCTTATAAGTACAAATTCACAAGATAAAAATCTGTGTAATCAAACATTAGACGCTTGGATGGCGTTGCTTATAGAGGATAAAGTATCTTTTGATATGCTCTCGTCCGATATTGATGATTGTATAGTATCTAGTATAAATGAGACACCTTACAAATTTCCATTTCCATTAGATGATTCTCACTATTTAGACATTCATAATTCTCTAGGTAATTTCTTTGACGTCGACAGTTATTATGAATTTTTAGATGAAGTGAAAAATAATTTAAACGTTATTCAAGAAGACATAAAACGGTCTTTAAATCAACAATTTTGTCGAGTTAGATTTGGAGGGATGTATGACTCTGAAGTAGGAAGCAATTCTCTTTGGTTTCGTATAAGTTCTGTAGGGTTTAATTGGGTAAATACTATTTATGAATTTGTATCAAATCATCATATAGGTCTTGGAGTAACTAGCATTTTTATCTGTAGAGATGCTGAATCTGATAATTCCGAGAGTGATTATTTCTATAAAGCAAAAGACGGAGAGTATTATTTTGATATGCCTATTGATGAGTATTTGGAAGAATCACATGAGCATTCTCCTGTATTTTCTAAATACTTAGGGTCTGGTGTATATACTACTATATATAGAAACTTATGCTTAGGTCAGACATATAATTCTGTTTTATTTAATCTGCGAAATTTAGGTTTAACTAATCTTCATAACTGTTGGAATTACTTTATTAAAAAAGAAAGGAATAATTGTATAGAAGCTTCTGAATTTCTAGATAATGCGTCTGTACGAACTAAAATGAAAATTTCGTCTGTTGCTCGAAGCGTAATTAAGAAATTTCCGGAGATCTCTAGTGTAGATATTGATGTTGTTCCTAGAGAAAACACAAAGGGAAATATGGTCGGATTTGAATGCCATTTTATTCTTCATTCTAGGTTAGTATCTTCTATTGATGATCTTGAAATATATACAGTATATACAAAACCATTAAATACTATATCGGGTGATACGCTTCTTCGAAATTTCACTACAGAGTACACAGACTATCTTAAAAATAGGGGCATTGACGTCACAGATGTAAACCCTGTCGATGGTTTGCTTGACGGATACGTTTGGCACTGATTCAATAACAATTCAAATTATTACGAAATTATTAAGTAAATGGCCTAGATATTGACTTCTGTCAGTTCTGGGCTTATAATAATATTAACATCAAAAAACATCGAAGATATCAAGAAGGGAAATTTAATCATGTCAAAAGAATTTTACGAAACAAGAAGAATATTCAGAGAATACATTCATTTCCAATTTCCAGTAACATTTGACCAGTGGAATACTCTTCCGCAAGATCATAAAGCAGCTTGGTTATATGTTCAATATTTTGATCAAATCATTTCAGCTTGGTATAAGAGTAAAAGTTTCTACGCTTCTGAACAAGAAGGTGTAGAGACAATTTGTCAGTACCTTCTCAAAAACGTTCCAGTAATTGAAAAAAATCCTAAAAGATTCACACCTAGTTATATCTATAGAGTTGCTTACAATTGTTTGTACTGTATCAGCCATGATCGTGTAGGTGATAGGTTAAGATATGAGCTGGAATCTTCTAATGTAGTTCCTACGTCAGACGGGGAATTAGATACATTTGATCTTATAGAAGATGAAAGATCTAATCCTGATGATTATAAAGATGATAGAGAAGATCTTTGGAACTCTTTACTTCAATTAGGGCAAGATGCAATCGAGTTTGCGTCTTATCTTATTGACGGTGGAAAGCTTCCTAACGGTGTAAGAGGTAAGCGAAAAGAGGAGCTTAGATCTCTCATAGAATCTGAATTGGTTCAGTATAAAGATAGATTCTATAAGTGAATTTTTAGTTTATACAAAATCGTTAATGGATATGAATAGTAAAGGAGATTTTGTATATGGTTGATAAGAAAATTGAAACAACACAGAGGGCTTCTTTTGAATGTGCATATATAACATCTGTTCCATATAAATCATTCCAAGCTCATTCTTATAAGTTAGAGGTCTCTGTTATATCTAATGATGTAAATGATGGTATTGTGCTAGAGTTTGAAACATTTTATAATGTGATAAAATCCATCTTACCAGATAATCGTTTTATCTATTACTTAGACGATCCAGATGGGTCTTCTGTAGCACGTTCTCTAATGTGTATAGGTATTATACCTTGTGGGTATGATTTTGTCATAACCGCAGAAAATTTAGTGAATTATTTTGCTAATGAAATTCAACTTCAATTAGCTAAGTACAATGTTTCTGTAGAAGAAGTAATATTGAGAGAAAATCCTTCTTCTTACACAAAGTGGAAACGAACGAACTAAGCAATTGCTTGTTCAAATAAATCGAAACTATCAATATATTTCAATGGAGGTTTAAAATGGCATTTAAAAAATTAAAAGATTATAATGAAGAAAGATTTGGTGGTTGGTTTTTACTTAGAGACGACGGAGATTACGCAGATGTTATCTTTCTTTATCAATCAACAGATGATGTACTTGTAGCAGATACACATTACATCAAAAGTTCTGATTATTCTGGATATGTTCATTGCTGTGGAAGAGGGTGTCCAGCATGTAATAAGAATATTAGAGTTCAGTCAAAACTTTTTATCCCAATGTTCAATATTACAGATAAAGAAGTACAGTTTTGGGATAGATCAACCAGATTTGAGTATCAGCTCATGAAAGATGTGTTTGAAAAATACCCAAATCCATCTGAAATTGTATTTAGAATCACACGACATGGTGAAGCTGGCTCAATGGATACTCGATATGAAATTTCTGCTAGAGCTAGAAACAACATTTATTCTTATGAGAAATTACTTTCTGAAAATAATCTCACATTTCCTGACAGTTACAGCAACATTTGCAAAGAATATACAACAGATGAGTTATATGACGTACTGAATTCTGGAGAATCTACTTCTGTATCATATAATGATATGCCTGATTATGAAGTAAAGCCTAGAGAATCTACAAAGGTTACAGAAACTCCAGATATTCCTGAGCTAGAAAACTTAGGTGATATTTCTGAAGAAGTAGATTTCTAATTTGAGTTACTTGAGGGAGATAGAATCTGATTCTATCTCCTAGTTTTATTTGGAGGTTCTATCTGATGGCTTTATTTTCTGAAAAACAGCTTACGGAAATAAACAAAGTAGCTGTAAAATGTAAAGAACCAAAACCTGTATCTAAATCTGGTAAAAATATACAAGACAATATAAATTCTATGATGGATTCTGTATTAGAATACTTCAAAGATTCAGATTCTATTTTGATAACTACAGAAGATCAATTAGTAGAATATGTAGATAAATGTATTGAGTATGGTTATGCTGGAATAGATACAGAGACAACTGGTTTGGACAGGATAAAAGATTATATTGTAGGAGCATCTCTTTATGTTCCAGGTATGCCCGATTGCTACATTCCTATGAAGCATAGAATTCCATTATTTGAACAACCTTACAAAGATCAACTATCTTATGAACAAGTTTCTACTCAGTTTAATCGTTTAAAGAGTTGCAAACTTATTTTTGCAAATGCTGATTTCGATTTATCTATGATATGGAAAGATCTACATGTTGATTTTAATCCAGCATGTTATTATGATGTAATTATTGCCTGGCGATGTTTGAAAGAGAACGAACCTAAAAATGATTTGAAGACTCTTTATAATAAGTATGTGAATAAAGGAAAAGGCGATCCTAAAAAGTTTTCAGATTTCTTTACTCCTGCATTATTCCCTTATTGTAAACCCCAAGTTGCAGCATTGTATGCGGGAAATGATGCTAAGATAACATTTGAATTATTCAAGTGGCAGATAAAATACTTAACAAAAACATCTCAGTATTGTACCAAGAAACATCTTGAACGGATATCTGATCTTGTTTGGAATATCGAATTTCCTCTCATAGAAATTTGTCAAAACATGTTTAGATCTGGCATATATGTAGATAAAGATGTCACAGTTTCTCTAGATAAACGATATAATGACAAGTATAAAGAAGAGAAATCTAAGCTTGCAAGTTTGGTACAAGATGAGTTAGATAAAACTACCATATCACCATTTACTAAGCATCCTTTTACTTCTGGACTAGATTTCAACCCAGAATCACCTACTCAAGTTAAATATCTATTGTATGATGTGATGAAAATTCCAAAGGTTGATGGTCAAGGTACAGGTAAAGAAATTCTTGCAGATTTAAATTTAGATGTGACTAATCAGATATTGAAAGTTAGGTCTCTAGGAGTTCTTATAAATACATTTGTTAAAAAGCTTCCACAAGCAACAACTTCGGATAGTAGAATACATGCACAGTTTAAACAGATTGGAGCAGACTGCATAACAGGAGATAGCATAATTCCTACTGCAGACGGATACTATACTATCGAAGAACTTTGCAACATTCCAGCTGTTATGTTAGATGGAGAGTTTAAAAAAGTTTCAGATATATGTATTATCAATAAAGATCAGAAAGTTGAATCAGCTAGTCACTGTGTTCGATATCGAGATGTAGAGACAGTTAAAATAACAACAGAGCTAGGTCTTGTTTTAGAAGGTACACCTAATCATCCAGTTATGGTAAGTAAGTACAATGCAGAGGATAAATCTAAATATCTAATGTATTATTACAAGGGTGATTATCCTAGACTTCATAAGATGTGGGAAGATAGACAGTTTAAACGCTTAGACGAATTATCCGTAGGTGATATTGTAGAGATTCCATGTGACTATGCTACAAACGGAAAGTATCAGCCTACTAATTTACATCTTGCACCATCTTATAAGAGTAAATTTGAAAATGTAACTATTCCAGAAATGTACACAGAAGAATTTGCAGAGTTTCTAGGCATGTACCATGCTGACGGATCTTCAGGGCTTCGAGAAGGTACTTATACTATAGCCTTATCAAATGATGATCCAGATGTATACAATCGGTTTGAAGAGCTTACAAAAAATTTGTTCAACTTACCTATAAGTCAGTATACTAAACAACGAGATTTCAATGAAGTAGAAAGTTATATCAACTGTATACAGTTGAAGGAGATGGATAGTATACTTTGTAAAGGTACTAGAAATAAGAAGATTCCGAAGCCTATTTGGACATCTCCAGTATCTGTAATCAACGCATACATACGGGGCATGACACTTGATTCATCTGTCCATTTAGATGAAAATGGTCGAGTAGCCTTTGGATTTTGTATTATAAACCAGGAAGATATGAGGTTTGTACAGTATCATCTGTTATCTCAAGGAATATATAGTCATGTAAGTTATAATGTAGATGGTGTAAAGGATCAGTTTTTAAGATTATGGTTCAATGCAGATAACTATATTAGATTTAGAGATCAGATAGGTTTTATAGAGTCTAAGAAAATCAAAGAAACTAAAGCATGCTTCAAAAATCAATATTATCACAGACGTGTATGTGATTCATTCTATGTTAAAGTTAAGAAGATTGAAATTTCTAGAAATGATGTGTATGACTTTATTGTACCTGAAAGCCATTCATTCATCAGTAATGGTATGATTAGTCATAATACAGGTCGGCTGTCTTCTCGTGATCCTAATTTAATGAACATTCCATCAAGAGCTGTTGATATACGACACATGTTTAGAGCTACACCGTCTAGTAAAGAACTAATCAATGCAGAAGAAACAGACGGTAAACTAAGATTCAAACTACACAGGTGCAGTCATGTTGATTCTGATAAAGGTAAAGTATTGGTTAAAGATTTATCTATTGGAGATATACTTCCAATTAAGGATTCATCTTCAGACTGTAAATTCGCTATAGATGATATATTGGTTATAGAAGAAAGTCCATATATAGAACTAATAGGTACAGTTGAACATGTTGAACGAATATAATGTAAAAAATACAGATAATTTGCTTAAGTTGCTATCTAGTCATCTGTCTTCTAGAAAAAGATTAAAGTATACAGAATATTTAGTAATCATTGACGAAAGTAGTGTAACATTTTCATCAAAAGAAGAAGTGTTTCCTGATACATTTCATCGAAAATCTGGAGATAGAATAAGTATACTTTATCATATACTGATTCATCATCTAGATTTACATATTTCGGATTTGATTTCAATACGTCATTCTTATTCGATACATGTACCAAAAGATATTTTTGTTCCAGGTAGGTACATATATAAGTTGTCGATAAATCGAAAACATAGAAAATGGATAAGATTGAATTGAGGGAGAGTTAACAAAGAAGAATGAGTATAAGTATCTCCTACAAGGATTTCAAATAAAGACAGGAGGTTGTAAAGGAAGATGACAGATAAAACAACTAAAGATGAGTGGTACACAAAAATTATCTCGGAAATGGAAAAGCGGAACATGACTCTTGCGCACGTTTTGGAGTGCATGGAGTTTGAAGATGAATGTATAAAAAGTGGATTTACGTTTAAAGGCCTTTTGAAAGACAGAGAACGCGACGAACCAAAAGAAGTGGTAGAAGTTGCAGTTGGAACAATATGCTATTATACGTGCCCAGTGTGTGGTAGCACATTATATCTGAATCAAAATTATTGTGTCGATTGTGGTCAAAGCTTGGATTGGGGTGAAGAAGATGAGAACGTATGAAGCAATTATGAAAAGCGGAAAATTGTGGAACGTAAGAATGATCAGTGGCGGTTGTATTAGTGGTTTAGTCAAGTTGCCAGATTGTGGAATATGTTCTGTGATATCTGGAAATAATAAATATGGATATGAACATGTAAGTATATCTCTAAAACATAAATTTGGAATTCTATCAAAGGAAGACATGTGTATGTTGAAGGACATTTTCTTTGGAGACGAGGAAGAGGTGTACTATATCCATACAAAGAAATCGGAATACATGAATATATCAGAAAATTGTTTGCACCTGTGGAAACCGATAGGGCGCAAATTGAGAGAATTGGTTGAAAGGAGATAAGGAAAATGGAGCAGATTAGAATCAAATACATAAGGGACATTGAAAAGATTGAGAAGATCAGCATCGGCGACTGGATCGATCTGCGTGCAGGAGAGGACGTATTTATTCCGCTGGGAGAGTCAGCAATGATTCCACTCGGTATAGCTATGCAGTTGCCGAAAGGATATGAGGCATACGTTGTACCGAGAAGCAGCACGTTTAAGCATTTCGGAATCACACTGGTCAACAGTATGGGAATTATCGACGAATCCTACTGTGGAGATAACGACGAATGGCAGTTCCCGGCGTTATGTCAGAGAGGAGATCATTTGCAAAACGGAAGACGTGGAGCAATCATTCAGAAGAACGATCGAATTTGCCAGTTCCGGATCATGAAGCATCAGCCGGAGATTGAGTTGGTAGAAGCGGAGACACTTGGTAATGCGAACCGTAGAGGATTTGGAAGCACAGGGAAGGAGTAAGATGAAAGACCATAATAGCTGTACAGGGTGCATGTATGAATCAAAGAGTGTAAGGGAGTATCCTTGTTGTGAATGTAAACAGAGTTATATCGATAAATGGAGGAGTAAAGACATGATGATGGAATGTGATGAAGTGGTATCAGAAACGGAAGATTTTGAAACGGTTGCAGATTTAGCTAAATCGTTGACGGAATTGATTACAATAGCCAATGAAAATATTAGCGGAATTAACCAAGATTTGTTTCGGGGTGGCGAGACTTCAAAAAATCCGGATGGAATTCAATGTTTGATGGACCAGATGCGATGGAATGTAACTAGTATGAAGAATCTTAATGATCAAATTGATGCATTGAAAAAGGTGTTGATATGAAGGACAATTACACCAATGCAATCCGGAATCATCTAAATATTGGGGGATTATGGTAGCTGTCCTGTACATGATAGAGCCGGCAGATGAATTCCAAAATCCAATGCCGATAGATGATGCAAATTTGATGGGGAGGGAATTAAAGGTAGTAAAAAATTGTAGAACGGGACCCAGAAAAAGATCTATTACCGAATTAGTATTCTGTATGTTAAGGAGTGGGAGATGGTGGGGGGGGGTAAGATGAAATATTACGAATTAACAAAGAATCAGATAAAAGCTATCAGAATACTCAAAGGATATAGTCCAGATCTTAGAATCCAGGTAAAAGTGACCTACGATCAAATTCAGTCTATTCTAAGTCTGATTGAGGACAATGTGATCAATTTATTAGGAGTCGATGCAGTTAACGAAATTATGGATCTGACAGATGATCAGCGAGACATAGTTTACAACAATTTGATGTTGCAAGTGTTAACTGGAACAAGTTAAGAATCTTGATGAATGGAAGCAGAGAAACTAATTGTTCTGCTAATCTAAACTAGATAACTCTTAGAAAACATCATGAGAACCTGTTTAAAAGTTTCAAGAAGACTAGATTCTAGACACTTTCACTAGATTTCATTTATCCTAAATTTGTGTAAAAAAATTTAATAAATTTTGTATCAATACGACAAAATTTGAAAGTTATAGTTCTGTGCAAATTCAGAACTATTTTTTTTGAATCGTTAAATACATTGTAGATATAATTTAGAGTTTGTATAAGAAAAGGGAGAGAAGCACAATGAAAAGTATCTATAAGGAACATTACGAAGTTAGCAGCGAAAAAGAAGCGACTGAGAAATGGAAGTATTTAAGAGAAAAAGGGTATAGTGCTTCTGAGATATACCAATTTAACTATCATGGTAAAGACGGAAATTTTCACAGAGAAATTTTTGTATTTTCGTAAATAAAAAACGTTTTGACAGATGAATACATTAAACACATTCACTTAAACGGCTGTGACGCATGTAGAATGTGCGACAGCGAACACGTAAGAAGAAAGAAGTATGTTGATTAAATGATCTAGAAAGTATATTTCTGAAAAATTTGTAAGGAGAAAAGATTTATGAGAAAAGTGTTTAAACATAGTTTTGAAACTGGTGAAGATACACCATATGAACTTCCTGTTCCTGATGGAGCAGACATATGGGGATGGGGTTTGAGAAGTGACTGTAAATTGGTAAATTGTGCTAGATGCGAGAAGAAGATATTTTATAAAGATGGATATCCTTCTCTAGAAATCTTTGATTTAACGAATGGAGATGGTAATGAAAAACCATATGTGGTTTGTGAAGACTGTTATGATAAAGAATGGGAGATATATAAAAATCTCTAGAAGATATTTTATGTACTGCTGAAAGTTATATATTTGAATTTTATAGAAAGTTGAATTTTTGAAAAATTTTTAAGGAGGAAAGATGAATGGGAAAAGCGTGGAAATTTAATTTTAAAACAAGTGAGTATGAGACGTACGGGCTTCCAGATGGAGCAGTTTCATCATGGTGTCCAATGGATAAAATGATAACATGTGCTGAATGCGGAAAGAAGATATTGTGTAGAGACGGATATACTTCTCGAAAAATCGATGATCCAACAGGAATGGGATATATGGTTTGTAAACAATGTTATGATAAAGAATATGAGGAAGAGAAGAGATATCGAAAGTATTGAGGGGCTTAGTATCAGAGACCTTATTGATTTGGTAAGAAAGCGAAATGAGGGGTTCATAAGAAATGAGAAGCTATAATATAGAGTTACCAAGAGGTGTTGTTGTAGATGTTTTTAATCTTCCAGATGATTTTGAAGAACAGATCACAGAGTCATTTGAAGGATATACAGAAGAAACGGCAAAAGAATACAGATACTGTGACAAGCTTAGATACATTGATTGCTGTGTACAGCACCTGAATGGTGATAAGAATTCCGAGGATGTTGTAAATGATCTGGTAGAAAGACGCATTCTTTACGAATGGAGAGAAAACGGGGAAATCATTCAGGAAGATGATGTGTACTGTTTTGAGTTTATGGAAGATTGCTACAACAGAGGAAAAGAGAACGCAAAGCTATATTCCCACTTCGGCAGTGACGATCATCACATATATGATCAGATCCAGAAAGTACTTTTAAAAGTAATTACAATTGTAATGAATTATGAGGAGTGATAAAGAAAGGAGAAAAGCCATGAAAATGTTAGAATGGGCGAAAAAAATGAGGTTGCGATTGCAAGTAAAAGAGAAAGAGGAGATAATCCGGAAACTGAGTGGGATTATGGTGTTGTTTGTTACGAAAGCGCATTGAAAGCATTCGAAAGTTTGCTTGAAGATGGTCACAGCGGAATGAGCATTGGGTTTACAAAGGCAATTTTAAATCGGCTTATTGACGGAAAGCCTCTCACAATGATAGAAGATATCGAGGATATTTGGAAAGAATGCATTTGGTCTAAAAATTTACCTTATAAGACCTATCATTGTAAACGAATGAGCAGTTTGTTTAAAGATGTGTATCCAGACGGTAAGGTAAGATACCGTGATACTGAAAGAATGTACTGTGTAGACATGAAGTAGCCAGAAGTTCCTTACCATAATGGATTTATAGGACAGATATACGATGAAATGTATCCTATCACGATGCCGTATATGCCAAACGATAAACCAGATGTGATTATATGTGATGAATTACTCACAGATCCTAAGAATGGCGATTATGATACAATTGCTATTCTATATATAAAGAGGTCGGATGAAGAAAAAGTAGAGGTGAACAGGTATTTTAAATCAGAGGAAAACGGATTTGTAGAAATCACTTATAAGGAGTATCTCCAACGTGAAATCTTAGACAAGCAGAGAGTCTAGATAAGGGCGAAAACTTATCGTCTCAATTCCTCTTTACCTAGAACATGAGAGACAGCTTTGTGCATTAACTAGGCTGTCTTTTCGTTTCATCACAATATTTCTTAATCTTGGTAATAAAATAAGAGAAGGGAAACACAACATATGATTGATATTGAAAAATTGCCGTACGATACTCAAAGCATTGTTAAAAGATTAGTTGAAGAAGGTTGTATAGATGCTCAAAATGGAAGTGTTGATTTAACAGAGGAAATGGCTTATCTACTGTTAATATTAGATAGAGATGGAGTTTTTATTTGATTTGCTCAAGTGTTACAGCTCAGATGCTGTTGTCTCAGCTATACGTAGCAGGAGAAGTGTGTATTGATATTTAATCGTTATATTATCTGAAAGAGAACTATAAAAGTTAAAGATAAAACAGGATGTAGATAAGGGAGGGAAAACTAACTAGTATGTTCAAACTTTGATGAGGAAGGTGATCTTAAGAATATAAACAGGTGCAGGAGAACAAATGATGTATGTGAATGATACAAATAAGAATTACAGCATACTGCTGGAAGCAATTAAAACAAATGGCATCAGTGCAGAGGATTTACTTGATGCATTTACGAATTGGCACGGGTTACAGTTACTTGACGATGATTTCATGGAGTTCTTAGAGGATGAACATATTATCTTAAAAT
>ERZ1034855.603-NODE-603-length-12757-cov-4.299165_pt1 | contig 12757 bp, 17 predicted proteins | sample MGYA00520699_ERZ1034855 | MGnify/ENA primary metagenome ERZ1034855 (study PRJEB33766, sample SAMN09781730) | gut metagenome | biome: gut microbiome | host: Homo sapiens | place: Madagascar | study: EMG produced TPA metagenomics assembly of the PRJNA485056 data set...
CCAGAGAACCCCGCTTCAAGGACGGCTTCATAAACGTCAAGCTCATAATCTTCCATCTCGTCGAGGCGAGCTGCGAGGTAGTTCAGCAGATCGAGATCTTCGTCTTCGCCAAGCTGATCGTACATATCAGACACGCAGGACGGAACCTCGCAGTCGGTGATGAGCCACTCCTCATAGGGATGGCCGAAGTCATCCTTCTGGCCAATGCCGATGCGCCTGAATGCCTCCTTCAGCTTCTCGCGAGTGGTCGGGAGTGTAACCCATTCACCGAGCAAATATCCTTCGTTATACTTGCCAAGATTGGTGATGAAGACCTTGAAGTCATCCATTAAATTTTCTCTCCTCTTGTCAGTTAAAACGCTCCGAGTTCAGCGCCTCGTTAAAGATGGGTGGGCAGCCATATTATTACGGAAATTTCAATGGCGATGGCGATCAAAAGTCCCTTGCAATACTTACCGACCTTTGCGCGTTCTTCTTCGTCTTCCGAAAACACGAACCCAAAGCCGCAGATCAACAAACAGAGAGCACATCCAATGGCGGCACCCGTAATTGCTATATTCAGCCGTCCCAGCGCGCCGTTGAAGTATTCGATCATACAGCATCCTCCATCCGCCTATACTTTGGAATCTTTTCATACCGATCAAACGCATACATCTCGACATCAGTTGGCATAACGCCATAGCAAGTCGCGATAACCTCTCTCGGATTTTGCATGTCCAGAATGTAGATAGATGATCCGCAATCATCCGATTCGCATGCGTCTTCGGATTCGTACACCATCCATTCCGACCCGGTGTTGAAATATTCCGATTCAATCGCCTGAATGATGGAGGGGTTTCCCACTGTCATTTCATCCGGGCAGATGACATAATTCCAGTCTGACTGGCAGCACCCATGAATGTCATGCATATGATACGGTTTGCCGGAAACAAGGGACATGACACTCGCCATCGTAAATGGGCTAGTAATGACGCAGCAAGATAGCGTTTTACGCCACCTGATACGCTCGTCTGCATTCCTTGGCAAAACGCCAAAATGGGCTTGGATGAGTTTATCTAAATGGGTATCGTCCGGTTTCTGCTCACCGTCTTCGAGTTCATCAAACTCTCTGTAAGCATCCTCTATATGATTCTCGACATGCTTATACAGATCGCTTTTATATTCATTAAAGTTTGAATTTCCGGTGATTGTCACTTCTTCCGAGTACAGCTCGATATCGAAATGGCTTTCCTGAATATCGGGCGGAACCTGCTTAGCGTAGATTCTCATATCACTCATCCTCCATCAGAGATTTGATCATCTTCAAATCGTCCGGCTCAATCGGCATGTATTTCCATGCTGTGCCATACCTGTAACCGCAGACAGGACACGGACGGCAAAGCAAACCTTCGGGATGTTCCTCCGGTTCAAGCCAGCCCAACAACCTTTCCTTCGCACCATCAAGTTTATAATAGGAAGCGATGTCTTCGGGAAGGTCTTTTTTGCACGTTTCGATTTCATATTGCAGATTGAGAAGGTCGCGATCGGATTCCGAAAGCGAAACCGTTTCGCCATTTTTGATGCGCTCCAACGCAGAGCGCTCAATCTCATGCTGTTTTCGAATTGTATCCGAATTGAGCTTGTGCGTATAGATCGTGACGCTTCGAAGCGCTTTTTCGCGCCAGCCAAGCTCACGCTGATGCTCGCACTCCGGGCGCATATCGTTGAGGTGATATTTTTGCCACATGGCATAAATGCGGGAAAAGCGATTGTTATGAATATACTTGGCGATCTCATCCAGATTCTGACCAGCACTGGCAACATCCGAATGATTGCCGTCCCAAATCTCACCGCACGCAGAGAACACAAGCCCGTCCGGCTTCTCTTTCAGCTCAACCTCGACATCCACAGCGTTGATCCTGCTGCCTCTGCCGTAGTAGTCGATCTTTTCGAAATGAAATACCTTTTTCATGCGCGTCGCTCCTCTCTTCATAAAGCAAAACAAAGACCGGGCTTTTCCACGGACTAGTCCGGACGCCTTCGCGTTCCCGCTCCGCGTCTCACCGTACCCGGCATGATGCGCCAAATCGCAAACGTGCCCCGCCTAGGACGGGGAAGTTGGTTTTCCCCAATCTATTTCGGAATAGAACGGGGAAATTGGCGGAGCGGGCAGGATTTGAACCCGCGTGCCATCGCTGGCCAGTTGTTTTCAAGGCAACCGTCATAAACCACTCGACCACCGCTCCATAAAAACAAATCAGAGCGGTCTACACAACAACCGCTCTGAAATGGTACGATTATAAGGATTTTATCCTTTCTTGTTTATTTTTTTGATTTGTTTTTTGATTGGTAAGGATTGGAAAAAGTTACTAAAAACTTCGCTACTTCACGCCCTGCATGGGCATCACTCCCTTTGCATGTTAATTGATGGTAGGCTTGATCGGGGTCGAACCGATAACACGCCGGTTATGAGCCGGTTGCGCTAACCATTGCGCCACAAGCCCGGATAATGCTGCGAACGAAAACCCGTGTGGGTTTTACTAGCCCACGCCGTATATTTAACTTGCCGGCTGACTTGCGAAGCGCTATGTATGGGAACCGAAAGCGCGAGCGAGTCAGGCAAGTTAAATATACAAGGTTGCTTTGATAGTACATCTCGTCACGCTCGGTTTATCCGGAACGCCGTGTTCATAAATTCACACGCATTGCTTCGCAACATTTTGAGATTACATTGTATACGCCATGCCCTGACTAAGGGCGAAGTTAAGTCCGAATTCGGGAATCCGAATGGGGAGAATTAACTAACTCAGTGCAGTCGTAATTGTCAAGGAAAAAAAAAATGTGATTTGAGCACCCCTTCAACGCGGGATAATTGTGTGACAGCCTCTAGTTTCAAACCCCGCGTGCTGCGGAGCGATGATTAAACTGAGTTGATCACCAACAAGTCTGTGCCAATAGAGTAGGTATCGGCAGCGCGAGGTGCTCCTCCGAGGCGTTCCGTTTGACCGCACAATGCGTCTCATTCGGTTTAACCGGAATGGACGACCTCTTCTTATTTCCCATTTCTGAGAGAAGAACAGGTCGATTTTTTCTGTACAATGTTTTCTCGTTTGGTGATTATAGCTGACCGACAGCCATTGCGTTCTGAATGGCAATAATTTCCTTGGCGATATCGTTGAGAGAGTCCTTTTCGATTCTGATGCTCTGTTGGCCGTCGAGCTCCATGACGATAAACGAATCGCTGGAGCACACCGTATACGTCGCCGCGTGGCCACGATAGACGGACATGCGCTCAACCAGATTCAGAGACTGAACCCTGTCACCCGGCTCGATAACGGACAGTTCAGTAGAGCCTTTATCCTCTTTTCGTGTACTCATTCTGACCGCATACTGGCGGCCATCAACAGCCTCTGGCTGTTTGCCGATATATCGCAGCACCGTCACATAAGAAATGCCCAATGCGCTCGCAATTTCCTTATTGCTCATGCCCTGCTCGCGCATCTGCATCATCTCGTTGTGCGAAATTTCTTCGCTGATCCTCTTATACAATTTTTGTTCCACCCTTCTCATTTCTCAGGTATAAAAAGCAGGCTAGACACGGGATAAGAAATCGCGGTGAAATGCGCCGTTTCCAGCATCTTCCATTTCAAACTCGTTTCAATTTGATCCCTTAAATCCGCCTGCTTTGCGCATTATATCAGACGTGCAGCGAGTGCTTCAACCCGCAATATTTTCCATGTAATCCAAGTAGTCGCTCATGGTCGCGAATAACATCAGCTTGCCGCTCACGACGGCCAGATAACCCAACTCCGTATACATCACGATGCCTCCGTTCCGTTCAAGGCGTTTTTAATCATCGCCATCAGGTTCGCATGATGTTTCTTGTTGATATGAATGATGATGCGGTCGATCACGTCCGGCTCGATCATCTTGTAGTAGGAAATCAGGCCGGACATCACCTGCACATCATGAATATCCCACAGGATTCCATCTCTCGTATTACAGATAAAGTTATGGCACATCGCCATCAGGCGGTCTTTGTTTTTGTAGCCGATGGTCATTTTATTTTCACGATTCAACATGATGCCCAGATTCCAATTCGAACCGCTGGACGAACCATAGCGGGTCTTCTGCGGCTTGATCGAAAAAGGAGCGCCGAACTCACGAAGCACCTGATCCACAAATGCCAGAACCTTGTCTTTATCAAACTCGTATGGATGCGAGAACAGGCTGTCATCCGCATATCGCGTATAGCAATAACCCTTCGACCACATCTCCTTAGCGATGGCGTGGTCAATCGGAATCATAATCAGGTTGGTCAGCATCGGAGAAATGGGTGTGCCCTGCGGCAGACCGCCGTTCAGGAAGCAGAGGTCAATCGCCGTCTCAAGCTCCTTCCGCCCTGCTTCATCCTCCATAACGCAGCAGAACGGATAGATCATGGCCAGCATACGAAGGACAAAATCCTTCGTCGTACTGCCGAAGAAGTCCGAAAAGTCTGTCTTCAGGAACCAGCGGCTCTGATTAGACTGGTGCTTTTTAATGGAATCCACCGTGCTGCGTCCACTGACATAGGCAAAAGCGGCGGTATGATATTTGGCTTCAAATCCGCCATCGTTCGTGAAGATGCCCTTGAGCTCTCGCTGTGCATCCTTGAGCTTCTCACACGGCGCGTCGATACGGCGAAGACCGCCGCTCTTTTTGGGAATGTAGAACTCGTCGTAGAGCTTTTTACGATCCGGCTCTTCAATCAGATCTTTATGACGCTCATTAAAGCTGCGAAGCACGCTGATCAGCATAGCCAACTGCTTCTCGCTGATGGAGACGCGATCAACCGCTCTGGTAATCGTTCCCGTTTTGTCATAGCGATAGAACGGATGAGAAACATCCTTCTCCCCCGAAAGGATGTCATCCAATGTCAGTTCGTGGAATCTCGGTGACTGCTTCTGAACAATGTAGAACATATTTCCTCCTTGATCTGCAAGCAAAAAACACGTGATACGCACGATCCAAAATAGAGATGGTTTTGAACTCCTCTAAGCGAGCCGAAGGCTCGCGGGAGGCGTTCTTAACCTCGATATTTTGGATCGAAGGGTTAAGTGTTTTTTCAAAATTTTAACTTATGTTTTTGTTATACTTTCGGTTTGACCGGAAAGCCTCGACAAAGAAGCCGAGCATATTCCTTGCAGTTGATGATAAAAGTGACGTTTTGTTGCAAACAAAATTGGGTTCGAGCATGCGGTATGACATCGACAGCGGTGAGAGCCGTGTAGGAGTAATCTTAGGTGGCTGCCAAGGGGTTTTGAAGATTCGCTTCTTAGCAGAACAGTTTGGATAATGCTATCCATTGATAACGATTATCGTCGTAACCACACAGCGAGGTAGCCGGAAAGCGTCCCCTGTTAGGCGCCTAACCTGCACCTTCCACGGACTTGGCTGCGCGACCCGCCCAGCTTCCTCACATTCGTTAACCTCCTTTTTTTATGAGCCCGAGGCTGGAAGGCGGACTCCCTCACCATTCGTTTCTCCCGGTTTGGCCGGGGAGACCAGACCGACGGTCGGTCTGAAATGCTTTGCAACAATTTTTACGCCTGATAGGCGTCGATATACGGGGCAAATGCATCACACATGATGCTCTTGTGATAATCTGTGCCTCGAACCATATTCATAAAATTCGACACGCACAGCGCGACTGTGACGCGCACCGTGGACGGTACGCCGAGAACCGTTCTGCACGCGGACATCGGCGTCTGAGCCATCGCTTCCTCATGCGAGAACTGCATGGAGTCAATGAACGCCTTAACCTGATCCGGTTCGCTCCACTTTGCGGCGAAGTGTTGACCGTCTGTCAGGCCAAGCCGGCAATCAAACATCGCTTTAACAAAAGGATTTCCCTTATGCGACGTTGCGATTTTTCTGCGCAAGTCGATATTATCGACGCACAGGAATACCCAGCCGGACAACTGTTCGTCGTGATAACCGTCCTGCTTGATCGTGACGGAGATATCCGGGTTAATGCGCTTCATGGTATTGGCCACAGCCTCCGTCTTATTCATGCCAATCTGGTCGGCAAAGAACATCTGATTGACGATGTTCTTGCTTTCAACCTGATCGAAATCCCACAGCGTAAAACGAGTCAGGCCGAGACGCGCCAGATTCTCCGCCAGCGTAGATCCGACCGCACCGCAGCCGATGATGTGAATGCTGTGTTGGATCATGGAAGGATTAAAAAACTCGCTCGATTTGGAAAGGTTCATCGGAGTCCTCCTTCATACCAGTTGTCATCCCATGCGTAAAGAGAATCGGGATAATCGGATTTCTTCTTGCCATTCTGTTTCTTCGACTTCTCACCAAGCGATGAGGAACTGACCATCTTCTTAGCTTCCACAGCAAAGCCGTCAAGATCCATGCCGTCCACAACGAGATCCACATCGCTATTCTCGTACATGATATTGTTTTTCATATCGTAGATGACGATTGTGCGATCCCCTTGCTTATTGACAATCATGAAGATGTAGAACATATCAGGAATCTGTTTGAAGCGCTGAAGCGTCGCGTTCCAATCGCTCAAATCACGCCCGGACGGCGTAACACCCATCGAAACATGAGAGTGCCCCTGAAGCCTGATCTGGCTGAACACATCGTCAGGCAGGCTGTCGTTCCACTGGGCGATCTTATCAAAATCCGTATCCACGGTCGCGCCGGACACGGTTTGCGGATACACCAAGATATCCTTGACATAGAAATCGGAATCCGAAATCCGCTCCACGGTGCCATGCCATGCGATTTCCTGACTCATGGATTCAACAAGCGCCCGCATCTTGATCCAAGCGGTCTGAGAAAAGCGAACGGTCGCCCGCAGACCGGATTCTGCGGGATAGACGTAATTGCGCTTAAACTCGATACACCCATCAGCAAAAGCGCCCTGCTGAATCTGTTTGCGAAACTCCTCAACCAACTCTTCAAGCATTTTTTTCGTGGTAACAATCGGCTTGGCCATTTTACTCCTCCTCTTTGTTCAGCCAATTCAGCGCTTCTTCGGGCGAAACACATTCGCCGGACGGGAGCTCAAGGCACTTGCAGTCTGTTTCAAACAGCATCTGCAAAAACGGGCGTGTGCTGGCGGACTCCGTTACGTTGATGCTATGCACACAGGTTACGGCAATCGCCACAGCGTCGCACCAACGTTCCTCTTTCATCATATCGGCCACGACGTAAAAATTCTGACCAAAGCAGTTATGCGTATTGATATGCGGATTGGGAATCGCTCCGTGCTCCGACAAATCATTGCCGCTGATTTGGAATGTCCGTTCGATCCCTTCGTGGCGACCGACGCTGACGGCTGCTACTGTCCGGCATTTGATTTTAGGCTCTGCGCTGAAAATAGCACGAAGTAGTTTCCTTCGATCTTCCTTTTTCTCAAATACAGGATTTGCAACGTTATACATTGACAACAGCGTGGAGTTATCGTTGTCCAGATAGCGCTGGGCATCGTCAGGATCAAACACATCCAGATAACCATGAATCAGCATGGAAATGGAATCGCCGTCATCAGACACGCCTTCGAGCGTAATTTCCTTATTACGGATAATCATTTCGATCAGCTCATTTTCAGAGCCATACTCAGCGTTTTCAAGCCCTTTTATAATAGTCAGCGCGTCATCACGATTCTTCATTAGGTTACGATATCTCTGCATCGTATTGGACAAATCGGTTTCAATACCGATCAGGCTTCTGTTGGCTTCGGCAAGTCTTTCGTCAGTGCTCTTCCGATAAAAGCCATCCAGAATAAACTTGATATTGGATTCGCGGAAGTCTATGCAAGAGAAAGCACTTGCAATCGCTTCTTTGTACGGAGAAGCACCGTCGGCGGTCAAAGCCTTCATGATTCGAAAATCCTGTTCAGACGGCGGGTTTGACTGATTGAACATCGTCGGAAAATATCGCGTAATCATCGCCTGTAAGAAATGATAAAGCGAATAATCCAGAGTGCGGCAAAGGATGATCGTTCCGTTTTTCTCTGTGTTTTGCCAAATGAATACATCCTGCTTGAGCCTGTTCTTGACGAACGCGCTCATATCGGCTACCCTTCGATAATGCCACTCTGCAATGATGGAATCCATGTCATCCGGCATCGAGCTCGTGAACTTATCAGCCGTAAACAGGAACAAACGATTCTGACCAATTTCCCGATCCGGAAGCAGCGTGACATCGCAATCGAAGGAACGAAAGCCGAAATAAATCTTCTCGTCGGGTTGAAGGCGAGGATAAACGACGGCTCTCAGCGTATTGAGCAGGGAGAAATCGCGGCCGAAATTGTTTTCCGCGCCTTCGATCGTCTGAATACGGTCGAAGAACATAGGCGCGCCAGCCGGCACGACGTTCTTCATATCTCTGAAGCTCAGGGAATACATACATACACCTCCATAGTGCAACTGCACCGCCCTCTGAAGACGGTCTTTTGCATATCAAAAACCCGCCGATTGCTCGGCGGGGACGTGATTAGAGCACCTCGACCATGGAAGCCACGGACGCGAGCTCGGAATCAATCGCAATGATCGTATCATCCACGCCGCGCTCAAGCGCCTTGAGTTTAGAAAGCGCCGCGCCGACATGCTCGACCACCCAATCCTTGCGATCCTCCGGTTTGACATTCTGGTCAACCGTGATGTTGACCAGCGCGCAACCATCGCTGCCGACGGAATCAAAACCGATTCCGAAAGCGCTCACGCTGCCGCGGCTGGCGGGGGCAACACCAACGCGGAAGGCTGCGTGGCGATTCTCTCCCTCGCCCTCAAAAATCGCGAGCGTATCCGGCTTATACTTCAAGACCTTCGTGATCTGTTCCGGGGTCATGGAGCTTTTCACCACGCAGATATTGCCGACGATCTGCGCGCTGGCGGCGTTGTCATGCTTACCATAGGCAGAAAGCACCACACCGTCCTTCAGACCGAGCTCGTCAAAGCTCTTGCCCATATCGCTGAGGTTCAGCGGCGTGCCGTCTACGGACGCAACGGTTCCGGCCAGCTCAACGCCGAAATGAGCGAAGGCTTCGCGCAGAGTGATGCCAGACTCGATCGGTTCTTCGGTGCGGATAAACTCGGTGCGGACTTTAACATTGATGTACATACGCAATCTCCTTTACTTCTCTGTTTTTAGTGAACAAGCGACTGTTCGTTCGCTTTGGGCTACGCCCAAACCCACTGTGCGCCGCGTGGAGGCCGAACTTTTCAGCACAGCAGAAACGCGCCGGGGCAATGATTCCAGCGCGTTTCACAAGAAAAGAGGTGTAACAGAGCCCGTATGGGCATGAAAAATGACAAATGAAATTCAGGTTTTATCGGCATCGTGAATCGCTTCCTGCTCATACCGGTAGACGCCAAAGGCGATCAAAACCAGAATCGGAATCACGAAGAAGATGACCAGAAAAGCATTGAGCAGAAAATCCATTTTTAATTTCCTCCTTTACCTGACAGAAGCGCGATAAGGTCGTCGTCTGAAATCGCAACGTCTTTCGTGATGATCGGCTCGCCAAACCAAGTGGGGCACCACGGGCCAAAGAGCATTTCATCCACAAAGTACCAACTCATCTCTTCGCGCCGTTCCCCTTTGTCTGGTGCGATCGGTTGAAGGATGTAACTGCGTGGATTGGGAATTCTCACGATCTCAAACGCGGTGGAAAGCCCTATCTTCTTGAGATCGTACATCATTCCGCGTGGCAACCAGCACTCTTCTGTACCATAGCAAATCTCACCATCTTCGGCGATTTTATTGACCATACGAAAGTGAGTTGACTTGGCGCGGCGCTCTTCAATATCTGGTCGGATTCTAACGATGTCTCCGAGTTTATAAAACATGATTGCTCACCCTCTTTCACTATAAGCCCAAAAGACACGACCATTCAAAACGCGCATTTCACCGCGTTTTCAAGCCGTGTCGATTTCAAACCATTTCCAGTTTTGATATGGAAATCTCGATAGAATGGCTGTTATCCGTAATCGAAATCGCCTTGCCTTCTGGGGATGAGTGTCTCCAGAGTCTGCTGCGTCGAAGCAGATTGCGCTTAGTTGCTCGTGAAAGGCCGTTTAATTAACGGAGCGATTGCTGTCCCTGCGACCTTTGGGTCTTGGACTTATTGGCGATGAGGTACTTGCCGGATTGGTGTGGAGGTTTCTTTCCGGACGCGGGTGTTGAGCACCAGCCTGTGCGAACAGGAGTGGCATCTGGCTGCTCAATGCCCGGCGTCAGGGACTCCCTCACCATTCGTCTCCCTCGGTTTGACCGGAGGGATCTCACGTTAAAATGAGATATTCATTACGGATAAAATTTTTTGCATCAAAAAAGAGGGGCGTTCAGCTCCTCTTGCGATTTAGGATTTACTTTTGCGCGGAATCCTTTCGGATTAAGGATTTGATGTAGTCGCCGGCATTATCGACTTTGGACAGCGCCTCCGTGATATCCTGATCTTCCGGCTGAAGCCAGACTGTGAGGAATTTATCCCGAAGAAGTTTCCGACAGCCACATGAAACCGCGCGCCGGGAAAGAAGATCGAATTGCTTGACCAGAACGTAACGTCCGCAGTCGCATCGACACAACCACATCGCATTGTGGCCGACCGTCTTCTCCGTATCTCCAATCACACGCAGATGGCCGCATCGAGTACCGATCAAATCCTTATAACCCTTGTACTCTCTTTTCATTTTTCTAAACCTTACATCCGTGCGTGGCGTGCGTCATAACGCCACGAATCATCGACCGGAAACTGAGTGCCACATCCATCACACTGGGACTGACCGGCGCTCAAAACCTTACCTCGGGTGGGCAGACAAAAGTTTGCTCTGCATTCTCGTTTTCAGCGGGCATATGATTTCGCCGCGTCCGTCTCGGCGCGTATGGATTTGATTCCTCGGCAGGCGCGGGCGTCGGCTCGTATTGAGATTCTTTTGCGAAAGCCGGCGTCGGATCGGGCTGATGCTTGGAATTTGTCGCGGCCTTAGTCTTAGCGGCATCGTCCAGATATTTGTAATGAATTTCAGATTGGAGCTTTTCCATGTACTCGGAAATATCTGCATTAACGCGGAGAGACGACGCCGCACCCTCGAAAACCATCCATATCACAACAGCCGATAAGACGGATGCGGCGATGGTTAAGATGATCTGAAGCGGTTCATAATAACCGTCTCCCAAGTAGATAATCGTCCATACAACCTCTGCGATAATGGACAACACAGCGATCGTTTCCAGACCGCTTGCAGCACCTCGGCTCGCTTCCCGATTTTCCGCCGGACGATGTTCCTGATCTTCACCCATTTGTATTCCCTCCGATTTCATCTGTTGATTTCGGAGGTTTCAGGAGGGACAAATTACTGCATGATGTTGTGAAGACTGTCCGTGTTCTTTATAAACACGTCTGGAACAGTGCAAGAGATGCAAACCGCGCCGTCGCCGTCAATGATCGGCTCAATGCTGACCGCAGAGCAGGGACGAATCGCGTCCGCAAACTTCTGAACCTGATCCATCGAGAGATCGACGATGATATACTTCGCGGTAACGCCGCCAAGACACGCTCTCGGATCAAGCTCTTCAAGCTCCACCGAGCCGTCCTTCATTTCCTTCTGAAGCTCGATGAAAAAGTTTTGCAGATCAATTAGCTTCTGCATCTGAACCCTGTTGACGCTGTAATCCTTTGGATCGCGGGATTCGATCATATCTCTGTACATCTTTCCCAGTGCAGCGACAAATTCTTCATCCGTAGGATTTTGCTTCATTCCATCACCTCCTTTCCATATAAGATTCGCGATGGGTGGATTATTCCCTGCGCTTTGGTTTGAAATCAGACCCGAAAACCTTCGCATTCGTATCATATTTCAAATCTTCTGTTTGGAGACCGAGCGCGTGTTCAAGATCAAGAATAGCTTGGCCGCATCTAAAGAATTTGAAACCCGGATATTGATCTGGATTATTCTCTGCATCATCATAAATAACGCGCATGGTTTGGAGAACCATTTCCTTTGTGATCAAGATCCTAGAATACTTCAGGCGCAGCATCTCGTCTCTGAACTGAGGAACGAGCATCCATGCTTTCACGTTTGCTTCGCTTGTCGGAAGTTTTTTGAACAAAAAATGCAGGGATATGAAGGGGTTGCGCTGATCTTGAGTTTTCCCGCCATTTATCGCATCTGAAAGATTTCTAACTCCGACCATACATTTTCCAAAGTTCATTTCAGACGCTCCGGTTCCATTCTCTTTCAGATCAATAACCTCTTGCATAATCTGCAAAAGACATTTGTTGTCAATACTCTCCCCTTTTTGTTTCTTGTCCAAAACCTTCTGCCGAAACTCTGGGACAAACCTCCACGGATAAAGATGCGATTTCTTAATATCCGTAGATTCCATCAAAAATCCAAGTTCATCATCGTCCTTCAAACCAATCCCTCCTCGAAACCTCTCGGAAGGATTATAACCCATTTAATAGGAAATGTAAACCCTGATGCGGTCAGCCTTGGCAGCTTCGCATTCCTTCGCGGCGATCATGTCGTCGATCACGCCCTGCATCTGGGTATGAGCGAGCGCGATGGCACAGCGATCACAGTCGATCTTGAGCCCTTTCGCGCAGCACAAGCCACAGGAATAGCTAAATCTGTGATTGAGTTCGCGATGCGTTTCGCACTCCTGCTGGAGCTGTACACCGCGCTGTTCAAAGAAAGTCATATGAAAAACCTCTTCTCTGGCAAAATTTTTCAAATTATGGCTTGACATCAATCATTATATCATATAT
>ERZ1034855.604-NODE-604-length-12747-cov-6.893082_pt1 | contig 12747 bp, 22 predicted proteins | sample MGYA00520699_ERZ1034855 | MGnify/ENA primary metagenome ERZ1034855 (study PRJEB33766, sample SAMN09781730) | gut metagenome | biome: gut microbiome | host: Homo sapiens | place: Madagascar | study: EMG produced TPA metagenomics assembly of the PRJNA485056 data set...
AAAAAATGAAATTTGAAATCATCGATAACCGCAAGCTCGACCTCACCGGCAAGGGCTACAAATGGGCGGACGATCCGCTGCAGTTCGACCGCGAAGTTCTCGACGACATCCGCCGCACCCGCGGCGAGAATTACGCCGACAGCCTGAGCGACGATCTTTTCGACGGTTATTCGCCGATCTGCCGCGGCGACGACGGCGAGCTCTATTCCGTTCTCTTTGACTGGGGCAAGGACGCTCCGCGCCCGGTGTACTGGAACAAGGTGGAAGTCGCCAATGAGTGAGATCAAGGCGCTGCGTGAGTCAACAGGGCTCACGCAGCGTGCCTTTGCTGAGCTGCTCGGGATCCCGAAACGTAGCATCGAAAACTGGGAGAGCGAGGTTTCCAAGCCGCCGGAATACCTTGTGCGGCTGATCGCTTTTTTCCTCTCACACAAGGATGATGCACAATGCGGTTAATACGCTGCGAGAAATAATGTGCCGCCGCCCGCCGGTCTCCCGGCGGGCTTTTTTCGCATTTCAGACGGCGAAGCAGATATTCTCGAACTTCTTGTAGGCGTCCAGTCCAGATAGATCTCGTTCTTCGCCTTGTTGTATGTAACTTCGTAATACATACCATCCGGCAGCGTCGTCGAGAGAAGCGCCTTCATGTTTCCGAGAATGTATGCGTTCCAAACCACAAACACATCAAAGGCCGGCGGTTCGTCCGCTTTGTCCAGGTGATCAGCGGTATACTCCCGCACCAGTTTCTTTGCCTTTTCCGTAAATTCCGTGTTTCCCACGTCCCTCTGTTCCTCCTTCCTCTGAAAATAGTTCATCGGCGTGTCCGGATAGCAGAAACAGCAGGGCTTGTTGCCCATTGCGCTCGGCGGCCAGTTGGCGCACTTTTCACACCTCATTCGCAGAACATCCAGTCTTCCGCCAGCATGTCCGCCTGACTTGCCAGCCAGCCGATCTGCTCTCCCCGCGTCCCGCAGAACACGATGGCCTTGCTGCCTATGTCCTCATGGTACGCATTGCGCGGCTGCGCGTCCGTGGCGCTGTAGTAACGGATGTCTATCGCCAATTCGATGTGCTGATCTCGTCCGTTCCACCCGGCCCGGCGTACTTTCATCCCGCGCTTGACAAACTTTATCGCCTCGCTGAAGGAGAAGCGCGCTATGCCGCCGAGCGCCGGGCAGTTTTCAAGCCCGGCAATCACCCACTCGTCCGACAGGACGTTCAGCAGCGTGTATTCCACGACCTGCGTCTCGCGGATGTCCATTTCCTTTCCTTCTTTGGTGTGCATGATGATGGTCCGCTTCTCGGCATCCCATCGCCAGAAGCCGCCCCACGACGGCAGCTTCACCGCCTCCCCGTGTTTCATTGCCTCGAGTGCATTTTTGAAATCCATGTTTTTATCCTCCTTGTTTTTTATTCCTCCGGCGCGTCCCAATCGCACCAGCTCATTGCCTCCAAATGCCGCCACTTTCGGAGCGTCGCCTCGCTGTCCGTGTCCTCTCGCGGGCGATAGCCGCGGCGGTACAGCCGTTCGCCGGTGTCGCCGTCCTCCTGCCGGACGATCCCGTTCGGCGTAATTGAGTACCGGCGCACGCCCAGACTTGCGCCCCGCTGTGTCACTCCGACGATCTCTCCAGTTTTCTTCTGCATCAGGAAGTCCAGCCCCAGCCGCAGTCCGGTCGGGCGGATCTCCTCCTCGTCTTCTTCTACTATGTACCCGGCGATCTCCTCGCCCACGACCTCCGGCAGCACGGTATTAACGACAAATGCTCCCTTGCTCCGCACGATCTGCACCGTCTCCATGCCCGGGATATACCCCAGCATCTCCACCAGTGCTCCGAGCGTCCCGCGCAGACGGTCTCGCAGCTCAATTTCCGGGATGACCGCCATCCACCCGCAGCCGATCACCGTCAGCTCGCTCACACCGCCGCAGAGCGTCAGCCCGTGCTTCGTCTCCGCCCGCAGCGCCCGCTCCAGCGCCGCATCATCGAACGCCATTATCCGCACCTCCCGATAAGCGTTTCCAGGATCTTCCTCGTCCCCGCGAGCAGCTTGTCCGCCGTCTCGCCGTCCGTGCTCTTCATCACATGCAGCTTTTCCACAGCCAGATTGAAGTTCTCCTGCGCGAGCTTCACGAGTAAAATCACCTCGTTTGCCCCGCTCTGCGCGGCCGCCAGCCGCTTCCGCAGCTCCTCGGCCTCGGCCCTGGCCTTTTCCGCCGCCGCGCCCGCGCTCTTTCCGGCGTCCCTCGCGGCGCTCTCCGCGGCTTTCAGCTTCTTTTCGAGCTCCGCCACGGCCTTTTTCTTTTCCTCCGCGGCGGCGGTCTTCGCCTCCTCCACGGCCCTCTGCACCGCCGTCTCGTCAATGGCGACCTCCACCGGGCGGCTCTCCGCCTCGCGCAGCATTGCCTCCATCTTCTGCGCCGCGTCCTCGGCGTCCTCGCGCTTCACGCGCTGATCCTCCAGCGCGTCCTTCGTCTCGGCAAGCTCGGCCTCAGTGTCCCGGAGCGCCTTTTGCGTCTCTCCGAGCTCCCTGTCCGCCGTTTCCAGATGCTTTCGCGCCTCGTCCCGCTCGCGGATCGCCTCCTCCAGATCGCGGGCCGAAATATGCTCGGCGTCCACCTCGCGGGCGAAGTCCTCCCGCTCCTCCTCCGGCACGGCAAGAAGCCGCAAAGCATTGGAAACGCTGATTTTTCCCAACGTTGGGAAAATGTTTTCCACGCCCAGAAGCGACCCCTGCGAGGATCCGTACTCGTTGTAGAGCTTGATGAACCGGTAGGCGCTCGATTTGCTGATCTCCGTCTCGCGCTCTACCCATCCGGCGAAGTCCTCGCCTACCTTGTCCTTCGCAAGCTGTAGCCGGTACCCGATCTGGATGCCGTACTCGAGCACCATCTGCCGCGCCTGCCGCGTCAGCAGCCGGATCTCACCGCCCAGCTGCTCCGGCGTCATTTCCTCCGTTTTGATCAAATCATTCACGCTGCGCTTGTCCTCCGTTTCCGGCCGGAGCGTATCCACTCCAGCCATGTATTTTCAAAATTCCGTACCTCGTCGGTGCGCGCACAGTTGCACTTGCCCCGGTTCTCCGTCACCGAGAGCTGCTTCTCGTTGAAGTTGAGTGTATACCACGGCTCATCCGGCTTGTCCTTCCGCCGGATAAAGAAGATCGTGAGCTCTCCCCGCGCGTGCCGCTCGGCGTAGGAGGCGACGCAGTGGTGCAGCGCCTTTCCCTCGGCGATGAGCTCCTCCTCCGTTCCGCATGGTCGAATGAGAATATCCCCGTCGGTAAAGGCGTACTTTTTCATGCGCTCATAGCGCTGTTGAAAAGCCTCCCGCCGTTTCTCGGCGGCCTCGGCCTTCTGCCGCTCCTGCATCTGATCGTGCGCCCGCTTGAGATTCTGCGGCCACATCACGTCCCGCTCGGTGAGATCCTCGCCGAGCCTTTCGGCCATCGTCCAGTAGTCCAGCAGATACCCCGGCCACAGCCGGCTTTTATACCGCGCCGCCTGCCTGTCAAGATACCGCTCCGCCTTGCCCGGCAGCACCCCGCGCTTCAGAAAGTCCTCCTGCTGCCCCTCCGCCACCTTCGTGACCTCCTCGCCGAGACGGCAGGCCACACCGTATTCCCGAGCGAGCAGCAGCGCCTTCAAGCGCTTCGGCGCGTCCTCCGCGCCGTTGAAGTAGTTGAGCTCCTCCTTCGTCATCCGCAGCAGCTCGTGCGGCTTTTTCCTTTTCCAGTCCACGCCGTGCAGCACGTCGGTCTTCTCCGACCAGTTTTTGTTATACGCCGGAGAGCGCTTCCCCTCGGCGATGAGAGCCGCCGCGAGCTTCCTTGCATTCGGCGCCGTCAGCGCCTCGGCGTTCCTGTGCCGCTGCCATAGCTTCATCCATGTCACCGGGAAGCGGTATTCCGTCTCGACGCTCATATAGCTCTCCAGCTTGCAGTTGGCGCACTCCGTCTGCGCGTAGATGTTCGCCAGCCCCTCCGGGCAGTACACGAGATCCACGTCGAACATCGTGTCGGCAAACCGCTTCCGCTCCTCCCAGCCGGGGAGAATGTAAGTCGAGGACATGAATTTCTGCCAGTGCCGCCAGCGCGCGGCGCTCGTCCCGCCGAAGGCGTATACCTCCCACGGGTCAACGCGCCATGTGACGCGCCCGCTCTTCTCCACGTCCCGGCACACCCGCCAGAGATAGAGCAGCAGCTTCCCGCCCTGTGCCTCCGCCGTCATCGGCCAGACGTACCGCGCAAGCTGCTGCGCGTTTGACACATGCATTGCCTTTACCGCCTCGCCGCACATCGGGCAGGCGAGCTCGTCGCCGCTTATGAGCGCGTCCCCGCTCACCGGATGCAGAAAACCGAACGGCGCGCTGTATCCCGCGTGTCCGCAGCCTCCGCCCGGCACATACGATAGCTTCACCGTCTCCCCGCACGCCGAGCATACGGCGTCCACGCACTTGTGCCGCAGGCCCGTCAGCGGATCCGTCTGCCAGCCGGCGCGGTAGATGAAATAGTCCCGCCAGTCGAGCTTCTGCGCTTTGATCCAGTCCAGCATCCCCTCCGGCGGCGTTTCCGATAGCGTCATAAAAACGCCCCCAGATCAATGATTTCCGAATCCCCCTTGCCTCCCCTAACAGGGGAGGTGTCAGCGGAGCTGACGGAGGGGTTCAGCCCGTAAAACTCCCGCAGGATCCTCTCGGCCTCCACCGGCGTCACGCAGGCAAAGCTCCCGGTCCTGTGCGCGTCCGCGTAGGCTTTGATCTTCTTCTCGGCCTGCTGGATGCTCATTTCCGGGATATCGAGATCCTTGTCGAGCAGCTCCGCGCTCTCCGGCTCCCGCCGGGCCATGTCCTTGAGCTGCTCTCCCACCATCCACGCGGCGGTGCGCCCCTTTTCCTTCGCCTGCTGCCGCTCGATCTTTTCCACAGCCGACATACACATCCGTCCTTTCCTTAGCCTGCCATCTTCAGGCATGGGCGGCCATCCCCATACGACGGGCCTTCCGCCCGTTTCGGCTAAAAGATATACCCCAGCACCGCGAGCAGCGCCGCCGCAGCGGCACACGCCCCGCAAGCCCACAAAACTCGCTCCTTCACGTCTGTTCTCCGTTGATAAAAGCAGCAAACGCTCTTGCGTACTCATCATTGCTATGATTGCGGATTTTCACAGCGCAGGAATCGCACACATCGTAAAACGTAAAGGTTCTACCGCTTTCTGGCTCCTTGCTCGTTTTGCTGCTTGTTATGCCGACATACACCGGATTCGTCCGAGACGGTAAGCCATCCGTTGCATGCTCTGCCATTTTGCTCCCGCAGATGTCGCACAGTTGTTCCTTCATTGCAGTTCCTCCTTCATCTCCACGATCCGCTCCGCGAGCCTCACGCACTTCGTCTGTCCGGGGCATATCGTAAACGTACACGCCCGGCAAAGCTCGTTCACCGCCCGCACCCACAGATCATGCTCCATCCGGTTTATTGCATTGGTCCTCCTTTCTCCATAGCTGCAAAAATCGTTTGCCTCTTTTACCGGCTTGAATACGCGATTCCAGCGCTCACCATAGATAAAGATGTTTTTGGGATGTCCGCAGCAATAGCCCGTGACTCCATCTGCCCGCTCATACCGTTCGGCGTATTCGCAATTTTTGCACCGCACCGCCGGCACAACGTCAGCGGCCGGAAATCTCGAAATCGTCTCTCGCGCTTCGCGCAGAGAAATCAACGTTCCGTTTACGTTCATCATGTCATCAATGTTGAACTTACGAAGCAGCCGCTCGCGTTCTATGTATTCAGCTACCGCCGCACCTCCTGTTCCACCGTCTCTCGATTTCAAGCCTTGCCTGCCGCACGGGGTCCTTCGTCCACGGCGGCGCCGGATACAGCGTGTGTATCTCCGCGCCGCAGTGCGTGTTCCCGCAGCGGATCGTGGCGATGTAGGTCCCCATCGGATGTCCCTTCGCCGGGGCTATGGAGCGCCGCGCCTCCGCGCCGCAGAACGGGCAAGCCTTCATCCGTGCCGCCCGCCTCTCTGGAGGATCGCCGCGTCCGGCAGGCGCATCCACCGGCAGATGTCGGCGGCGAACGAGGCGTAGCCGTATAGCGCGAACAGCGCCTCGATGATCCCGAACCCGCGGCCGTAGCGCCATACGAAGTAGATCACCGCCGCCAGAAGCGCCATCACCATCGTCGTGATAAACATCGCCTTGCTCCTGCTCATTTCGTTTTCCTCTCTCTCTTCTTATTCGGGCAGAAATGGAACTTGTGCGCCGCCCCGCACATTTCGTCCTCCTCGCACTCGATCACTGGCAACGGCGTGCCGGTGTTTGTGTAGAGCGTCACCATATCGTGGCTGCTCTCCGCCGCCCGGCGGAAGCGGTACGGCGTCAGCGACGCCTCCACGCACAAAAGCCCCCGCGGCCCCGGCACGAACAGAACCGGCCGCCCGCAGTACTTGCACTTCGTCTCCTTCGGAATCATTGAATTTCTCCTTTCTTTCTAAGGCTCCCTTGTGCAAAGGGAGCTGTCGGCGCAGCCGACTGAGGGATTGTCGTCCCCGCCGCAGCGCTCGTCCTTCCTGCACCACTCCGGCGTCCTCACGCTGTCCGGATGCGGATTCCCGTCCCGCACAACGTGCAGCACTCGCCCGAACCTGTCGCCGTTCCCGGTGTACAGGCAGCGCACCGCCTGCTTCCCCTGCGGCCACTGGTCCAGCGCGATGTGCGGACACCCCCTGCACGTTTTCATTTCTTCACCTTCCCGTGTGACATCCTCGGGTTGTGCGTCGGCAGCCCCAGCGCTATGCGCGCCTTCTGTACCGACTGCCGCGAAGCGCCGAGCCTCGCCGCGATCTGCGGATCGTCCATCCCGCTCGCCCAAAGCTCCCGCAGCTTCTCCCGGTCGATCACGCGCCGGAAATGCGGCGCAAGCCCCGCAGCCTTCCTCCACCGCCGCACCGTGTCCGGGTAGCAGCCTACCGCGCGGGCGATCTCCGTGTCCGGCTTGCCCTCTTTCCATAGCGCCTCGAACTGCCCCCAGTCGTATTTCTTCCCGCCGGTCCGCCGCCTGAGCTCTGTCTCCTTCCTCTCGGCGGCCTTCTTCTTTCTCACCGGGCTGTTCGGCAGCGCAATCGGCGCTGGCGCGCGCCGGTTCTGCCCCTTGCGGAACAGCCCGCATTTCCTCGTGATGTCCGCCTCGCCCCGGCTCGTCTTGGTCTCGCCGGTGATAAAGAAGTAGTTGCAGCTCCCGTCAGACCCGCTCACATTGCCGGAATGATACCTGCACTGCGTCCGATAACAGATGTATTCGTCCTTCAAAACGGCAGCACCGCCCCTTCCTCCACGAGCTGAAAGGCACTCTCATTGTCCCAGCTGTCGTCCGGGTGCTCGATTCCCCAGATCTGCGCCTCGTCGAGATAGTTCTTCCCAAAGTGGGCAATGAATTCCTCCTTGCTCCACTTCTGCTCTACCATCGCCTTGTGCTGTCCGTACTGGTGCAGCAGCTCCGCGGTCTTGCCGGAGCGGTGCGCGCTGTCCGCGTCGATCCGGTGGCACCACGGGCAGAGATGGACAGTCAGCCCGTACTTCGTAGAAATAGGCCGCCGGGCCCCGCCGAAAATGTGGTGCTCCTCAAGCTGCTCATAATTCCCGCACAGAAAACAAATGCCCTTCATCGTTCTTAGTCCTTTCAAAATTCTTGCCTCCCCTGACAGGGGAGGTGTCAGCGAAGCTGACGGAGTGGTTAAGCCTCCCTTGTGCAAAGGGAGGTGGCGGCATCGCCGCCGGAGGGATTGTCCCCCCTATTTCGTCGCTTCCAAGATCCGCGCCGCCAGATCGTCCACGCGCCACTTCTTCTTTGTGCCGCGCTGGAAGCATGGCAGCCCGTCCAGAAACTCCGCGACGATCCTCCGGTTTTCAATTCCGAGATACCGCCCGATCTGCGTCATGTCGGCGTATCGCGCGCCGCCCGTGCAGTGCTCCGTGAGATCCGCCTCGATCTTCCTCTGCTCCGCCGGAACGGCCAGCCGTACTCTCGGCATTTACCCTGCCTCCTTCTCGTCCTTCTTGGTGTTCTCGGTCGCACCCGCTCCGAGCACGAACCCGACGCACAGACTCTGCTGCATCGGCGGCAGCGTCTCCAGCTTCCGCACGGCGTCCTCGATCATCACTTTGATTTCCTCGCTCATGTCCTCACCTCCTTACATGCACACCAGCAGCACCGCCGCCACCGCCGCGGCTGCTGCCGCTATCGCCCAGACGAGAAGGACGATCTCCTTCTCCAGCGCCGCCGCGCGCTTCTCCAGCGCGTCCGTGCGCCGCTTCAGCTCCTCTATCTCCGGGTTCTGAAACAGCCGCATCGAAATTCCCAGCGCCGAATTTTCCTCGCCCATGGTTTTCTCCTTTCCGTTGCATCGCTTTGCTCTTTTCGGAGCACTGTTCCGCTCTTATAGTGCAATCATATGCTCTATTAGTGCATTTGTCAAGCCTCTTTTTGCTCTATTGGAACATTTTTTCTTGACTTTCTGTTCTAAGGCTGTTAAAGTGTCCTCGAAAGGAGGTGCTGCCTATGTCCGTTGGCAGTCGTATCAAAGAGCTGCGCAATTTTCTTGACCTCACGCAGCAGAAATTCGCCGACCGTCTCGGCATCCAGCGCGGAATTATCGGAAAATATGAAGTCGATGTTTCCGCCCCGTCCGATGCGGTGATCTCGCTGATCTGCCGCGAATTCAATGTGCGGGAAGCCTGGCTCCGCGATGGCACCGGCGAGATGCTCGAGCAGCTCACCGAGGACGAGGATCGCGCCCGCTTCTTCGGCGGTCTGTCCAAAGAGAGCGCCTCGCCCGAGGTGCTCGCGTTCATCGACGCCCTGCGCAAGACACCCGAACCCGCCATCCGCGCCGCGCTTGAGTTCGTCTGCAATGTCTACGAGTCCTACAACGCCCTGCAAAAAGAAAAAGGAAGCGAATCGAAATGATTCGCTTCCTTTTTCTTGTCTTTTCTGGCAGCTTTTGCTATATTCTCCTTGTCTCCGCATATAAAACAAGGAGGGTTTGCCATGTCCGACCCCATAGTTATCTCTCTCATCGTTTTGGTCTTTATTCTTCTCTTTTGTTGGGCGATTTCCGGGGCATCCGCTAACGAATGGAAGGAAAAATACACTACTTCGGTTTCTGAATGGAAAGACAAATACGCCAAGCTCGAAAAGAACTTGTTTGAAGCAAAAGAACCACCTACTGTACGCTCCTTGAAGAATACCGAATTATACGCCCGAGAGCAGAAATTATTTGAAGCCGAGAAGAAACTCGAAACACAAAAGCAAGCATTCGATCAAGATATTCGTAAAATCATTGATGATAAATCACAGCAATACCCGTACATCGCAACGCAGATTGCAGATTTGTATTTACTCTACGACGAGCAGCTCGCCAAGAACCTCGCTCAAAAAGCACATCCTGCTGTCCGTGCATCCGAAGACGTTGCTCGTATAGCCGGAGAAAAGCGTGAACTTATGCAGCGCGTCAAGGCACTTGAATATCAGATTGCTGAATACGAAGCTATCTCCCCGCAGTTATCCTCCATAGCCGATCTGACCACAAGCGAGCTTTGCGAAGCATCTCAATCTTCCGAAGATCGTGATTCTCTGCGCGACTGGCTTTCCGATTCAGAGTATGTGTCCCTATCAGACGAAAGAAAATTCCAACTTGCTTTGGACCGGTGGCGGCACAGGCCGCGCAGCAACTGGCAAGTTGGCCGTGACTTTGAGCGATACATCGGCTACCTGTACGAAATGAACGGATGGAAGGTGTCGTTCTTCGGCGCGCTGAACGGCAAAAACGACCTGTGCCGCGATCTCATCGCGCAAAAGAACAGTCAAACTCTCATCATCCAATGCAAACGCTGGGCAAAAGAGAAGACGATCCACGAAAAGCATGTGTTTCAGCTCTTCGGCAGCGTTATGAGCTACGGGATTGAGAATCCCAGCTCATCTCCCAAAGGCTTGCTTATAACTACCTGCCCGCTCTCAGACGTTGCCAAGCAGTACGCCCATGCTCTGAACATAGACTTTGAGCAGAATTATCACTCTCGCGATCTTGACTCCTATCCGGTTATCAAATGCAACATCGCAAGAGAAGGCGAGAAGATATTCCATCTTCCGTTCGATCAGCAGTATGACCGTATCCTCATAAGCCCAGAGGCCGGCGAGAAATACGTCTCCACCGTTCGTGAAGCTATGGACGCCGGTTTCCGCCGGGCGTATCGCTGGCGCGGCAGCGATTGAATGCCCGCATGATAAAATGAACCCTCCGGAAATTCCGAAGGGTTCATTTTGCTACATCATCCCCAGCACGAAGAAGTACACCCTCCGCAGCTGCCGTATGTCCATCCGGCGTAGCATCCGCACGATCTCCTCGATCTTCGTCTCTTCCATTTCTTCCCCCTTTGTCATTTTGTTACATTTCCGGTTATTCTCTTGTATATTCTTACAAATTTATATATTTCCCGTGCCGTTCTGCCGCGGATGGTGGTATAGTGTAGGCGAACGCCCGGGGTAGCCGTGCCACAGACCCGCCCCGGACGTCTGCCGCAGGGCGTCCCGCTCGCCCTGCTGTTACTGCATCGTAACAGACCGGTGCAAGATCCGAAACCGAACGCTTTGCGGGCGAGCCGGAGTTCAGCTTTTTCGACAAGAGTATATCCCGGTTCACCCTGAAAATAATGAAAGGACGGAGAACATGAACGAAATGGACGCGCTGAAAAACCGCTGGCGGGAGGCCAAGGGCACACGCACCTTCCCGGACATTGCCGAAGCCGCCGATCTGTCGCCGAGCACCGTGGAGTACGCCTTTTCCCCGAAATCCACGAACCCCAGCATGGATACGGTCGTGCGCATCTCCCGGGAGCTGCACGTCTCGCTCGATGAAACCTTCGGCATTCTCTCCCCGAGCGGCCGCGCGGAAACGGAGCTTGCCCGGCAGGACGCCTCCCACTGGAAGTCTCGGTACGAATCCGCCGTCCGGGATATCGAATTTCTCCGCACCGTCATTCTGATGCTCGGCGTGTTCTTCTTTGTCGTTGTCATCTGGTGTGTCACGCTGGACGTTCGGTGCGCGGATACCGGCTTCTTCCGCGGCGAGTGGAACTTCGTCGCGGTGTTCTCGATGGTCTGTTTTGCGATCGCCGCGCTTATGGTCGTCCTCGTCATCATCCGTGTATACCGCCGCCACCGGCAGCGCAAAGGAGAAAATGAATGAAGTGCTGCAACTGCTCCCGCGAGATCCCGGAAAACTCGCTGTACTGCAACTGGTGCGGAAAGAAGCAGCTCCGCGAAAAGGAAAAGAAGCTCAAGATCCCCGCTCCCCGGCAGCTCCCCTCCGGCAGCTGGACGGTGCAGCTCCGCCGCGAGGGCGTGAACGTCACCGAGCCCACGGAGGAAGCATGCCGCACCAAAGCCCTCGCCATCCGCGCCGGGTTTCTGGAAGCGGAGAAGGCGCTCCCCCGGCTCACGCTCGGGCAGCTCCTTGATAAGTATCTGGAAGACCGTCCCATGCTTTCGCCGTCTACCAGGCGAAGCTATCAATGCATCCGCAACAGCGCTTTTCCCGGCTGCATGGATAAGGATATCCGCTCTATAAACTGGCCGCGCGCCGTTGCGTCAGAATCACAGCGCGTCGCAAAGAAAACCCTGAAGAATGAGCTCGGCTTTGTTGCCGCCGCCTACAAGGAGCAAAAGATACCGTTTGACCCCGTGGATCTCGGCGTCGTCCCAAAGGCCGATACTCCGTGGCTGGACTATGCGCAAATACTAACCTTCGTGGACGCGATCCGCGACACTCCCGTCGAGCTTCCCGCGCTCCTTGCGCTGCACTCTCTCCGCCGCTCGGAGATCTTCGCGCTCCGCCCGGAGGACATCGATCTCAAAGCCGAGACGATCTCCGTCTCCGGCGCTACGGTCTATACATCCTCCGCCGAATGGATACGCCGGGAAGAGAACAAGAGCGCCCGCTCGCAGCGCGTCGTCCCCATCGTGATACCCCGGCTTCTGGAAATCCTGCAAGATCACAACGGTGATATATGCCCGCTCGGCGACGGCGTGCGGCGGCAGATCAACCGGATCTGTGCCGCAAACGATCTCCCGGAGGTCGGCCTGCACGGTCTGCGCCGCAGCTTCGCTTCCCTCGCCTATCATCTCGGATGGTCGGAGGAAGAAACCATGCGGCACGGCGGCTGGAGCGACTGGAAAACCGTCCATGATTTTTATCTTCGTCTTTCGGAAAAAGATCTTTCCAAGGCCGCGAAGAAAATGCGCCGGTTCTATTCCGTTAGTAAATCCGTTAGTAAAAAAGGGTCAAAAAACGCTCCAAAACGTACATCCGCCATACCATCCAGCGCAGAATAACAGCACGCTAAAACGCCGAAAACCCCTTGAAATTGCTCGTTTTTCGAGCATTTCAAGGGGTTTTCCCATGGAGCGGATAATGGGAATCGAACCCATCAGTTACCGCATAAAAGTATTGAAATTACAAGCTTTTCTCGAATTTGTTAGTAAAATCATACGCAAAACAGCTCCGTTATAAGCGGCTCTGTTTTTTATCTCCCGTCATAGAGGTTGAGCATCACGCGGATCTTCGCGTCCCGCTCCATGATCCTGTCATGCTCATATTCCCATATGGCGCGCATGCTCTCCGGCGGCTCTTTGGCATAGTCGCGGATGAGCCGGACGGCCTGCGCGTGGAACATCTCGCAGTGGTCGAGCTCCT
>ERZ1034855.606-NODE-606-length-12728-cov-10.239643_pt1 | contig 12728 bp, 11 predicted proteins | sample MGYA00520699_ERZ1034855 | MGnify/ENA primary metagenome ERZ1034855 (study PRJEB33766, sample SAMN09781730) | gut metagenome | biome: gut microbiome | host: Homo sapiens | place: Madagascar | study: EMG produced TPA metagenomics assembly of the PRJNA485056 data...
ATAAATATACTTACAAATAGTAGCTGCGTAAAACTTTATATATTTATATGGCAGCTGTGATACAGCAGAAAAAATGATAAGCCTCATTTTTTGGAATTTGAGGCTTATCATTCAGTTTTGTTTAATTTTTAGGTTAAATAATATAATTTTAGCTTTTGGGAATGGTAAAATATTTGTGTATTCCTCCTATAAGAAAGGCTAATGCCAAAACAACGCCTCTTTTTTTTAATACATAGCAATAAAGTGACCAAACAGCCTCTAAATGCATTAGATTTGAGAATGTAATGACACAACATAATATCCAAAAGAAACCTTGAGAATTAGCAATGGGTCTTAAAAGCCGTGCAAGTCTGCTTTTTTGATAAAAAAAGGTAATCAATACATCAAAAAATATAAGGATAAGTCCCATAAAATCAAACCATTGCAATTCGCCAACCAAAATAAGGTATGAATACACCAAAAGCCAGCATATTCCGCCTATTAAGATTAGCACTAATAAATATGGCTTAACAAAATTTTCCCAAAGATCTTCCCAAAAATCTTTCATATTTACTTTTTCCTTTTAGATATAGTATATTTTAGTTATTTAGCATAATGCAAGTATTTTTTTGGGGAGTCTTATTGCATTGGATAAAATATTTTACTGAAATAACTATATATTTTCTTATTTATCATGGTTTTGCACCATAGAATTTATAAAATACGGTTCAGACTGGCGGCTGTACCATTTGTTTGTGCCGTCAAAATTTCGGTTTAAAGCTTTTCGTCCGGCGTCCGTTTCCAGATAGTATCTTATCTGCTCAATATAGTTTCTCGGCTTTTGTTCCTCAATCATCCAGCGCTGTGCCTGCTGTTCAAAATTAAACGCTTCATGCAACAGTTTCTGCTGATTGAAAGACAACGTTTTGTATATATCAAAAATATTTTTCAAATTATTGTTGACAACCGCCCCATTTGCGTATATATTGTTCTGTATCAAAGAAGTATCATTTGTTGGAATGAGATTTATCCTCAGTTCTGACGCTTCAGCTGGCCGCCGATGAAAGGATAAATCTTTCTCGGTTCTTTTTTTATAATACGCACCATTCAGAGGCATCCGGCGCCTCCGGCTGCTTGGTGTATTCCCCGCTAAAAGCCGGATTTTTAGCGGGTTTGCAGTAATCTATAAAAAATTAGTTTAATAAATTTTTAATTTGCGGAGCTTCTGCGCTGATTTGCATACCTATTTGATTAAGAGCTTGGCGCACATTATCTAAAGAGGTTTTATCTGCAACATCGCTCATATTATATCTCCAATATAATGCGACCCAAGTTTTATTGTCAACAACAGCCGAGTAGCGGCGAATCATTTCTTTGCGGTTATTATAGATTTCAACACTCAGTTTCATTTCATCTTCGTAGCTTTTTACCGGAAAACCGACAAGAGACAATGTATAAACAGAAAATACGGTAGCTAAACCGGTTAAAATATTGGTATAATTTTTTTGATTATTGCGATAATCAATAGTCAGGCGCATTGAGCCTTTTTTAGCTCCGTAAGGCGAGGTGACTTTATCTTTTACAAAATCATTAAATAATGTAACTGTGTTTTGAATGCGGGAATCTTTGACGTAAGCGCCGCTTATTGAGGTAGTCTGCACCCAGCTGCTATTATCATTATATAGTGTGCCGTTATTGTAAGAGGTGCCATAATAACCGCCGGCGCTAAACACACTCTCTAAATTATTAACATCTACAACAGCTTCTAAAGGCGGTAATTTTTCAGACTGAAAATCAGCCAGCTGAAAATCTTTTTGTGAAATATTTTGACAAGCGGCCAATAATAACACAGTTCCGCATAAAATTATTTTTTTCATAGTATGTTCTTCCTTTTTCTAAATATAAAAAAAGCCGCTTGATAAGAGCGACTGGAAGTTGACAACTATCATATACGAAATAGTGCAGCATATTAGCTTATACATATTTTGCTGCCTTCCAGTCGTTTGACCAGAAAGCACAAAATTAACGTCTTTGCCCTATTAGACGCGTATATGAGAGGTTGTCACACCCCGAACGGTTTTATCAATCCCGTCTAAAAGTCAGAGTATAGAAAAAAGATATAAATGTAAAGATGAAAAATCCCTTTGTTTAAAGTAAAAACAAAAGGATTTTTTTAGTTAGGTAACTTAGACAAGTTTTTTCTCAAATATCACATCTTTTATTGAAATGTCCACATAATAGTGTTGCCGTGAGCCAGACAATAGGAGCGGGCGGAATATTTAGCAATGGGCAGTTTATGCTCGCCGCCCCATGAAAATTCTACAGAATTCTGCTCGTTTGTAATTGTAATTTTCATCAGGGTAAGCTTACCGCTTTCGCTTAGCGGCATTTCACTCAAAGATATGCAAGCTGATTTGTTAAGTTTGGCGGCAGTAATGTCAAAACTCATGTCGCTGGGCAGTCCGGCGGCGCCGTCAGCGCCTTGTCCAATCTGAAATTCATATTCTTTATATTTCAGTAAGTCCTCGCGCAGCAGATTGTCGCTTTTGGCTGTTTCGGTGGAAAGTTTCCAATATCCGGGGCGGTCGCGGTAATAGGTATGGACTCTTTCCGCTGTGGCAAAAACCGCCCGCTGCAGGTCTTTGTGCGGATTATGCAGCAAAAGCAGGCTCAGTCCCACGCAGGCTGCCAGCAGCACCGCTAAAAGCACAAAACCTAACGCTCCGTTTAAGCGGGCTTTTTCCATGTCTAAATGCACAATCATCCGCAGCCTCCTATTTGCCCATGGCGCTGGTAATCTGGTCTTGCATATCAAATGTACCGAACACAGCCCAAGCAATAATACCGGAAACGGCAAGCATGGCGACCATGTTCATGATTTCTGCACGTTGCTCAATCAAATAAACAGATTCTTCCAGCCATTCATTAGCCAGCTTATCCAAAGCCTCTTCAAAGTTATCCAATTCGGAATAAATTTTTAAGTCGGTAATAATCTGCTTATCCGGAAATTCATGTCCGGCTTTATCCAAGGCCTGACCTAAGTTATCACCGTTTTTGATGTGGAACAGCGCGCCGTCAATTTTTTCTTTCAGATATTTGTTGGAGTCGCGGCGCAGCGAGGTCAGCGCTACTGAAACCGGCACGCCGCCTTTTACCAAGGCAGACAAAGCCAGCAGCCATGTAATACCGGTAAAGATTTTATACAGCGACCAAGGCGGGCAATGGTCTATTTTTACTCTGATTTTGCCGGTCCAATAACCGATTGAAATATAAATAAGCAAGGCAATGGTCGGAAGAATGGCAAAGGCAATCAGCCAGTTTTCCTGAATCCATTCTGAAAGCTCAATCAAGGTTTTTGCCGTGCCGGTCCAGCGGGTGTTTGGCGCGGCATCAAGCATTGGCGGCACCATGTACACACCGATAGCATACAAAATCAATACAGACATCATCATCAAAAATGACGGGTAGGCAATGGCGCTGACAATCGGGCGGATCATGCGGGTAGAACCCTCGGTAACCTTAATCAAGTTTAAAAGCGCGCTTTCCAAGTCTGAAACGTCGCCCACCGAAAGCATCAGTCGTTCACGGCTTGGCGCCCAGCCTTTTAAGCAGTCCGAAAACGGATGACCTTCCTGCAATGCGCGTCCCCACGAGCTTACGGCAATCGCCATCGGGTCTGACGGGTGCTTGCCGTCGTCTGACAAACCGTTGTAAATCATATCCAGCGAGTTCATCAAAGAAAACCGGTTACGCAGCAAAGCCGCCAGCTTACGGTAAATTTTCAAACGGTTTTTGTTTGAAATAGAACACATAATTTTAGCATAAGTCGTCAGCCATTTGTTATTGCTGCGCATGGCTTTGTTAAAGGCACTTTGTTTTTTTACTTCAGGCATTTTTCACTCCTAATAAATCGGACGCTGATCCAGCAAACCGCACCAACGCTCAATTTCATCCATATCAATATATCCCTTAAGCATACGTTCAATAGCGGCTTCGCGCAGCGGGCGTCCGTCAAGTTCGCTGACCCAATAGTCAATCGCGCTTTTGGTGTCGCCTTTTACCATAAGCTGCAAAAAGTGGGCGTCCGGAACAATAATTTCCGGCACGGACATACGGCCGATAACGCCGCGGTGGTTGCAGTATTTGCACCCCGGACCGCGCAGATAGGTATTTTCTATGCCATAGTCGCCCAGCGCAGTTTTCAAACGCTGGAAAGACGGGTCACTCATGCGCTCTTTAACTGAAATACGGCAATACGGACAGATTTTACGGAACAGACGCTGAGAAATCAGCCCTTTCATAATTTCCGGATCGCTTAACATATATGGCTGCACGCCCATATCGCGCAAACGGGTAATGATTGCCGGAGCCGAGTTGGCGTGCAAGGTAGACCATACGCTGTGACCGGACAAGGCGCCTTTAAACACCAAGTCGGCGGCGGAAAGCGAACGGATTTCACCGACCATCATCACGTCCGGGTCGGAACGCAGAGCCGCTGACAGCGCTTTAGTAAACTCTTCATCTTTTTCTTCTTCGGTATTGGCGTTTGTCACCGGCATTTGCCGCGCGCCCGGAATCGGATATTCAGGCGGGTCTTCCACGGTAATAACGTTAATTTCGCCGTTGCGCTCCTGAATCAGCTTAATCATGTTACGCTGCAGGGTTGTAGATTTACCGGAACCGGTCGGACCGGCCACAATGTTCAGACCTACGGCCGTGGCGCGCAGACGGTAAAACAGGTTAAGCTCGCGCTCGCCCAAGCCCAGCGACTTTAAATCGCCGTTGCCGTTCGGGTTATCATCGGCATACAGCAAACGCATAACCAAATACTGCGAACCGAAAGCCACAGGGTTAAATTGCAAACGGATAGCCAGCACGTTATGCGGCAGGGTTAATTTGCCGTCGGTGCCGCGCAAAGGCGTAGAACCTAATTTTTGCGCGCCTTGAAACTCGTTTTGCGCATAGTTGGCATCAGAAATATCGGCCGACGCAAAGGCCGCACGCACAAAGGCTTCGCCCCATTCCTGCGAATATTCCAGCTCTCGCTCCATCATACCGTTTACACGGAACATAATCAGCGTAGAGTCCGCCACAATAACGTGAATATCGGACACCTTTTTAGCCGCCGCGCGGTTAATCACGCTTAAAAAGTCAATCTGCATCTGGTAGTCTACAGATTCCTGAGCGGTCATTTTAATTTGACCGGAACCGCGGACTGCGTAAGCATAAATAGCAGCAATTTCTTGAGCCGAAACGTATTTAGGCGTGTGAATAATCAGTTTACGGCGTTTGGCGATAGCCGTAAAGTTCAGAACTTGACCGTCAAAGCGGTGAGCTTCGTCAATAAGGTAAGTACCGTCAGAAAACAGCACCAGCATACGGCGGGTTTCGCTGTTTACGTTTAAGTCGCCGTCTTCTGCCGTCAAAACTTTGTTGCCGTTGGCAAACAGAGTTTGTAAAAGATTGCCGCCGTCCTGTTTGTCGCTCTTTTCTTCTTCAATATCCGAAGAGGCTTTTTTTATCGGAGGCGGAGTCAAGGTATCTGCAGCGGCAGCTTTAGCCACGGCCGCCGGAGAAATTTTTTCGGAAGAGACAGGCTTTAGGGCGCCGGAGCTTATCCGCTCGGCGCTGCCTAAAGTTTGAACCTGTTTTACATCTTCTTCCGTCATTTTTTTATTTTACAAACATTCCCGAACCTAGTGAGCCAATGCTGGAACTGCTGCTAGAGGTGCTGGCGCTTTTAGTTTTGCCCGAAGCTACAGAGCTGCCCTTTACAGGTACTGCTGCAGCCGGAGCGCCGGTGCCTCCGGAAACTGCCGGAACAGCCGCACCGCGTACATTACGGACAACATTGTTGCTATTAACTACGCCGACAGCCGCCATCGGGGTTTTATCAGCGCCGTTAAACGATTTTTCCGGTTCATATTCACGCACAGTTCCGCCGGTATACAAATAACTCTTTACGCCGTTGTTATCAAAAGCAATGTAGTTGTCTGTAATAGTGGTTACAACTTCTCCGCCTTTTAACATAGAACCCTCATGAACAATAAAGGTTGTACCGTCTTTGTTCAGAATTTTAGCGATAATGTCTTTGCCTTTACCGGTAATATCCATGATAGCATATTCGTTAGACATATCAATAGCATCTTCGTCTATACCCGAAGCAAACGGATTAGCCGCATTGCCGGATTTCAGCTGCTGCATAGCTTCTTCGGTCTGCACTACAGATTTTCTTAAATTGCGGATTTGCGATTCTAATGAAGCAACCGAACGGTCGTGAGCCGACTTTGCGGTGTTGGCTTTTTGCATGGTAGAAGCAATTTCGCGGCGGATAGCGGCGATTTGCGTTTCAAAATCTTTAATCAGAGCCTTGCGTTCGTCGCGCAGCTGCTTAACCTGATTTTGCAGAGTGGCATTCTTTTCTACCCATTGCTGATTAACCACCAGCATTTGGTTCATGTATTCATTTAAAACCTTGGCTTGACGAACTTTTTCCAATTCAACTTCAGCTTTCTTTAATTTTTCTTCAGCTTCAGATTCCTGAATTTTACGTTTTGTTTCTTCATTTTTAGCCTGTTCTTCTTCCTGCTTTAAGCGGGCAGCCTCTTCCTGCTTGGCTTTCAGGCGCTGCATGCGCAAAGCCTCAATACGGTTGCGGACTTCTTCACGCTTATATTCAAGGTTTAAGATAGTTGTTTGCTTTTCAATATCCGACATCTGGCTGAACAAGCTGTTGTCAACCTTAGAAAGAATAGTGTTGCCAAAGCTTTCAAACGGAGATTTAGGAGCTTCTGCAACCGGTTCATCGCCTGAATCGTCATCGCTGGCGTCAGCCGAAAGACTGCCTTGAGCCTCGGCCACATCAGCTGCAGAAATATTGTTTAAGCCGTTATCCGGAACAGCGCCGGACGCATTTTGAGCCGCTGCATCTTGGTTTTCGGCAGCATTATCAGCATTTTCGCCTGCCGGAGAGGCATTGCCGGAATCTTCTGCCGGAGCAGCATTGTCATCTGATTTTTGTTCAGCTGCTGCCGGAGCATTTTCAGAATCCTCATCCAGACCAAACAAGTCATCGTTCTGTTCGGGAGCTTGATTATCCTGAGCCACCGCTGCATTATCGGCTGCTTCCGGCTGAGCCTCGGCTTGCGCTTGAGCGTATCCGGTTTGACTAAAAGCCACCATTGCCGCAAACATCACGGCAATCATGACAACATTTTTTTTCATTAAACTATAGCTCATAAATTTCTCCCTTATAAGTCCAAGTACCGGTATTGATATCATATGTTATTTCTTTAACAGATAAACCTGAAAATTTCATTAACAATTCAACCCAAGTCAGCGGGTCGGTTGTTGAAGATATAGTGAAACCCATAATATTGTATAAAGTGCCGCGCGGAGAAGTCCAGCTGGTTTTCTCCATGTGAATATCAGTATTTAAGGTCTGGTTTAAGTCGTTTATAATATTTTTTAAGTCGCGTTCCGTATATTCCGGCGGAGAGTTCAGAGTAGAAATTTCTCCAATCGGAACCGTTACCATAAAGGTGTTGCCGTCTTCAGAAATCTCGCGCGAGGTAAAGTTTACGCCTGAAACATTCAGCGCCTGCTCCATCCAAGTCAAACGCCCTAACTCGCGTTTCCAGCTGGTTACCAAACCGCCGTTATTGCAGGTAATGCCCTCAATAGACCAGCCCGGTGTAACAATCTGCACCACTTTTTTAGTAGCTGTATAGCATTCGCGCATAATGTCTACCGGATTTTCAACCGTTTCCCACGGTTTAGCTTCCGGAGGCTCAGGAGCCGGCGCGTCAACTTGCTCAACCGGAGCGATTACCGGTGCTTCCGGCGCCGAGAAGAACATGCTTTGCAGGGTAGAATAGCCGTACCACAGAATAATGGCAAAGCCGACGACCACAGCGCCCAGCATAACCATATCGTTGCTGCCGTTAATTTTTTCCAGCTTAACAACCAAGCCGCGTCCGATTAAGGTAGCAAGCGAGTCCGGCTTGGTGTCTTCAATTCCCCAATCCTGCGGAGCATACAGCACATCCCAATCCGGAACGGCCAGCATAGAAATAAATTGGTCTTTGGCGTCTTTTTCATTTACGAACAAGGTATCGCCGTCAGATAGAATAACGTCGTTTCTAAAGCAGATATACCACCAGCCGGTGTCAACTTTGAATACGCCCAAAAACGAGGTTACGTTGCCGAGGGCTGTTACCAAGGAAATAGCCGCCGACGGCATGCCGTTGACAAAACCTTGGGAGGACGCCGCCAAGCCGAACTGCGAAGATTTGCCTTTGCGGACGGCATAAAGGTCGGCGCCTTCCAAAATGTTTTCTGCAGCTTCTTTAACTTCCGGCAACGGGCTGTCTTCATTGATTAAAGGCTGCCAGAACAAACTGGCTGCATAGGTCGTATCGCCTTCGGTAAAGGACGATTTCCATGCTTTTTCTTCTATTAAATCATCAGCCACGAGCCTTCTCCTTAAAAAGCTAGTTCATTCTTGATTCCGGAGACAATGGAGATTCCAACACAACCGGAGTCAGCATAATTACTAAGATAGTTCTGTCTTTTTGAGCGCTTTGCGCACCGCCGAGCAAGGTGTTTTTAGGATTGCCGACGCCTTTTTTGTCGGTGGTGTCTTCAACACGCTCATAACCTGCCAAAATCAAAGTTTCGCCCGATTTCATAGCCACTTCCTGAGTAAAGCCGCGGGTTTCAATAACCGGGTTCTGAATATACTCGCTGTCGCCGTCAGAACTGTCAGAGTCGCCGGAATCGCCGCTGTCGGAAGAAGATGAGCTTCCGCCGGAAACGCTTACGGCATCCAAAGACAGCAAATCAGACAAGGTCAGGTTGAAGAACATCAAGATTCTTCCGTGATCCAAAATACGCGGCAGTACGCTCATGGTAAAACCGGTTTCAATTTCTTCGGTTTCTACAGAAATATCATAGGTGCCGGAATCGCCGCTGTTGGTTTTGGTAATTTGTGAAATATAGTTTTGAGTTTTCACAACCTGAATCGGCGCCGGTTTATTGTTCATGGTTGTAACCGTGCCGCTGGTTACCAAATTGGTTTGACCCTCTTGAGACAAAGCCTGCATAGCAGCGTCCACGCTCCAGCGGCTGGAGCTGATACCCATTGTCAAATCAGAAAGCGGGTTATCAATTTGTCCGGCGGTGTTGCCGCTGATTTGCTTAATAGAGCCGCGTTTATTAAAGGTTGCCGACAAGTCTAAGCTGTATTGGTCGGTGTTGTTGATATTTACCTGAATAACCTTTACGCTGATGGCAACTTGTTTAGACACGCGCTGGTTTTGCTCGTTGATAAACTTGGCCACGCGCTTAATATCGGTCGGAGTTGCCGTCAGAGTGATAGTGCCGGCGCCCTTATCCATTACCAAATTAGAGTCTGAAGTAATCATGGAGCTGATAGTGCTTTGAATGTTAGCCCACATATCCATGCCGTCTACCGAGCTGCTTTGCGAAATGCTGGAAGAGCCGCCCGAACCGCCGACAGAAACGCTCAAAGACGGGTTAGTCGGCAAAGAATACAGCACAAAAGTTTTGGTAATATATTTATAGAAGTAAATTTCATTCTTTTCATATTTCCACCAAATGCCGAAACGGTTGGAAACTTCGTCCAAAAGCCCGCTGATAGGACCTTTGTAGTTTACAATCATTTTTGTAGAATCAGTCCATTGCGCGCCGATATCTTTCATTGCCGGTTCGTTTTTATCAGCGTTTGAAATGGCGTTTTCTTCCAATTCCGGAGCATAGCGGACCGAAAGAGAGGTAATTTTGTTAATCATGCTGCCGATTTCATAAAGCGTAATCGGGCGGTTGCTGATTAAAGTAATACCGTCTTTGGTTTCCAGATAAGCCGGAACCGGCTGGCCTTCAAATTCAACATTGCTGGTGTCGCCGAGCCAGATATCATTTTTAACTCTGACCACGTCATCCGGAATAGGGTCGCCCGGAACGGCGGCTTTTTGTTTCAAATCCAAGGCATTTTCGGCTTGGCGCGCCATGCTTTCATCCATTTCCGGAGAAACAGAGCAGGCAACGGTAACGCCCAAAATACCGATAACAGCCAGTTTTAACAAATTAGTCATACGCATTTTCGTCCTCCATTGTTTCAATTACCAAGACGCGGTTGCCTTTATAGAAAGTGGCTACCGGAGCTGGTCTGGCTCGGGCAAAAGCGCGTACAAGGGCAGACGACACATCGGCAAAATTGCCGCGGAACATAGCGCCTGCGTTTAAAGTATAGTTGCGGTTGGTTTTCCAAATCAGTCTCCAGCCGGATTCTTCGCTCCATTGGGTTAAAAGTTCTTTCAGGCTTTGACCTTCTTCAGCCAGCCAATCTTTATTTTGGTCTTCTTCTTCAGATTTTGTTTCTTCGGCAGGCTGTTGCTCATCGCCGGTCTGCGGCTGATTTTGAGCTTGAATGTAGGCTGCATTGCGTCCGCCTTGCGGATATCCGCCGTTTGGAGCCTGAGCCGCGCTGTCGCGTTCCATCACTTCGGCTTCATAATCTACAACTTCATTGTCTATGCTAGGCGGCACCGAGGCAGAAATATTGTTTCCGGCGCCGGCTTGCGTAATGCGATGATCTCTAGGTGTACGCTCGCCGTATTTGCGGAAATCGGCCTGAGTTCTGGTATAGTTGATTCCGGCAGCCGGTTCAGGAGCATCTTCGCACACGCTGAAACCGTCCGGAGTTTCGGTGCAGACTTCGCGGTATTCCTGCTCGCTGGTGCAAATGCCGTTTTCGCATTCTTCTTCCAAATAGCTTTTATTGCTGATACAGCCGCTCAGTACAAAAAGGCACAGGAATAAACTTAAGGCCGTAAGTTTATTATTCATTATATTTCTTTCAAAGTTGTATCTCATCGTATATTCCTATAATACAGGTTGAAATCAAAATAGCAAGCAGAAGTTAATACCATGGGTTATAGGCCTTTTTGCGGGCTTTATTCGCATCTTCTTCGCTGGCGTATCTAACATTCCTAATAATAAAAGAGTTTGGCTCTCTATCGGTAAAAATTATGTTAATTTTGTTATAATCAACACCATTATTTATCAAAATTGAGTACAAAAGGTTCAGACGCTTTTGCTGCAGCTCATAAGAACCGGAACCGTCAATGCGGATTTCTATAAAGACATCGTCGTTTTTAACGGCATTGTCGGAAAAGGCTTTAAGCCATTCCAGAGTTTGACCGGAAATCTCAGCGCGGTTAGGCTGAAAAGCCAATTTCAGCTCAGACGGCGCAATACCGGAGTTATCTTTTTTGCCCAATCCTAAAAGCTTGCTGAAAGCAGAATCGCCGGAGCCGGAGCTGCTTTGCTTTTCGCTTTCCGTATTAGTGCTTTTATCTTTGGCCGAAGATGAAAACCAAGCGGCAATGCTGTCGGTCAGGCTGGCCGAAGAGCTGCTGCTTTTAGTCTGGCTGTCTGCGGCCGGCTGCTGCGGCAGAGGCGTTGTGCCGATATCCTGCGGCTTGGCTGCCGGAGCGCTGTCTTTTCCCGTTTCCTCATCGTCATGAGCCGAAGTATCGCCGCTCAGCTCGCCGCTTTGCATAAGTTTTTTGCTAAGCTTTTTATTTTCTTCCGAATAAGAAAGCTGCGGGGTCAGATTTTCATCGTTGGCGATATCTTCCGGAATAGGAATCAAGATGTTTTTCATCATTTTATACGCCACTTTTTTCTCATTGTCGGATTTTGCCGGCTCAGGAGCTTTCAAGTCTGCCACGGCGTTTTTTACTTCTTCGGAATTATTTATGGCATCCAGTTTGTTTTTTGCAATATGTTCGTTGCCGGCGGTTGCTACAACCCAAGGGTCAACATACGGCGTTTCCTGAACTTTTTCGGCAGGAACGGAAGTCTCAACGCTGGCCGAGGCAATTTTGTTCTGCGTGCCTAAATTTTGCATGCGTACATTATTTGAAGCTAGAGCCACTTGGCTGTTGTCGGCTTCGCTTGAAACCTTTACATTTTGCTTAGGCGTTTCAAAATTATGCTGCAGCGGAATTGTAAAAGCTTTAGCTTCTGAGGCATCGGCAATTTTCAGGGGTTCTTCATTTTCAGCATCGGCGATTTCGGAATTTTGCTCCGGATTTTCCGCCTCTGCTGCAGCTTTTTCTTCAGCCGGTTCGGAGATTATGTCATTTTTCAGCGCAATGGCTTGGGCCGGCTTTTCGGCGGCGCTGAAATCATCGTCGTCCGGCGCATACAAAACGCTGCTGCTGTTGTCAAAAGTTTCTTCAGCCTGAGGCAGAACCGGTTCGGCTTCTGCCGTTACAATTTCCGGCACTTCTTCTGTTATATCATTTTCGGCAGCGCTAACCGGCGCGGCAGCTTCGGGCGCCGCCGGCTTGTTTATTTCATTAAACTTTTCTATAATCGGGTTGTTTTCTTCATCATTGGCAAACAAATCTATGTTTTTTGTCTCCAGATTTTCAAAATTTTCGGTTTGCTCGGCGCTTTTTTCGGCAGGCAGCAGAAAATATACTTTAGCCGCCGCAAAAACCGCAGCTAAAGAAAATAAAAAGCTTCCTACAAAGCATTTCCAACCAAATCTTGGCATTTTCAAACCCTTAAATGCAGGAATCCGCATACGCCAAAGGCATACGGACACCCGTCTTGTCGGCAGAATACAACGAATTTTGTTAAAATAGAGTTAATAGGCCGAAACAAAGTAAAATAATGCAGCTGCAAGAGGTTAGCGGCAAGCAATATCTGTTTTT
>ERZ1034855.609-NODE-609-length-12695-cov-7.398655_pt1 | contig 12695 bp, 10 predicted proteins | sample MGYA00520699_ERZ1034855 | MGnify/ENA primary metagenome ERZ1034855 (study PRJEB33766, sample SAMN09781730) | gut metagenome | biome: gut microbiome | host: Homo sapiens | place: Madagascar | study: EMG produced TPA metagenomics assembly of the PRJNA485056 data set...
ATCGAGCACAAAAATTGGACTAGGTCGACCCAACCACAAGTAATGGACTAATGCACAGAAACCAGTGGAGGTTTACCGTCAGGTAAATTTCCACTGGTTTTTTAGTGCTAAAAGTACACAACGAGTTACTTTTCTGTTAGAATTAAATCACCACAAAATAAAAAAAACAAGGAAAGGAACTCGTCATGTACAAAAATTATAACATAAATCAGCTGGTTTTGCCTCTAAATTTAGAAATAAAAATTCAGGATAACGATATAGCAAGGCACGTAAACAATTTAGTTGAAAGTATTCCCAAGAAATCCTTTGACAAATATTACAAAGAAACAGGCTGCCCGGCATATCACCCGAGAATGATGCTAAAAATATTGTTGTGTGCCTACTCTCAATCGGTATTTTCCGATAGAAAAATAGAAGCCTTGTTATCTGACAGTATTCGTATGATGTGGTTGGCTCAAGGATATTCACCCAGCTACCGCACTATTAACAGATTCAGAAGCAACAAAGAAATGCAGGAACTGCTTTGTCAGTGTTTTATTCAGTTCAGAGCCCAACTTATAAAAGAAAAGATAATTAACAATGAAGCTATTTTCATAGACGGAACAAAGATAGAAGCCAATGCTAACAAATTCAGCTTTGTATGGAAAAAAGCTGTAGAAAAATATGGTATAAGTCTGATAGAAAATTCCAGACGGATATATGATGAATTGGTTGAGCAGGAAATAATTCCTGCTATGGAGCTTGAGCAGGAAGCTACGATTAGCGAAAAAGAGATGGTTGCGGTAGCCGAAAAGCTTGATTCAGCTATTGAGGTTATGGACAAAGAAATAGCTGAATCTGCTTCTGTCGAAAAACGTAAGGTAATAAGGCACAACAGGAAGCGTCCGAAGCAACTCAGGAAAATCTTAAAAGATAATATTGCCCGAAAACAAAAATACGACAAACAACTTGCTATTATGGAAAATAGAAACAGTTATTCCAAAACAGATCCGGATGCCACTTTTATGCGTATGAAAGAAGATTATATGAAGAATGGCCAGCTAAAGCCGGGTTATAACGTACAAATAGCAACAGAAGGCCAATACGCTCTTGCATATGACTTATTTCCTAATCCTACAGATACCCGTACACTTAAACCGTTTTTAGATGTTATTGAAAGTGATTATTTCCCTTTGCCAGAATACATTGTAGCTGATGCTGGATATGGCAGCGAGGAAAACTATGTCGACATTATTGAAAACAGACAACTAACACCATTAATTACTTATGGTATGTACCTAAAAGAGCAGGAAAGAAGATATAAAAAAGATGCTTTCAAGACTGTTAATTGGGATTATGAGAATGTTGATGATTACTATACGTGTCCAAACGGCAAAAGATTGATATTTAAATATGATTCTCAAAGAAAAGATAAGAACGGCTTTGTGAGAAACTTTAGAGTATACGAATGCGAAGATTGTTGTAATTGCCCATACCGCAGTCAGTGTTGCAAAGCCAAAGAAGGCAATAACAGGAAAATAAGTATAAACGTAAAATGGGAACAGCAAAAAGAATATATTAGAGCACAGCTTTCAGACAAGAAGACTGGTAAAATCTACAAGAGAAGGAAAATTGATGTGGAGCCAGTTTTTGGATTCTTGAAGGCTAATTTGCGTTTCAACAGATTTACGGTAAGAGGAAAATTCAAAGCAAAAATAGAAATGGGTTTAGCGTTGATGGCAGTAAATTTAAGAAAATATATGCAGCATACAGCTGTAGTTTAATTTTACGCAAAGTAAAAGGACTGGAATTTGAGAAAAAACTCAAATTCCAGTCCTTCTTTAGTTTGAGAGGGTGGTTTTGTCCCAGCCTCTTTAAAACTAAATAATTTTATGCAGACTTAATTTCAGACTGCAGCTCTTGAATTTTACTCATGGGTAAATCAGTAATCAGCATAATATCTTGAAGACTTTTGCCAAGAGCAAGCATACGCTTAGCGGTAGCAAATTTTTCTTTAGCTTCACCTTTAGCTAAACCTTGAGCTTCACCTTTAGCTAAACCTTCAGCCATTGCTTCAGCTCTGGCTTCATCAAAACCAAGCGATACAATCTTTTTCATAGTGAGTTCATCTCCTTTGAGTTTATTCTGTTTAAGGTTATTGGTAGTTTGATTTAATAATTGTTCATATTCGTCGTTACCACTCATAACACGCATAAGCTGCAAAAGCTCATGTACATGCTTTAGCTGGATAGGGGAGTATTGCGGCTTTCTGCCAAGGCGTGTATCACGCAACAGCTCAACGAAATTTCGGAACTCTGTTTTGAACTTCATAATCTGCTCGTTACTTAACCAGGCAAGCTCAACGACGTTAATCTTATAATTACTGATGAATTTACCAAGCCGTTCATCATACTTAAAGCAGTCAGTGAGCTGCTTGGGGGCAGTCCAGCGTTTTTCTGTACCCATGTAAAGCACGAGCGTAATTACCGGATAAGTTTTCTTAGACTCCTCTGCGTTAAGCTGTGCTCGGTAGGACGCACCATCATAGCAAATGACACGCATTGGCATTTTGTAGTCAGGATCAGTCTGATTCTCTAAGCCGATTAAAGAGATATGCAGAGAGTGGTGTTTCCACCTTTTGGCTACATCACGTTCCACCTCGTGGATTTGCTTTTCAACGGTGTAGGTGCCTTTGGCAGTGATGGTTTCAAGCTCATTTTCCTTGATAACGTCTTCGCCGTCGTAGAGAAGGACGTTGCTGATATCCGCGAAGATATCCTCAAAGTCTTCTAAACGCTTTTGAGTAGTGTCTTTAGTTCCCATAGAAGAACTCCTTTCCTTAATTATAACACATTTGTGTTTGAAAATATATAAACTGACAGTTCGTCAGGATATATTGTGTGCATAGAGCACGCAAAAAACAAAAAAGCAGTACTCATAGCGCTCGGAAAACCGAGCCCCATAGGTACTGCTAAAAGCTAAAGTTGCATCAATAGCTTAATACTAACGACGTAAGTCGAGAGGTCCTGCTTATGTAGTTGTAAATGTTGCATCCATAGTCGAGTATACAGGAGAAAACACATAAAGTCAAGTAAAATTCTGACAATAATAGATGAGGTGACAAATCATGAAAACAAGACTTCTTCTCGTAGGCGCCGGTGGCTTTGGCTTACAAACTTATTATACGAGGGTACGGATTAAATATAGAACGCCAAATAACAAAAAATTAAAGAAATTTTAGTTATATAGTGCTATAATATAAAATAGAGTACTATTATTCTTCCTAAAGCAGAACGTATATCATATAAGGATTTTTAGTACAATCATTTGCTGCCCAAATAAAGGCGGCAGAGCATTTGATGAGGTGAGATTTATTGGCATCCAAGCTTCTTTTGGTAGGTGCTGGTGGCTTTGGTCGTGTTGTACTGGAGCACGCGATAAAGCAATATAAATGCGCTCTCGTTGACGATGGTCAGGAGCTTGGCGCTATAATTGATGGCGCAGAGGTGGTGGGGCGCATCAGCGATTTGCAGCGCCTGCATGACGAGGCCGGCTTTGACCAGCTTATAGTGACCATTGGCAACAACAAGCTGCGTGAAGACATTTATAGCAAAGCTAAAGCGCTTGGCTACAGCTTTCCCAACATTGTCTGCAGTAGCGCTTATATCAGTCCACATGCCCAAATAGGCTGCGGCTGCGTGCTTTTAAACAACGTAGTAGTGCAAAACGGCGGGCGCGTTGGTGATGGCGTGCTGCTGAACCCCGGTGTAGAGGTACACAATGACGCCTTTGTAGATGATTATGCGCTGATTTACACCAACTCCGTAGTACGCGCGCTGGCACATGTAGGCAAGCGAGTGCGTATAGGCAGCAATGTAAGCATCAGCAACAACGTAAACGTAGCAGATGACAGCGATATTCCCAATGGGACAACGCTGTGAGTATAAAAGAGAAAAGATAAAAACTAGGAGGGTTCATACATGACCGCATTTTCTGGAGCAACATTGATGATTACTGGTGGCACAGGTTCCTTTGGCAACACGGTGCTGAAGCATTTTTTGGAGACCGATATTGGCGAAATCCGCATTTTCTCCCGTGATGAAAAGAAACAGGACGACATGCGTCACAGCCTGCAGGCGACACATCCTGAAACAGCAGGCAAGGTGAAATTTTATGTAGGCGACGTGCGCGACTACCGCAGCATCCGCGATGCTATGCCTGGTGTTGACTATATCTTCCATGCAGCAGCACTCAAGCAGGTACCAAGCTGCGAATTCTTCCCCATGCAGGCCGTAAAAACCAACGTAGAAGGCACTGACAACATGCTGCATGCAGCCATCGAAGCTGGCGTAAAACGTGTAGTCTGCCTTTCCACCGATAAAGCTGCTTATCCCATCAACGCCATGGGCATTTCCAAGGCCATGATGGAGCACGTAATCTATGCCAACGCCCGCGTAGCTGCTGAGCGTGGCGGCACTGTAATCTGCTGTACCCGCTATGGCAACGTAATGTGTAGCCGCGGCAGCGTTATTCCTCTGTTCATTGACCAAATTCATGCAGGCAACCCTATTACCATCACTGATCCTGATATGACACGCTTTCTGATGAACCTTGATGAAGCGGTAGACTTGGTAAAATTTGCCTTTGAACATGCCAACCCCGGCGACCTTTTTATCCAAAAGGCAGATGCATCTACCATTGGCGACCTGGCTAAGGCAGTGCAGGAATTGTTTGGCGACACTGGCACCAACATCATCGGCACACGCCATGGCGAAAAGTTGTACGAAACACTGATGACTCGCGAAGAACGCCTGCGCAGTGAAGATATGGGTAACTACTTCCGCGTAGCAGCAGACAGCCGCGACCTGAACTATGATAAATTCGTAGTCAAGGGACAGGTACACACCATGGCAGATGAATCTTACACCAGCCACAACACTACACGTCTGGATGTGGCCGGTACCGTGAAAAAGATTCTTACTACCGACTACGTACAAGAAGAGCTTAAGGGTATTCGTCATTATTAAGCGGAGGGTGTGCAAATGAAAATACTCGTAACAGGTGCCAAAGGCTTTGTAGGGCAAAACCTTGTAGCCAACCTCAAAAACATTCAGCAGGGCAAAAACCGTACACGTCCTGAGTTGCAAATAGATGAAATTTATGAATACGATATAAACTCCACACAGCAGGAGCTGGACACATACTGCGCACAGGCAGATTTCGTCTTTAACCTAGCTGGTGTTAACCGTCCCAAGGAGCAAAGCGAATTTATGCAGGGAAACTTTGGCTTTGCCTCCACTTTGCTGGATACACTCAAAAAGCACAGCAACACCTGTCAGGTAATGCTGGCAAGCTCTATTCAGGCAACACTCATCGGTCGCTACGGTGAATCGGATTACGGTAAATCCAAGCTGGCAGGCGAGGAGCTGTTCTTTGCCTATGCCAAGGAAACAGGGGCGCAGGTGCTTGTATACCGCTTCCCCAATCTTTTTGGCAAATGGTGCAGACCAAACTATAACTCTGTAATTGCCACCTTCTGCAACAACATCGCCAACGACCTGCCGATTCAGGTCAACGATCCCAATGTAGAGCTGGAGCTTTTATATATCGACGATTTGGTAGAAGAAATGCTGGACGCGCTGGAAGGCAAAGCGCACCGCTGCAATTATGATGGTCTTGCAGCGCAGGCAGCAGCAGATGGACGCTATTGCTATGCGCCGACAACGCACAAGGTAACACTTGGCGAGATTGTAGAGCTGCTGGATTTGTTCAAAGCACAGCCGCAAAGCCTCGTTATGCCGGAAATCCCCTACAACAGCTTCGCCAAAAAGCTGTATTCCACCTATCTTTCCTATTTGCCGGCGGAAAAGACCATCTTCGACCTGAAGATGAACCAGGACGAGCGCGGCAGCTTTACCGAGCTTTTAAAAACACTGAGCTGCGGCCAGTTTTCCGTCAACATCTCCAAACCGGGGATTACCAAGGGCGAGCACTGGCATAACTCCAAGTGGGAATTTTTCATCGTTGTCGCAGGCCATGGCCTGATTCAGGAGCGTCGCATCGGTTCGGACGAAGTTCGCGAGTATGAGGTTAGCGGCGAGAAGATTCAGGCAGTGCAGATGCTGCCTGGCTATACGCACAACATCATCAACCTGTCGCAGACAGAAAACCTGGTAACAGTAATGTGGGCCAACGAACAGTTTGATCCGCAGCATCCTGATACCTTTGGCGAGAAAGTAGAGGCAAAGCATGAGTGATTATAGCAAGGTAAGCTTCCAAAACAACGGCAAGCTTAAGCTTTTGATTATCGTAGGCACCAGACCGGAAATCATCCGTCTGGCTGCAGTTATTAAAAAAACACGCAAATATTTTGACGTAATCCTGGCGCATACAGGACAAAACTATGATTATACACTGAACGGCGTCTTCTTCCATGATTTGGAGCTGGCAGATCCTGAAGTGTATCTGAACGCTGTAGGCAGCGATTTGGGCGAGACCATGGGCAATATTATCGCTGAATCTTACAAGCTGATGGCAGCAATTAAACCGGACGCTGTGCTCGTTTTGGGCGACACCAACAGCTGCCTTTCCGTTATCGGTGCTAAGCGTTTGCATATACCCATTTTCCATATGGAAGCAGGCAACCGCTGCAAGGATGAGTGCCTGCCGGAGGAAACAAACCGCCGCATTGTAGATATCATCTCCGATGTAAACATGGCCTATTCTGAGCACGCGCGTCGTTATCTGGCAGACACAGGCTTGCCGAAGGAGCGTACCTATGTTACCGGCTCCCCAATGGCAGAGGTGTTGCATATGAATCTGGCGAAGATTGAAGCATCTGATATCCATGCACGTCTGGGATTGGAAAAGGGTAAATACATCCTGCTTTCTGCGCACCGTGAGGAAAACATCGATACAGAAAAGAACTTCACTTCGCTGTTCACCGCAATTAATAAAATGGCGGAAAAATATGATATGCCGATTCTGTACTCCTGCCATCCGCGTTCCCGCAACCGTCTGGCAGCCAGCGGCTTTGAACTGGACAAGCGCGTAATTCAGCATGAGCCGTTGGGCTTCCATGACTACAACTGCCTGCAGATGAACGCCTTTGCTGTAGTATCTGATTCCGGTACACTGCCGGAGGAAAGCAGCTTCTTCACCAGTGTTGGGCATCCGTTCCCGGCGGTGTGCATCCGCACCTCTACGGAGCGCCCGGAAGCGCTGGACAAAGGCTGCTTTGTGCTCGCAGGCATTGACGAAAAAAGCCTGCTGCAGGCTGTAGACACAGCGGTGCAGATGAACCTTGATGGCGATGACGGACTGCCGGTGCCTGATTATGTAGATGAGAACGTATCTACTAAGGTTGTGAAGATTATCCAAAGCTACACAGGTGTGGTTAATAAGATGGTCTGGAGAAAAGAGTAAGGGGAGCAACTTAGAGTTAAATATCTTGCAATAGAAAAAGCGCTTGCCGGACGGCAGGCGCTAAATAATATGGTTGTGATGTGCGTACATGAACTATCAATATAGAATATATAACGGAAGGGAATAGATAGCAGTAGTCGTTATTGGAGGCTTTTGTCCTGATACTTTAGGAGTCATTCAATCATTGAGCGAGAATAATAAAGGCATATTAGGATTAAATAATACCTATGCTAGTTTGATTGTAAAAGAAATATTGTAGTGATATAATGAAAGTACACACTTTCATGGTTATTAGATGAATTCCGCCTTGTAGAATTTATGGAATATGAGAGTGTCTTGCAGAAATAGTATGGTTGATATATTACGTATATTGCAATATATTGACTATGCAAAATAAAAATCCAACATAGATATACGAGGGATGATATGAATTCAATCATAAACCATGAAAGCAACAAACAAAAATGTCAGAAGTTTACTTCTCAAAATGAAGTAAAAAAAATGCTTGATTTAGCAGATTATAAGGAGAATCTATTCGGGAAAAAAATTCTAGAGTATTCTTTTGGTAATGGAAACATTATCAAGGAAGTTGTAAAAAGATATATAGATGATGCATTTAAAAAGAAAATAACAAACGAGGAAATTTCAAAAGGATTATCTGCAGATATTTATGGTATAGAAATTGATATTGAATTGTATAAAAAATGTGTCGACGATTTAAATTGCTTGATTGAAAAGTATGGAATTCCTTCCGTTAATTGGTCATTATTCTGCCGAGATACCTTAAAATGGGAGACAGAAATAAAGTTTGATTTTGTTATTGGAAATCCACCATATATATCATATCGCTATATAGATAGCAAAAACAGAGATTATATTAAAAGGAATTTTTCTTGTTGTCAAAAGGGAAAATTCGATTATTGTTATGCATTTTTAGAAAAAGGTATAAAGCTACTTTCTAAAAGTGGGAAAATGGTACAATTAGTTCCTAGTAATATTTATAAAAATGTATTTGCTAATGAATTACGAAAAATGTTAGTAAAAGGTATAGAAATTATTTTAGAGTATCCTGACCAGTCATTGTTTAAAGATACACTTACGACTAGCAGTATATTTTTATTTAAAAATAATTCATCGAAAACGGTAGTAAAATACTTGAATGTTACCCAAAATAAACATTTTGTAATTTCTAAAAAATCTTTAGGTGATAAATGGGAGTTTAAAGCACAAGAAAAAGAGAGTTCTTCTGTCAAAATGATCAGATTCGGTGATAGATACAATGCTTCTAGTTCTGTTGCTACTCTATTAAATGAAGCATTTGTAATAGAAGAATTAGGTAATATTGAATCTGCATGTCTAAGAAGAGGGGCAACGCCTCGCTTGCTAAGAAATCAGAAACATACATATATTATATTTCCTTATTATTTTAGTGAAGAAGGGGATTTACAGCATTATGATGAAAACGATTTTAAAAATCGTTTTCCTAATACATATGCGCATTTGTTGAATTATAACAAAGATTTATTAAAACGAAATTCAGATAAAAGTGCTGAATGGTATGAATATGGGCGTTCGCAGGCGTTAAGGAATATAAATCAAGAGAAATTAATAATATCTACAGTTATAACAAATAGAGTGGAAATATACAATTTAGATAGAGATACTGTACCTTATTCTGGGATTTATATTATAGCGAATAATGAAGAGTATCCTTTGAATAAAGCTAAAGAAATTCTTGAAGACAAATCTTTTTTTGAATATATTACAAGTAGAGGGTTAAGTGTAAATGGAAAATCTATAAGGATTACATGCAAAGATATAAACGATTATTACTTCAAGGAGGAATAAGTCCATGGAGCAGCTTAAATATGTAATAGAAGACAAGACGATAGCGTATTTGTTAGGTGAAAATAACTTTACTAATGATGAATCTGCAATATTAGAACTAATCAAAAATGCCTATGACGCAGGTGCGCTTAATGTTCACCTTGTATTTTCTGAAGGAATGTTAAAAATTATTGATGATGGAATTGGTCTCAATGAAAATGATATTCGTAAATTATGGATGCATGTTGGAAAAAGTGAAAAAAAATATGATATATTAGATGCTAATAATCATCAACGTGTCTTAGCCGGTTCAAAAGGTGTTGGTCGTTTTGCGATGGCTAGGATTGGCGGCAAGATTTCTATTTATAGCAAAAAAGAGAATAGTGAAGCGATTATTTGGGAAACAGATTGGAATGTTTCTCAAATCAAAAAAGATATTCATAATACAACAACAGGAACGACTATAATTATTGAGCAGTTAAGAGAGAAGTGGGGAAAATCGAAAATAAATAACTTAGTTGATTATTTATCTAGAACATATAATGATAATGCTATGAAAATTTTTATAGAGCATTCTGATTACAATGGAATAGTTTCCTCATACTTACCTAAAGCAGAGTTAGGAATTAATTGTCTGTCTTATATTAGAATTAAATATGATAGCATTAATCATATTTTAACTACGGACATTGATTCAGATGAGTTCGAAAATAGCGCTCAGCAATATTGTCCGGGGATTAATTTAAATAGGAAAACTATAGTAACTAACATGTTCAATGAATTTGATGGATCAAAAGAATATGATTTAAATGAGGATGAACTAAAATCTAGATTAACAGATTTGGGTGATTTTTCAGGTGAATTCCTTTTTTCTATAAAACCCAATCGACTAGAAATTGAGAAATTCTTATATAAACATCACGGACCTCAACAAACCATCTCTGGTGGTGTGGTGCTGTATAGGAATGCTTTTAGTATTGCATTATATGAGGGAAAAAAAGATTGGCTCCAGTTTGGAAAAAGGTCTAGGATTTCTCCAGCTGCAGCATCGCACTCAACTGGAGCTTGGCGTGTACGCGAAAACCAAATAGCTGGTAAGGTTGAAATTGATAAAGAACGGAATGTTGTACTATTGGATTTATCTAATAGACAAGGTTTAGACGAGAATATATACTATAAGTTATTTGTTAGAATAATTCTTACGGGTATTGCGGAATTCGAACGGTATAGGCAAGGTATTATACGCCTCATTGATAAAAAAAATAAAACGGAATCTAAGGTTGTAGAAACGCCTGTATCTGATAAGATTGCAAAAAATCCTAAAGCCATTCCGCAACTATCAGAGAAAGAGACCCATCAGCTTATAGCTGAAATAAAAACCTTTAGACAAGAACAAAAAATGGCACGTCAAGAAAAAGAAGACGTTGAAAAACAATATAAATATGATGTGCAAATTTTGAATGTATTAGCAACTGTTGGGCTTAAAGCATCGGCAATGGCACATGAAATGAAAAATGATCGTAATATAATTTCAGAAAACATAGATTCTATCATTACTGCTTTAAAGGATTACGAGATGTGGGAAAAACTTAATTCTCCTGAATATACCGATAGAGCTTATAAAAATGTTCCTGATTTACTTAATAAAAATAAAGAAAAATGTATCAAGATTTTACGCTTTATGAATATCATGCTTTCTCAAATTGAAAAGAATCAATTTAATCCTCAGACATATTGTGTAAAAAATATATTGGATAAAATAAATAATACTTGGAAAACAGATTATGCTTGGGTTGAGATTCACTTAGATGTAGACGCAAATATAAATTATTTAATATCTGAAGATGTTTTTCAAGTGATATTTGATAATTTAATATTAAACAGTATACAACAGAATGATAGAAAAGATCATTTGGATATTCATGTAAAAGTTGCACTAGATAATAATATCTTGCATCTATCTTATTCGGATAATGGAAAGGGCCTTGATAAAAAATATAAAGATAATCCTATGAAAATATTAGAGGTTCATGAAACAACAAGACAAAATGGTCATGGACTTGGAATGTGGATTGTCAATAACACAATAAAAATGGCCAAAGGAGAGATAAAAAATATAGATGGTAGTGATGGATTTCAAATAACGTTTACCATTGGAGGTGTATAATGGTGAAAAAATATCGGCTGGTGTACATTGATGATGAAATGGAAATATCACTTAGTCATTATTTAGATAAACATCTTAAGGATGAATTAGATGGTACTATTGAATTGGAATGTGAAGAAATTAAATTTGATCCAAATTTAGGATATAATAGTTTAATAAATGATATAAGAGTAAGAAGAGCTAATATAATTTTGATAGATTCAAGACTTTTTGAGGATAGAAATGCATCAAAAGGTAAGTTTTCTGGTGAGGAGTTTAAATTTATAATAAAACGGACATATCCCTATATTGAGGTACTCGTAATTAGTCAAAATAAAATGGATGCGTCACTTCAAATAATACCAAAGTATAATTGTGATTGTGGTATGTCGCCAGAAGAATACTATGATGCTAATTTACTACAGCATATAAAGAATGCAATTGCCCAAGTAGATCTTTACAGAACATTAGCTAATTGCTTTGAAGAAAATGATAATTGGGAACCACTAATAAAGGAAAGAGCGATAAGTAACCTTAAGGGAACTGAATCATATACTGAATTGACGAAAGAGGATATTGATAGACTTGTTATCGGATTTAAAGAATTAACGGAGAAAATAAATGGATGATGATTACAGATTAACGGAGAGTTGCGAACCATTTGGTAATATAAGTGAGAAAAAGCAAGTATTAATGAATGAAATCAAATATGCTCATCCTAGAGCTAAAGATATTCATAAGATAGTTTCTGAGAATACTGGTGAGTTTAAATCTAAATTCCTAAAAGTTTATTGTTATCGGTGTGCTTATTGTGGAACTTCATTGCGAATAAATGCAAAGTCACAATTTGAAATCGATCATTTTATTCCTAAAACCTCAAAGAGATTTAGAAGTGAAACTGATGCTGGATTTATTGGAAATCTTGTTTTAGCTTGTCATACTTGTAATCATAACAAAAGCAACTTTGAGTTATCGGAGAGTTCTCAAAAAATATTAAATCCGGATCTTGAAAAAATTAAAAAGATTTATTATAGAGATAACATGTTTTATATAAGAGTTTCGCAAGATGCTTCCCAGGAAGCGATAGATTTTTATAAGAAATTAGAACTTGGAAGAGAGACTTGTCGAATAGATTATTTGTTGTTAAGTATGATGGAATTACGTGATAAAATAGTGAACAATGATAGTTTAAAATGTCAGCTAAATGAAAAGATAGAGTTCTTATGTTTAAAGCGTAACATCATGACATAGAAATTGGACTATCTGAATTATTGATTTAAGGTATAATTAAAGCTTACAATAATGTACGGTGAATATC
>ERZ1034855.610-NODE-610-length-12693-cov-8.689270_pt1 | contig 12693 bp, 10 predicted proteins | sample MGYA00520699_ERZ1034855 | MGnify/ENA primary metagenome ERZ1034855 (study PRJEB33766, sample SAMN09781730) | gut metagenome | biome: gut microbiome | host: Homo sapiens | place: Madagascar | study: EMG produced TPA metagenomics assembly of the PRJNA485056 data set...
GGGATACTGTGAAATGCAACTCTAGAGAATATGTTGTTGTTCACAACATATTCTCTAGAGTTGCATTTCACAGTATCCCTATTCAGATATTGCTTTAAAATAGCTTTTGACAGACATTCTGCATTTTCAGGTTCAACGCATATACCTGCATCTGTCTGTTCAAGTATTCTAGCTAAATCGCTATCTGTATCAAATGAAGCTATTATTGGTACATTACATGCCATTATACTCCAGGTTTTACTAGGCATTCCAGCATTACTTGTATTAAGCTTACATGTTATAAGAGCAACATCCCCAAGACTATATACCTCTGACACCCTATTTTGTGGCATTAATTCATGAATAAACACGTTATCCATAGCTTTTGCCTTCTTGCAAGCATCTTCAAAATAAGCACCAGCTCCAAAAATAACAAACTTAATATCATTATAATCAGCTAGCAAATTTGCACATTCCAAAACTATATCAGCACCCTGCGCAGCACCAAAATTACCAGCATATACAACTTGAAAATCATCAGCATTTAAATTAAACTCTGTAATCAATTCATTGCAAGTTCTTGATACTGGTTGAACAGTATCAGTATCTATCCAGTTAGGTATGATCTTGATTTTCTCTTCTGGAACTAATTTATCTAATAAATTTCTTTTAAAGCTTTCACTAATTACAATAATCTTATCTGCATTACGGTAAATAAAATTCTCTATTTTTCGTCCTATTTTCCACAATAAGCTATTGTATGATGTTAAGCCTGTATTTACCAACGAATCAGGAAAAATATCCTGCAAATTATATATGAAAGGAACACGTTTTCTTCTCTTTTTAGACAAAGCTTTTGCTACGATTGCTGCTATTGCACCTTGTGTCGGTGGAGTACTATTGGAAAAAACTATATCAATATCTTCCTTTGCTTTTGCAATTTGATATGTTCTGAAGTTACACCAAAAATACCTAAATGCTCTTAAAATGGGATTTCTATCCTCTTTAGGTGCCCAAAATCGTGTAATTCGGACCTTACCACCGTATTGTAACTCTTCTTTTCTTCCCTTATACTCTTCTCTAATAGCTTCATCAATACCACGAGTTGGTAAAGGACAAATTATTTCTATACTATGTCCTGCAGCCAATAACCCTTCAATCAAATCCTTTTCTAAGTGCGTATATGCTATAATTTCAGGATCATAATAAGCATCCAAAAAAAGTATTTTCATTCTTTATCCCCTGCGCAATAGCGAAATTCTAACATTTCTCTTCCTTCGCTAGTTTTATATAATCTTTCTTTTACAAAACCATTTTTTTCATAAAATGAAATTGCAGGCTCATTATTTACAGCATCAGTTTCTAACGTAATATATGCAAATTTATTAAAATCTACTCTCTCCTTCAATGCACTAATCAAACGAGAACCTACACCCTTAGATTTACACTTTGGAGAAACACCAATAGATGATAATTCAACATAAGCCTCTTCTCGTTTTGCTTCACCTGGTTTTAAGAATGCACTTATGATATGTAAAAAAGCACTAGGTCTTCTAAAAAAAGCTCCTATACTATACCAAGCAAAATAAGGCAATCTGCTTTTTATCATAAATTTATATAAACCACTAAAGTCAGAAGAATATGCTACAAACCCCAAAATTTTTCCATTTTCTTCAGCCATTAAAAGTTTTGATTGCTGATGTTCACAATAAGACCTGTACATTTGCTTCAAAAATCCTCTTCCCATAAATGAAAGAAAAAAACCAGTAAAAGTCTCTAGATGTATTGAAACCACTTCATCAATTATTCTATTATCTTCTGGCTTTACATCTTTAACTAAAATCACAGTCAAAACTCCTTACCCTATAATTAATGAATTACTGCCCAAACAGTTTTAAACATAGTTTTAATATTATCTACAAAACTAAACTCTTTAATGCTTTGCAGATTCCACTGCATCTTTTGCGGCAGCACAACCTCAACATAAGTCTTGTCCGCATTTTGTGCATCTGCCAGCAGTCTTTCCTCATCCTTATACTCAATACTTGCCTCACTGGTAACACCTGCCGGCAACAAAAGTGTTGCCAGCATTTCCGGTGTATACTGTTCGACATATTTAGTAACCTCAGGACGAGTACCAACAAAGCTCATATTACCCTGCAGAATATCAATCAGCTGTGGCAGCTCGTCTAAACGGCAGCCGCGCAGCTTTTTGCCAACCTTAGTAACACGCATATCACTTTTAGTTGTCACCTGCGTGCCCAATGCCTCGGCATTTTTCACCATCGTGCGAAACTTATGGATACGGAACTTTTTACCATATTGCGTAACGCGTTCCTGTCTGAAAAACACTTCGCCCGGACTATCCATTTTTATCATAACAGCCAAAATCAGGAAAATCGGTGACAAGCCAATAAGCATCAGTAAGGATACCACCCTGTCAAAAACATCCTTTAAAAACAGACTGAACTTTTTATCCTGCAAGCTGTCATAATATGGACGCACAGCATCATTTTGCATATTCTGCGGTAACTCTTCCCATTTACAGAGCATCAAATATACTCCTTCACAATCTTGCAGTAGTTTTCAATAATATACTCAACCTCTTCATCAGTTAAGCAGGTATGCAGCGGCAAAGTAATCTCGTTAACAAAACGCTTGTAAGCATTCGGGTAATCCTTAATATCAAAGCCCAGATTCTTATAAGCAGTCATCATCGGCAGTGGTTTGTAATGCACATTAGTAGCAATGCCAGCTTCTGCCATCTTCACAATAATCTCCTGACGTTCCTCCAAGCCTGCGCCCGGAATACGGGTAATGTACAGATGGCCGGAAGATTGATGGTTGTCGTTATAATGGTCAAGTACTTCAATACCCAGCGGCTTGAACGCTGCATCATATCTGCTGATAATCTCTTTACGTCTTGCCAGCATACCAGGATAGCGTTTCATCTGCGCCAAACCAATACCAGCCATAATATCCGTCATATTGCATTTGAACCAAGGGCCTACAATATCATATTCCCATGCGCCCAGCTTAGTCTTTGCCAAAGCATCCTTTGATTGGCCGTGCAGGGAAAGCAATTGCAGCTTATGGTAAATCTCCTCATCATCAATTCCGGGAATAGATTTCCATGTCAGTGCACCGCCTTCAGCAGTAGTAAAGTTCTTTACTGCATGGAAGCTAAAGGAGCTGAAATCGGCAATAGAACCGCACATCTTGCCATGCCAGCTTGCACCAAAGGCATGAGCAGTATCTGCACAAACAGCAACTCTGCCGATAGCCTTTTGAATTTCATTATTAGGCTGGAATAAAGCCTTTTTCTTTTCCACAATTGCAAAAATCTTGTCATAATCGCAGGGAACACCGCCAAGGTCTACAGGAATAATCGCCTTAGTCTTTTCCGTAATAGCTGCTTCCATCTTGTCATAATCCATTTCCAGGCAGCCTTCCTGCACGTCCACAAAAACAATCTTTGCGCCCACATGGTCGACAATAGAGGCAGATGCAGAATAGGTATAAGCAGGAACAATAACCTCATCACCTGCACCGATTCCCAGCACGCGCAGTGCCATTTCACCGCAGGCTGTCTGGCTGTTCAGGCAAACGCAGCGATTAACGCCAACATATTTTGCAATCTGTCTTTCCAGCTCTTTTGTTTTCGGACCAGTAGTAATCCAACCGCTTTTAATAGTATCCGCAACCTCTTGGATTTCCATATCGCTCATATCAGGGGGAGAAAAAGAAATATTCATAGACTTCATTTTTACATTGCCTTCTTTCAAAAATATATCTAAAATTTAATTAACAACCTTCGCATTCTGCATTTCTACTGCCTGCGCAGCCTTGCAGTTAACCTCTTCCGGCGTTTTGTACGTCGGCACAACCCTGTGCATCGCAGCGCGTACCGTTTCATCATCATTGGAGCGGATAGCCTCACGCAAAATATCTAAGCGCTCCTGCAAATCCTCCATGCTGATTGGTTCGTCCTTCTCGATAAAGATTAAATCATTATCCGTCTTGCGCAGCGTTTCGCTCTTCACCAGCAGCTCCTCATAAAGCTTTTCGCCGGGGCGCAGGCCCGTCTCGATAATATCAATATCGCGGAAAGGCTCCAGCCCGCTAAGCTTAATCATATTCACTGCCAGGTCATAAATCTTAATCGGTTGGCCCATATCCAGCACAAACAGCTCGCCGTTCTTGGCAATTGCACCACTGTGCAGCACCAGCTGGCTGGCCTCCGGAATCGTCATAAAATAGCGGATAATACGCTTATCCGTCAGTGTAATCGGTCCGCCATTGGCAATCTGGCGCTTAAACAGCGGGATAACACTGCCCGCGCTGCCCAACACATTGCCAAAGCGCGTATCGCTGAAAACAACACTGCTGCCGCTGGCACTGTGCGCCCTTGCGATAATCTCGCACATACGTTTGGTCGCGCCCATAATATTCGTGGGGTTGACCGCCTTATCTGTAGAAACCATCATAAAGCGCTGCGCACCATATTCCTCACACAGCTTTATTACATTCAGCGTACCAAAGACGTTGTTTTCCACCGCCTCAATGCAGTTCTTTTCCATCAAAGGCACATGCTTATGTGCTGCAGCATGCACCACAATCTGCGGATGGTATTCCTCCATAATCCTGCGCATGGAACGCTCGCAACAGATATTGGCAATTTCTGCCTTAAAATCCAGCTCATTGCCATAAAGCAAGCGCAGCTCCTGCTGCAGGTCATAAACGCCGTTTTCATAAATATCCAGCGCTACAATCCGCTTAGGCTGCATCTTTGCCAGCTGTCGGCACAGCTCGCTGCCGATACTGCCACCGCCGCCGGTAACAAGAATAACCTTGCCCTTATAATAATCAGCAACAAACTCATTGTTTACTACAATAGGCTGGCGGAACAGCAATTCATCAATATCAAACTCACGCAGCATACGCTTGCCGCTCTTGGCAATATCTGCTACGGGAAAATCATAAACCTTAACCTTGTAGCCTGCCTTACGATAGAAGTTGAACAGCATCTCCTTCTTCGTATTCACGATATTGGTAATAGCAAAAACAATCTCCTGCACGCCCATGTCCTTAAGGTCATCCAGGGTATCTTCGCCTTCCGCGTAAATTGGCAGGCCCATAATCTCGCGTCCCACCTTGTGCATATCCTGGTCGATAAAGCACACCGGCACATAAGGAGCACTGTCATTGCTCAGCAGCTCGTCCGCCAGAGCAGCGCCCAGTCGCCCTGCGCCCAGCACCGCTACGCGGATACGCTTATTTTCATTGCGACGCTCCTTGATAACCGTCTCGCCCGCGCACAACACCAAAAGCCAGCGCAGGAACTCACCCTTCTTGTCCTTGCGCACGCCGTAGCGGTAGCAATAACGGTACATCAGGCGAATTCCCACAGCACCCAGCAGGTTGAGCATGATGATAATCAGCCATGTCTTGCTTTCCATATTCCGCAAGCCAACAACATACTTCAGCGGGAAGTAAAACAGCAGCGCTATCAAATCCGTCGCAAAAATACGCATATACACGCCTACGCCGCCATAACGGATAACCATATGGTAAACATTACCCATAATGCGGCAAAACAGCAGACAAGCAAGCGTGGCAATAACAGTCTGCACAAACTCCGTTATATCTTCTGAATTACTTCCGTAAGCACTGACCATAAAAAACACAACCAGCAGGAAAATTGCGATGTCATAAGCCATCAGCAGCCATCTTATCTTTAATTTTTTGCTAACTTCATTAATACCCATACAAAACCATCACAAACACTTTCTTTAAAACACATCAATTAACATAACAACTTAAATCAGTCAGCTCAGCTGTTTAGCTTACTTCCCCTCCCCGTTGGAAGCTTCCTTGCTTCCGTAGTAATAGTAATAGCCATAACCATAGCCATGGTGCTCACTGCGCACCTTGTTCAGCACAACGCCCAGGATATTGGCACCGGCATGCTGCAGCTGGTTCTTCACATCTCGCGCCATCTCCACCTTTACCTCAGCGCTGGCAATAACAAGAATCATGCCATCTACGAAGCGGCTCACTATCAAAGCGTCTGTAACCGGCATAACCGGCGGCGTGTCAATGAGCACGTAATCGTACTGTTCCTTCGCGCGCTGCAGAACGTTCTTCATTTGTTCGCTGCCCAGCAGCTCGCTCGGATTCGGCGGAATCACACCTCCTGTCAGTGCGTACAATCCTTCGATGCTAGTCTTCTGTACAGCGTCAGAAAGCGCAGTGCCCATGCTGATGCAGCTCGAAAGGCCCACCTTATTAGACAGATTGAAATTCTTGTGTACAGTAGGACTGCGCATGTCGCAGTCGATAAGCAGTACGCTTTTGCCAGCCTGCGTCAGCACCACCGCTAAATTGGCAACAGTTATGCTCTTGCCCTCGTTAGGCATGCAGCTGGTAAAAGCCAGCGTCTTCAGCTCCTTACCGGCCTGCGCAAACTGGATGCTGATGCGGATAACACGGTATGCCTCCGTCGCCGGGTTCTTCAAATCATTATGTGCAATCAGGTTTAAGCCTTCCATATTGTCCTCCACATTCTCACAGCCAGGCCAGGTTTTTTATCCTTCTCCTGCATATTCTTCTGCAAATCCTCTAAATCAGGAACACTGCCCAAAAGTGGCAAATCCAGGTATTGTGCCACATCATCGGCAGTCTTGATTGTTCTGTTGAGCAGCTCGCGTACCACTACAAAGCCACTGCTTGCCAAAATGCCCAGCAGTGCTGCCAAAAGCAGTGTCATCGCCTTACGCGGCTTCACAGGGGCTTCCGGCAGCGTGCCGCTGTCCACCACCTGCACCTCGGTAGCAACGCTTGCTTCCGCAACCTTGGCCTCCTCCAGGCGTTTGGCCAGCATAACGTAAATCTCGTTAGCCACCGTCACATCACGCAGCAGGCCGACAAACTGCTGCTCCTTATCGGAAAGCTCCTTTAAGCCGTTCTTGTTTTCGCCGTCAATCTGCGCCAGCTTGGCCAGGTTGCTTTGTGCAACGCTCGCCTCAGCCTCGCTGCTGAACTTGCTGGCCAGCAGCTGCTGGTGTACCGGGTTATCACTGGGAGCCTGCAAAGCGGCAACCTTGTTAATCTCCCTCTTGATCTTAGCCTTCAGGCCTGCAATCTCCTGGTTCACCTGCTGCACCTTCGGGTGGTTTTCAGTATATTTATCCATATAGCTGATGCGCTCGCCCTCCAGCTCCGCCAGCTTCGCATTATAGGATTGAATCGTTTTGTTATCCGCAATGGAAACAGCCTCGCCCTGCAGCTGGCCGTTAGCCGCTGCCAGGCGCGCATTGGCAGTAGCCAGCGCCACCTTGTTTTCCGCGCTCAGCTTATCCACCATGCTCATCTTTTCGCTCGCCAGCTTCACAGCATCATCGGGAGCAATAATATTATTTTTCTTCTTATAATCCGTCAGCTTATCTTCCGCAGTCTGCAGCTCATTTTTGGCAGCCACAGCACGCTCCTCCAAAAAGCCGCGGGTAGCCTTCTGCTGGTCACGCGAAAGATCCGTCAAACGCTTCAAAAAGCCGTCCACAATCAGCTTATTAGCCTCCTGGGCCTTTTCCGGCGTATTCGCACGCACCGTCAGCTGCATGATTTCAGTATCCTTAAAGAGCGCGGTAGTAATACGTCCCTTCACATAAGCATCATAAGCAGGATACTTGCCTTCTTTATTAGGCTGCTCCGTCTTTTGGATTACGGGCACCACAACACTGCGGCTCTTCAAAATCTCCGCATAGGTGTTCATCAGCTGGGTGTTGGCCATTGCATTGCCCATCGGCATGGATTCCAAAAGGCTGGTGCCAATGCCCTTAGGCTGCTTAACACGCAGCAAAGCCTGCGATTCGTATACCGGCGTGGCCGTAGCCAGGTATACGCCTGCTGCCACCACAAAAATACCGGTAACGCGGGCGATATTGCCTGCATTGCGCTTCAAAATATTGGCTATTTCCAGCAGGTCTATAGTAATCTCTTCGTCATTATGTAAATCCTTACTCACAGCTATTCTCCTCAGTCATTATTAGTCTTGATTTCGTTGATGTAATATGCACCGGTCAGGAAAGGCATAATATCCTTGCTGAAGATAACCTTATGGTTACTGGTGAGATACAGGCAATCGCCCTCATGCAGCTCCAGGTTCGCGCTCTGGTCAGCCTTCCTCAGATAATTGTTGATGTTCAGCTGCTGCACCTCGGTAGAACCGGCACGCACCAAAAAGACATTCCTCTTGGCAGATTTTTCGGTAAAGCCCTCCGCCTTAGCCAGTGCATCCAGCACGCGGTGGCTCTTTTCCAGCTCAAACAGGCCTGGGCGCTTAACCTCGCCCAACACATACACACGCGTAGTACCCAGCTTCACCACATTCACACTGATTTGCGGCTTCACCAGGTAATAACCGAAACGGCTCACCAGCTCCTCACGGAACTGCGTCACCGTCTTGCCCGTAACATCCACATCGCCAATCAGCGGGAACGACACCTTGCCGTCCGGGCGTACTACATACGGCGAATTCTGCGTATTACCCGCCAGTGTACTCAAATCCTCATGACCATATACCACAACCTGCAGCACATCGCCCGGGCACATCACATAATCCTGCACCTGCGCCTGTGCAGCGCTGCCGGCCCCTAACGCCAGCGCCAATGCCAATACTACTAATGACTTTTTCATTTTATACTCCTTAATAAAAAATTTTAAACAAAAAAAAACGGTATATTTATTATTTAAATAACCTGTTCCACCACTTAGATTTCTTTTCCTTTGCAATTAACTGCTGCGGTGCCTTAACCTTCAAAGGAGTGCCAGCAATAATCCTCTGCGGATTAATCTGCGTCAGCTGCTGCAGCACGGTCTCTCCGGCCAGCTCCCTGATTACAGCAGCACCGGCGCGCATATCCGTATCGCGCCCACTGTCCCTGTGTGCATCACTGCCCACAAAATCAACCAAGCCGTTCGCCAAAAGCAGCTTCGCTGCCTTCTCGGCCTGCGCGCCAAAGTGCCCTGCAAAGCTGCCAATATTGCATTGCAGCAGCAAGCCCTCACGTCGCCAACGCAACAGCAGGTCCGGCTTCGTCATTAACTCAGTATAACGCTCCGGATGTGCTAAAATCGGTACAACCCCCTTCAACCGCAGCTCATACCAAAAATCATCAGCATAATTCGGTATGAAATACATAGGTAACTCCACCAGGATATATCTGGTCTGCGCTGCAGCAAGATTTTCCCCGTTCAGGCAAAAACTGCCGTCTTCAGCGACAACATCCAGTAAATCCCAATCCATAAACACCTCACAGCCGGAATAAATTGCCAGCGGTAAATTGTGCTCACTCGCCAAAGCGCGCAGCCTTTCTGCCCCAACTAAAAAATCCTGCCAGGCAGGATGGGTGGCAGCCTGCAGCAAATGCGACGTTGCAAAAATAGAAGTCGTACCGGAAGCCACAGCCTTCTGCAGCATTTTCAGGCTCATTACCTCGTCCCTGCTGCCGTCATCTATTCCGGAAATAATATGAGAGTGAATATCAATCAAGAGAAATCCTACCTTTGTTTATACTAGAGCCTGATTTTTATTTTATGTAATACTAATGTACAAAAATAAGAAGAATCAAACTCAGTTATATTTAACTATATTGTACTATTTTGAAGATTTACAGTCAACTAGTCCAAATAAGATTTTTTACTGTATACATCACACAACGCACTATTATGCCTTGTATTTCTTAAAGTAAACTTCATATGATATGTTTTTATTTAATGCATTCAGTACCAGCAGTATACATATATAATATGACGGATAAAGTCAAAAATATTCTAAAATACAGGTTAGGTTTTTGTAAGATAATGGTAAAAATTTTTCGCAGTTCACAGCCCCCTTCCGCCTCACTACGCTCGGCACCTTCCCCAAGGGGCAGGCAAGACTAATAGCTTTTCGATAAACTTCATTAGCACATTCTTGGTTCCCCCTCGGGGGACAAGGTGAATTGCCCGAAGGGCAAGAGAGGGCGCCCTGGGGCGACTGTCGCGATAGCGACTAAAGGGGGGTACATGCATAGCAACTGAGTTTAGCAAGACTATACGCCAAAAGCCGCCTTTGCAGACGGCTTTTTTTGCTGTAAAAAACAATATCTAATTCGTCTTCAACTCAACCCTCTTATTAGCAAATGCAATACCGTATTTGTGTATAACACTTACGCCCAATGAACGCAACTCAGTATCATACTTCTTTTCTTCAATCTGGTCGAACGCAACCTGCGCCAGCTTGCTCAAAGCACCATCATCGTCCTTTGCTTCACCTGCTTTTATTTCAATAATAATCCCTGGCATACCTGCGTTTTTAGGAATAAGCTGAATATCATATCTGCCAGTTCCACTTTCTCTATTGGAGCGGATAAAGTGAGTATATTCAAAGATAGTTATAAGTCCCAGCATCAGACCATGATAATAGCTTTCCCTAAGCCCGTCATAATAGCTGATTGTCTGCATCATGAATCTTCCCAGCGTTTCTTTGATGACAGCACTATCCTTATTTAATAAAGCGTCTCTTAAATCCGTTACCGTCATATCACCGACTTCCGCTATCAGCAAACTAATAATTTCCTTACGATAGATTGTGCGTATCTCCTTATTAGGAATATTAAGCCGACATAAATGCTCTCCGTCTTCGTTAAGTGTCATATCAGTTGCCTTCAGGTAACCTGTCATCAGAAGAAAACCAAGAATATCTGTCTGAGGCCCCTTAAGCTCAGGATAAATTATATTCGTTTTAATTACAGAGCTTACCTGCCCGTTTTCTTTAAGCAATTCATGAAGATTCCTGTAAGTTGCTTCATTGTACTTCTTCAGTATTTCATGAATAATAGTATTCTCCGAAGTCTGGCTCCAATACGGGATAGCCTTACAGCTGCTTGTTATATAATTAATCACCGACCACGGATTATAGATTTCAGTGCTGCCGAACCTATAGCCATCATACCAGCTTTTGATTTCTGCCAGCTTTTCAGTTACATTATAATACTGCGTTATAGTCTTGACCTCACCCTCAGTGAATCCGAAATAACCACTAAAAGTATCATCAAGTACAGAATCAACGCGGATATTATTCAACCCGCTGAAGATACTTTCTTTAGCGACACGCAGGATACCCGTCATAATACTCATAGTTATATAAGGATTATCCTTCAAGGCAGCCGAAAAGAAATTTCTGATAAACTCAATAGCTTCATTATAGTAATTATTGACGAAGCCTTCCTGGATAGGAGTATCGTACTCGTCAATGATTATCACAGGAGCCTTTTTGTAATGCTGATAAAGCATTCTGCTGAGAATCTGCAGGCTGAGCATATAATCTGCTTTATTAGCATTTTTATTGACTATTTTTTCATAAAAATCCTTGTCTTGTCGGGATATCTCATTACCAGCCTGCAATTCCATGTGTCTTGCATACTCGGAGCTGATAATCATTTTCAACAGTTCATATGCTGTTTCCCAATCCTGCGCCTTTATATCCTTAAGCGACAAAAAGATAACAGGATATTGCCCTTGCTGCTGCCTATAGCTTTCGCCCTGCTGCCAGATTGCTTTATCCTTGAAATAGCTGCTGGTATCTGCGTCTGTTTTCTCAAAGAAAGTACGGAGCATATCCATGTTCAAGGTCTTGCCAAAACGCCTCGGACGCGTAAAAAGAATGTTGCTCACCTTTTCATCAAGCAGGTCCTTTATAAGCAACGTCTTGTCGACATAATAATTTTCCCGGCAGATTCTTTTGAAGTCAGTAGTGCCGACAGGAAGCGGCAGTCTTGTCTGTTGCATGAGAATTCCCCTTTCTTTGCTTCTTCCTATATTATAACATCTTTTAGCGCCTGCGACCATTTCCCCTGTCGATATAATTCTACACGCCTTTTTTATACTGCTGGCTGCATAACAAAAAATACCCCCAATACCATGCTTCTGGTATCGGGGGCAAAAATCAAGCCCATAGCCTCACTACATTCTTTCTTAATTTACACTACAAAGGCATGGGCATCCACCCCAACACCCTCAATAAGCGTCCAGCCCATTGCGCGCACCGCCAACAACACGCACACTGCTCACATTAAACGCCGCCTTCAGCACCGGCAAATACTTGCCAATCAGCTCCGTGCGTACACGCTCATCACCAGCCACAACCAAAAGCGCATCCTCACCCAGGTTAATATTCAGCAGCGAATTGATCAGACGCTCAAACGCAGGCGCAGACATAGCCTTCTTCAAAGCCGTCAGTCCGGGGACAAGCTGCGGTTTTTCCTTAGCCATGCGCACTTCCAGCGCCTCAAACGGCACCTCAAACAGCTTATCATTAGTTGCGCCCACAAAGCTTTCATTCAAAGAACCGCTAACGCCAACAAAATCTTCTGCCATAATAAAAACCTCCTTCATATTATACACATACGCGAGGCCAACGCCCCGTTCATAATAAAAACTCCTGCTAATATGAATTTATCACAAAATGGATTGCTTGTCAAAAAATACATAGTAAAAATATCAATCATCACCTTCGCTGCAGCCGCCAACCCCCTTATATATATGATAAAAAATTTACCTGTTTGCTATTAAATATAGCAAATACTACAAAAGTATAGAGCGTTTATAGGCTTTAATTCATAAATTGTTCACAAAAAGTTTACTTGTCATTAACAATATACTCTAGTATTC
>ERZ1034855.611-NODE-611-length-12680-cov-5.028040_pt1 | contig 12680 bp, 15 predicted proteins | sample MGYA00520699_ERZ1034855 | MGnify/ENA primary metagenome ERZ1034855 (study PRJEB33766, sample SAMN09781730) | gut metagenome | biome: gut microbiome | host: Homo sapiens | place: Madagascar | study: EMG produced TPA metagenomics assembly of the PRJNA485056 data set...
GGTGACGGCCACGCCCTGCGGCGTCCGGGCGCTGCCCGCATCCGGCACCGGGATGGTCGCCACGGCGGGGCGGGGCACGCGCAGGGCCAGCTGCGCCTCGGCCTTGCCTGACAGGGCGCTCTGCGGGCCGGATACCCAGGCGGGGCCATAGGCTCCGGCCCCGGTGGCGTAGGCTTTGACGGCTTCCGGGGCCGTGAGGGACAACAGCGGCAGTGCCGTGGAGAGGACACCGAACGCGGAGACCACGGACGAGGAGGCGCTGGCGGCGTCGGCTTGCAGGCCGCGCACGATGGCCTGCGCGTCGGCCACGAAGGCGGCGGGCACGTCCACATAGGACAGCACGGAACGCACCACACTGCGCCCGGAATCCAGTACATCCAGCACGCCTTGCAATTCCGTCTCCACGCGGGCCTTGATATTGGCGGCGGTATCCGCCCACTGGCCCAGGCTCTTGCCCAGCTCACCTTCCGACAGGCCCAGGGCCTCGTCCATGCTGGAGGAAATATCCGCCAGCGCCTGTTCGGCCAGGCTGCGGCTGGAGGTGGCCCCGAAAAAAGGGTTGTCCGTGACGGCTTCCACTGCCTCAAAGGTCACGGTGGCGTAGTCGTGCCGCTCCGCGCTGTGCTGTATCTGCCAGCGGCGCACGGCCACGGTGAGGCTGCCGAAAACGGGATGGATCAGCTCGCCCGGTCCGGCCTCCTCGAAGGCGGCCACCAGCGCCTTGATCCTGCTCTCATAGGCCACGCCCCAAAAAATGGCGGTCACGGGGATGACGCGGGGCTTGCGGCCCAGGTCCTCCACCTCGGCCCCGGAGCGGTACGGGTATTCATGGACGCACAGGGCCTTCTCGCCCCGGTCTTCCACGCTTTGCACTTCAAAGGAGACGCCCCGGAAGGAGGCGTCCTGCAACGTCAGATTCCATGCCATGCTAACGCCCCTCCCCGGCGGCGTGGGTTTGCGCTAACGGCGCGCGGCTTCGCGGATCATGATGTCCTCGCGGCTCTGGGCCAGCACGGCACCGTCCAGCTCCAGCGTGCTGTGCAGCTCCACCTTGAGGGGCTGTTCCTGCGCCGTCTGCATATTGCGGGCGGCCTCCAGCAACGCGGCCTTCCATTCCTCCTGGGCGCGGCGGTCATCGTCCCGGCCGGCCAGCGTGGCCAGGCGTTCTTCCAGTCCTTCGCCGGTGTCCAGGAAGGACGTTGTGCCGCCGAACAGCGCCGCGCCGTAGTCATCGAAGGCGTCCGGGCGTTGTTCCGGTCCCCGGCCCGTATCCTTTGCGCGGGCGGAGAGGGCCGTCAGGTAGTCCGTGGGATCGTCCGGGTCGTAGGGTAGCTTTCCGGCTGCCAGAGGGGCCTCGACCATGGTTTTTTGATACCACTGCTGCCCCAGCTCAGTGCCCAGGATACCGCCCAGCGTTGCGCCTGCGGCCGCGCCGACGGCCGAGCCCACGGGACCGGCCCAGGCCAGGGCGGCGGCCCCCATCTCCGCGCCCGCCACGCTGCCCGCAAGACCGCCCAGACTGGCGGCATTGGCTTCGTTCTTGGCTTCACGGGACAGGCTGTCGTCCGTTTCCGTGGCATATATCTGCCCGGCGGCCAGGGCGGCATTGAGCAGGACGTTCCCGGCCAGGGCTTTTTGTCCGGCACCGGTCGCGGCCGTCGTGCCCGCAGTGGCGGCGCGTGGCGCACCTGCGGAAGTCACGGCAGAGGGCTTGCCCATGGGCACCGTCACGGCGGTCTGTCCTCCAGCCTGGCCACCGCGCAGCATGCGCAGGCCGCCTGCCAGGCCTCGGCCAGCTCCCCACATGGCCCCGGCTGTGACCGTGGCCCCGGCCAAGGCCGTCAGTTCCGGGTGGTCGGCCATGAGGCCGCTTGCCCACTGGATGGCGTCCTGCAACGGGCCTTTGACCACGTCCAGCACGCGGTCCATGCCCTTTTCCCACTCGTTGGCCAGCCGGTTGAGATTCTCCTGCGTGGAACTGGTCATGACCGAAAACAGCTTGTCGATCATGGCCTCGGGGTCCTTGGTCAGGTCACCGTAGATCTCGCCGTAACGGCCCCGGCCGTTTTGCAGGGCGATGGCCCCCTGCCTGGCCTGCATGTCCCCGATGATCGAGGAAAATATGCGGTTCTGGATGGCACCCATCTGGTTGCGTATCTCGTCGGCCCGTGCGCCCGTGGCCCCCGGCAGCTCCTTTTTGAGGCGCTTGTACTCCTTGTTGCGTTCCACCAGCCCCTGGATGGCCCCCACAAAGGCCAGGTTCATGTCCTCGCCGCGTTTGGCGGCATCGCGGTAGACGTGGGCCAGGTTGATGCCTTTTTTCGACAGGTTGCTGTAGGCCTCCTTGCTGTTGCGGAAGGACAGCAGGTTCTGGTAGCGGTTGGCGGCCTCGGCGCTGTCGCCCGTGGCGTCGCGGATGGTCTCCAGACCGGCCAGATGGTAGGCCGTGCCGGTCATGCCGCGCATGTCGCCCGTGGCATTGAAGATGCCGGGCAGGTACTGGGCCATATCGCGCGTTTCAAAGCTGCCGCTGGCCCCGGCCGTGAGCATCATGCCGAAGACCTTTTCCGCATCCCCGTAGGCGAACTGGCCGGACTTGGCCCCGGCCATGAGGGTATTGGCGAAGTCCGCGCCCTCGGCCCCGGCGGCGGTGGCGGCCCGCTGGGTCAGGGGGGCCAGACGGGCCACGTCGGCAAAGTCAACACCGCCCGCCATGAAAGCCCCGCGCATGGCCCGCGCGCTGTCCAGTGTGCCGCCGCCACGGGCCACGATCTGCTGATCCAGTGCCCGCAGTTCGGCCACGCCCGCCCGGATGCCTTCGACGCTGCGGTCGTTGAAGGCCACGGTGGCGTCGTAGAGATACTGCTGCTCGCGGTTTACGGGAGCGGTCAGCGCGGCACGGCCCACGGCCCCGGCCGCCACAAGGCCCGCCCCGGCATCTCCGGCGGCCTGAACGCCACGGCCCAGCCCCTGCCCCAGACGGGCGGCCTGTCGGGTGACGGCCTGCATGCGGGACGAGACGCCGTCCAGCGTGCGGCGCAAGCGCCCGGCCTGGGCATCGGCCTGGGACAGGGACTGTCCGGCACGCTGGCCGCTGCGGGCCATGTTCTCCAGGCTGCGGGTGGCACCATCGGCCTGCTGCTTGACGCTGCGCGGGCCGTTGCTGCGGGCAAGGGCATCGGTGGCCTCTCCCGCGTCACGGGCAGCGCGGCCCATGCCTTCCACGGCATCCCCGGCCTTGGCGGCCTGTTTGGCCACACCGCCCATGCCGCCTTCTGCTGTGCGCGAGGCGGCCCGCACGGCGTCCATGGCCTTTTTGGCCGGGCGGGAGAGGTCGTCCCGCAGGGAGAGTTGCACTTGTACGTCAAGATCGGCCATGCTGCTTTTTCCATTGCCGCCAGTCCTGGCGCTTGCTGACACAAGTACGCCGCCCGGCGGGCTGTGCTTTTGGGGGATAGAATATCTCCAGAAATGCCTCGGCCTCCGGCAGGGTCAGGCCCCGCGCCTCCGCGAGGGTGAAGCCCTGCCGGACCAGCGCGGCCTGGGCTAGGCGGAGGGTTCGGCGCAGTTCTCCGCCGGGGCCGCGCTGGCAGCCTCGAGCTTTTTTACCAGCTCGTCCTCGGCCGTTTTCAGGATGCCCCATTCCCTGGCGGCCATACCGGCCAGCAGACGGGCGCTCATTTTTTCCGCCGGGATGCCGTCCACGCTCAGGCAGGCGGCCCACTTGTGACGGTCGATGCGGGCTGCGCAGGCATTGGCCCCGGCCTCGGCCTGGGCGGCCTCGATGGCATTTTCCACGTCCGCCAGGGTGGGCAGGCGTAAGCTAAAAGACCTGTGGCGCCGGCCTTCGTATTCCAGACCGCATGCAAACATTCCCTTGATTTCCATACCTATTCCTCCACACGCTCAACGGCAAAAAGTTTCAGATCGCGTCGGGCCTCGCCTTCGGCCTCGTACTGGTCGCTCACGCTCTGCACGCAGCAGCCGGTGTACGAGACGCGCTTGCCGTTGCCCGAGACGGGGTAGATGGTCAGCTTGGCATCGAAGACCTTCCACCAGTCCAGCGGATCGCCGTCCACCGGGATGGGCACGGTGACGGACAGCTCGTGCGTGACGATGCCCATGCAGTAACCGCTGATGGTGCGCTTGCGGCGCATGGTCTTGACCGGCATGTAGCCGGTGTTGCTGTCATTGGAGACGGAGACGCATTCTATCTCCTTGCCGTCCACTTCCAGGACGACGGCCCCCACATATTCCTGAATGGCCATGTTTGCTCCTTATGTTAGAGGGGCCTTCAAAAATACGAAAGCCCCGTGCCGCCACTATGTGGCGACACGGGGCTGCAAAAAAGGTTGAAGGTGTTCAGCGGTTCAGGTTAGACAGTGCCTTCCAGTTGCCGGGCGGCCTCGGTGATGGCCTGATAAATGTCCTCAAGGCTCAGGTACAGGCCCGGGGCGTCCCGGCCGTCAACATCCAGATGGTCGTCGTGACGCAGGCCGCAAAGCAGTTTTTGCTGCCAGCGGATACGGGCGGCGGCGTCATGCAGCAGATCGGCAGGAAGACGCGCGCTATCCATTGCACACCTCGCGGTAGCCGTTAGCCCGCCTGGCGGGCTTACGGATAGCGACAGCGCCTTCACTGGCTGCCTTGCCGTGTAACGAATTGCTGTCTTTATCCGTAGCTTCCTTCGTCGCAACGGCTAAAGCCAGCAGGTTGCCCTGTACGGGCAGGGCGGGGCGCTCCGCCGTGTTTTCCCCAAGCCAGCCCAGCGCCTGTGCGGCCTTGAGCAGACGGGAGACCTCGCGCCCGTCCACGTCCAGCAGCTTGGCGATGCTGTGCTTGCCAAGCCCCATGGCGTGGTAGCGCACGGCCTGACGTACCCGGCGCTTCTGGACAGGGCCGAGCCGCCAGAACAGCTGGGCGGTCTCGGTCCGGGCCTGCCGACAAGCGGCCTTCACGGCCTCCGCCCCGCCCGTGCGGGCTTCCCTTTGGATGTTCTCATGCAGGGCTTGCTCCATGGCGTTGAAGGCTTCGATATAGCGCAGCTTCCACATGATGGCCGCCTTGCCGGTGAAGCCCATGACCAGAAGGGAAAGGGCATCGCGGGTGAGAAGGTAGGCTTTGACTTTGCGGCTAGTTCCGTTAGGGCCAGGCACGATTCTGAACGTCAACGCAAAATTGCGTTCACGAAATGATTTTGGCAGGATAGAGTGCAATCTATCAAGTTCTCGCAGTACATCGGCATGTCTTTTTTGAAAATGTCGGGCCACGTCGGTAGACAGAACGGCGGGCATGGAGCCGATGGAAAGGAAGCGGATGTCGTCGGTGTTTTTGACAACGGGGGTGGCTTGCGATATGGTATTCTCAACCATAATTACCTCTGCACAGGTGTTAGGGTTGTACCGCTGTTTGGTCTCGACCACCAGACAGCGGTTTTTTTATTGAGGTTTTCTCCAGTGAGGAAAAACCTTGTCCAATGCCTCTAGAACAAGCTCTTGAATGGTTTTTCGTTCCTTTGCCGCCAGAATTTTCAAGCATTGATGATCCGTTTCACTTAGACGGAACGTCGTCTGCTTCATTTTTTCATCCGGCATGACACCTCCTTGCTTGGTAATTTGGTACCAAATTACCAAAAGAGGCGCAAGCAAAATTTGTGCGCCTATTGGCAGCTAATCGGGAATGAGTTGCAAAAAGCCCCGTCATCATGCAATGACGGGGCTTTCCTTTGCTGGTTTTCACCTTATGAAAATTTGAAGGCTTCCGGCCCCTGTGATAACTGTGAACATCCATAACATCGTATCCCCCGAGCAATCCAGGGGCATCACAGGAGCCGGAAATGTTGGACTATGCGGCATTCCGCCACATTCTCGAAGAATTGTATGCGCACTATCCCAAGGGTATCGGCCCGAATCAGATCGTCAGCCTGACCGCTCTTCCTGAATCTGAACAGGAGAAAACACTTTGCTATCTGGCTGAGCATGGCCTCGTCACTGTGCCGATACATAAAACCCTTGGTGGAGGGCGCAGCTACGGCAGGGTAACAATCACCAAAGGGGGAATTGATTTTTTACAGCCTGACGGTGGCCTGTCGGCGCTCACCGCTCCCGTCATCCGTATCGCTCCGGAAAGCCTTGTTGCCATCATCGACCAGGTTCTGGTCTCTCGCGGGGCTTCCATCGAGCAACGGGGTTTCATAAAAAAGAGTCTTGGGATTGCCGGTTCCGAGGGGCTGAAGGTCATCGTCCAGCGCCTTGTTGACGCGGGGATCGCGCACACCCCCGACCTCATGCGGTTGTTCACAGTGCCGTAGGACATTCGGCAGGGAGAACACACCGTTGTAAGCCTGCGGGGGGTCTTCACGCGTACCCATAAGGTATTCCAGCGTGGCGAGGACCCCCATCGCATAGGGGCTTTCATGTTCGATTTTGCCCCGGCATTCCTTTGTGGCCCAGTCCCACAGGTCCTTTATTTCCCTGGGGGAACGATCCACCGTGTAATATTCACGCATCGGCATTGCTTTTCCCCTGTTTGTCTTCTTTTGCCAGTTCCAGCGTCCTGCGGATATAATCCCACAGTTCGCGGATACCTTCCCGTTCCACTTCCCAGCTGTCGCGCAAGCCGTCCCACGCGCCTTTGAGGCAGTCCCGGACGAGGGCAAGCGGGATCAGGGTGAGCAGGAGGGGGAGGGACAGGCATACCGTGACGCGGGGATGCGCCCGCAGCCAGCCAAGGATGGCGTCTTTCCCTTTCTTCAGTCGTTCCATGTCTTCCTCCTACAGCCGCAGGTCGATGACGCCCGCGAAGACGTGCAGGCCGTTGACCACGTCGGACGGGATGCGGCAGTCCAGGCGGTTGGGGTCTTGCAGATCGCGTTCGCAGATGACCCCGGCGGCGTTGGCCTCCACTTCCTCCACGATCTCCAGCTGTTCCAGCTGGCGCAGCACGTCCAGCACCTCGCTGCGGACCTTGGGCGGCGTGCGGGTGGACAGTTTTTCGCGCGGGAAGCGCAGGTCGATGCGCTCCTTCACGGTCCGGGCCACATAGTCCAGAGTGCGGATGGTGGTCATGTCCAGCAGGGAAATGTCCGTGGCCCCGGCGGCATTGCGGGTATAGGTGGAGATGGCGCGCACTATCCGCACCACCTCGCCCGGCCCCACCTCCAGCGGGGTCACGCCATTTTTGAGGGCCACCTCCTGCTCGGTACGGGACAGGCGGGAGGATTCCGGGGGCACGGCCACGCCGGTGAGGGCCAGGGTATTGAGCGGCCGGGCCGGGTCCTCCTCGCCGGCGGCCACGGCGCAGTAGGCGGCGGAAAGCGTCTCCGGAAGGCTGGGGCTGCCGGGCAGGCAGGCCAGGGAGATGCGGCCGCTGTTGCACTGACCGGCCAGGGTGGTGCAAAGAGACAGCGTATCCGTACTGCCCAGCCAGGCCGTGGCCCGGCGCTGCTCCAGCGGGCCGCTCACCTTGTCCAGGTGTTCGCGCAGGGCCGTGAGCTGTTCCTGCACGGCCCAGGGCAGACAGTACAGCGTATAATCCGCGCCGAAGACGGCGGCCAGGGCCTCGGTTATGTCGGGGTCTTTCTGGCCGCCGCTCATTTTTGTGACGGTAGCCGTCAGGCCGGGAGCCGTGCAGCTGGCGGACAGCGTGATCTTGTTGCCGATGGTGCCCTTGTTTTTGGCGGTCAGGGTCAGATAGGGGGGCGGAGCGACCTGCCCGCCTTCGCCGTCCGGGTCTTCGGGCGTGACCACCGTGGCCGAAACGGGCAGGGACTGCTCCGCATTGAGGGCGGCGGCCAGCTCGTCCAGGACGTTTGGGGCCGTATCCTGCGAGGCGGCGGCCACGGCCACGCTGGTGTCGGCGATGGTCAGGGAGACCACGCCCGCGCCGGTGGCCGTGCCTGTCAGCTCCAGCTTGCCGCTGGCGGCCACGCCCGCCTCGTCCGGGGGCACGGGCAGCACGGACAGGTCCAGGTACTGGTAGGCGCGGATGGCGGCCTGGACCATGAGCTGGGCCTGGCTGCCGTAGCCGAACAGCGCGCCCGCCGTGGCGTCATCGTAGATCCGGACGGGGACCAGCGGGGCGTCGCTGTCTTCGGCCTTCTGGGCGATGATGAGCATTTTCTGGCTGTTGGCGGCCAGGGTGCGCACGGCGTTGGTGGTATTGAACTCGAAGTATTTGCCCGGCTTGCGGATGCTGGCCGGGATCTGGTCGAAAGAGATGTTCGTGCTGGCCATTTATGCCTCCTCAGCGTCCGGCGTCACAACGGCCAGGTGGGCGACCCTCTGGGGGGCGCTCACCAGCTCGCCGCTGTGCAGGCGGCGCAGATAATAGGCCGTGGCCGGGACGGACACGGGCTGATCGTCGGTGATGTAGCGGCGCGGGGCGTCCTCGCGGGGGACGCGCAGGCCGGGGGCTGCTTTGACGTAGAGGTCAACGCCCATAGGGGCCTCCTTATATACGAATGTTGAGGGTCAGGTGGTCTTCCAGCAGGGGCGGGTCAACGGCCGGGTCCTGCGGCGGTTTGCACCAGTAGCGCAGGGCCAGTCCTTCCAGCGGCGGCAGCCAGGGATCGTCCCCGGCATGCGCCTTGCCCGGCAGGGGCTGGCCGTCGGGCGGCAGGTAGCCGCCGGCATCGGTGCCCAGGGGGCGCTCACAGGGCGCTCGCAGCCTGGCCTGCACACGGCAGAGCCAGTCCTGGGCAAAGACGGCCAGGCTGCCCGCCTGTACCTGGCCGGAAAACAGGCTGCGGATGCGGCCGGGGCGCAGGTAGTCCACACCGTCCAGGGCATAGTCCTGCATGGCGGTGAGACGGGCCACGTCGGTCAGCATGGCATAGGCCCCCGCCGTGGCCGGGCCGCCCGTGCGCGGGACTTCCGTGCGGGGGCTGTAGGCCGCCGCTATGCTGGTGAAGGTCAGCACGCTTTCAAAGCGGGTGCGGGCCGTATCCAGGGCTTTGGCCTCCGTGGCACCGGCAAACGTCACCCAGATGGCCGGGACGGCGGGATAGACGTTTTTCCAGTCGCCCAGCAGCTCGCCGCCATAGCTGCCCACAAAACGCAGGTACGGCAGGCGGGCCTCATGGATACGCCGGATCATGGCGCTTTCGATGGCGGCAATGAGGTACACGGGCGCTCCTTTTTTAGAGCATTTTCAGTTTGAAACGCTTCGCGTTTCCAACCATACGGCCTGTCGTTTCGCGGAAAAAACGCGGTTTTTCCGCTCACTTTGGGCCGGGCGGCGCTGTGCTGCCGCCTCGCGTTTGCCTTTTACAACGGCAAAACGCGCTAGAAGAAACGGTCATGGCATCCGGGCGCGAACTCCACGCCCGTTTCCGGGGGCTGCGGCTCCGGAGCGTCCGGCGGCGTGGGCACGACGATCTCCGCCGCGCCCTTTGCCACGTCCTTGAGCCAGGCCAGGGCGGCCTTGTAGCGGGCCTCCACATCCTCGGGCACCTGCATGCCGAATCCGGCCGTCAGGTGGTAGCGGGCCATGTCGCAGACGAAAGCCCGCAGGGGTTGGGGCACGCCCGCCGTGGTGTCCAGCGGCACGGCCAGGCGCACGGCCAGGTAGCTGTCCGCCTCGCGGCTGGCCTGGTCCAGGGCCGTGGCCACGCGCTCCACGTCATAGGCCGGGGGCTGGTCGCCTTCCCCCTGATTATCCGCCTGCGGCCAGTCATCCGCGAACACGGGCGGGCCGCAGGCGTCCAGGGCATCGCTTTCCGGCAACGGGGCCAGCCCGATCAGCTCTTGCAGGCCGAAACGGGCCGTCATGTCCGCCGGGCTGGCATAGTGCGACCGAAGGCGCTCCGCAGGAGCGTGCCCGTCCGAGCGCAGCGAGCTACGGGCATCGACAGCAGCGCTTGCCGGGAAGGCGTCAGGCATGGGTGCCCTCGGTCGTGTGGGCTGCGGGCTGGGCGGCGGGCGGCGTTTCCCCGGAGGGGGAACCCGTGGCGCTTTCCGGCGTGGGAGCCGCCTGTGCCGACACGGCGGGAGAGGGCTGCGGGTCGGGGGACAGTTCCGTGTCCTCGGGGTCCATGATGGCCACATCCAGCCAGGGGTCAGCCTTGAGGGCCGCGTACTCCTCCGGCGTTACCTGCATCAGGCAGCCGCCGGCATCAAAGGTCATGCCGCAGCGGCAGCGCCGGGCCAGGGGCTTTTTGGCTTTCACATGCACGTCCACGGGGCACCTCCTATGCGGCCACTACGGCGGGCAACAGCCAGGGCACGTTGACGATGGTGGCGGCATCGTACCAGGGGTTGCTCTCGCCGCCGTTGACAAGCTGCACGGTCAGCAGTTTGCGGGCGGCGGCGTACAGGGTGGGCGGCACCACCAGCAGGGTGCCCGCCTTGCCGCCGGTGCCCAGGCCCAGGGGGCGGCCGCCGTCGGCCTGGAAGGACTGCATCAGCCCCAGGGCCTTCTCGAAATTGGCGGCGGTCAGGTCGTCACGCACGGCCACGGCCTGCTGCCAGAAGCCGAAGCCCACGTTGCAGCGGTAGCGCACGCCGTAGAGGTACTGGTCTTTCATGAACACGGTATCGTTTTTGCTGTCCGTGATGGCTTGCAGTTCCGGGCTGGTGCGTTCCTGGAAGATCAGCGGCTTGAGGGTACGGGACACGTCCAGCAGATACCAGGGCGCCTTGCTTTCCGGGCTTTCCGCTGCGTCGATGAGGTTGGACACCGTGGCATTGCCGCCGGTGCCGTCCACGTTGACGGCCACGGGGTGGTCCTTGTCGAAGAAGAACTGACCGTCGTAGCAGTTGGTGGAAAAACCCTTGCCCAGCAGGCTGAAGACCAGCTCGTCGGGATGGGTGGCGGCGGCGTAGCCCATTTCCTCGAACATGGGCGCGTAGATGCCCAGGTTGTCGTCCTCGATGTCGGTGCGCTTCACGCCGACGGTGCCTTCATAGAGCTTGTTGGTGACGACGTAGCCGTGTTCCTTCATGTCCTTGACGGCGCGGTCGCCCACCCATTCGGACAGTTTGGGGAACTGGCCCAGCCAGCCGTAGGTATTGCTGGCACTGGTGCTGGGGATTCGGGTAGCGACCTTCTGCCAGTGGCCGGGCGCGCGGCCCGCGCCGCGTTTGTACGCGGCATTGAAACCGGTACGCAGACCGGACAGGATGCTGTCGGTGACGATGGGCATTTAGTTTTCCTCCGTGGTCTGTCTGGCCTCGATGAACTCCTCGCGGGTCAGGCCGAGGCGCTCGCAGATATGCAGCTCCTCGGCGGTCAGGGATACCGTGCCGGGCTTGTCGCCCGCCGGGGTCCTGCCTCCGGTCTGGGTGCCGGTCAGGGCCTGCACGGGCGGCTGGGTGGCCAGGAATGCTTTCAGGGCATCGGGGGCCATTTTGGCCAGGCTCTCGGCCCAGCCCTTGGTGGCGGCGGTCAGGCGTCCGTCTTTCAGGGCGGCCTCGATGTCGTCCTTCAGGGCGGCGGCCTGGGCCTCGTTTTTCAGTTTCGTCAGTTCGTCGCGCAGCTGGGCAGCCTCCTTCTGGACGGCGGAAAAGGTGGCCATGGCCACGAATTTTTGCGGATCGGGAGCGGCCTCGGCCTGGGCCTTGGCGCTGTCCCGCTCCTGTCGCAGCGTGGTCAGGGCGGCCAGGGCGGCAGCCTCGTCCGCCGTTTCCGGCAGGCCGAGGGCGGCAAGGATCTGTTTCATGGGCGGTTCCTCGTAGGGGGTAAAGGTTGCGCTGGCGGCGTCCATGCCGTCCAGGGCGGGATGGTTGGTCAGGGCCGCGCAAATGAGGCGCAGCACCGCGCCGCTTTGGCGGTCGAAAGCAAAAACGGGACTGATATAGCGGTATTCCCCGGCACGGATGTGGGTGCGGGCCTTGTCCGTCCAGTCCACACCGGCGAACAGGCCGCGCCCCTCTTCCCATTCCAGGGAGGTGATCCAGCCCGCCGCCGGGGCCGGCCGGCCGTTTTGCGCGGCAAGCTGGGTCTGGTGCTCGTAGTCCACCACCAGCGGCGTGGCGGTGCGCTGCCAGTGGGCGATGACAGCCTCGGCATCCTGGGCCGTCAGACGCCAGGATGTGGCGTTGACGCCCCGCAGATTGCCGGGCCGTCCGTCGCGGGCAGCGAACGTGCCCGCAGGGAAAAGCTGGATGCGACCGGAGGCCTTGTCCTGCCCCGTGTCATCAGACAGGGACAGGGCAATGGCCAGACCGGTAGCGCGGTAGCCGTTGCCCGCATCTGCGGGCTTACGGATAGCGACAGCGGCTTCGCTGGCTGTTTTGCCGCGTAACACATTGCTGTCTTCATCCGTAGCTTCCTGCGTCGCAACGGCTGAAGCAAGGAGGGGGGAATGATGGCGTTCCATGCGTCCCTTGTACGGGACGCATGCGGGGAAAAAAGGTCGAAGCTGTTCAGCGCTTCAACTATCCCCGTGGCTGGTTTGGAGAGGATGCCTTACGGGCGCGTGGCGGGCGTTAGAGGGGCGTTAGATTTTCAGAAACAGAAAAACGTGGGCGATGGCCCGCCCGGAAGAGAAACACGGCACACGGACGGCTTGCGGTAGCCGTTGCCCGCGCCAGCGGGCTTACGGATAGCGACAGCGACTTCGCTGGCTGTCCTGCCGCGTAACGCATTGCTGTCTTCATCCGTAGCTTCCTTCGTCGCAACGGCTGAAGCGCGGTCATGCTCCCCGCACGGCCTTGCGCAGGTGGCGCACGATCAGCCGG